>Ga0209087_1002605_pt1 | contig 10101 bp, 6 predicted proteins | sample S_130805_EF_Meta_FD_187321 | JGI IMG/M metagenome (GOLD analysis project Ga0209087, IMG submission 187321) | Freshwater microbial communities from Lake Simoncouche, Canada to study carbon cycling - S_130805_EF_MetaG (SPAdes) (version 2) | ecosystem: Environmental > Aquatic > Freshwater > Lake ...
AGAAAAATCTTTCTGAACAAAAACATAAAATAAATAATATTCTTCATAATTTACCAAATATACATTTAGATGATGTTCCAGTTGGTCAAGATAGCAAAAGCAATAAAGAGTTAAAAAAATTTGGTAATATTAAAAATTTTAATTTTAAAATTAAGTCTCATGATGAAATTGGTTTGGAGAGAGACTTAATAGACTTTGATACCGCAACTAAAATTTCAGGCGCCAGGTATGTAATAACAAAAGGCAATATTGCTAAGTTAGAAAGAGCTTTAATTAATTTTATGATCGACACACATGTTAAAGAATTTGAGTATTTAGAAATGAATGTACCAATAATTGTTAATGAAGAATCAATGTTTGGTACTGGTCAGTTGCCAAAATTTTCTAAAGAGCAATTTTCTTTAAATACTGGCTCATGGTTAATACCAACGGCTGAAGTTTCTCTTACAAATATTGTTAGAGATAAAATATTAAATTATGAGGATTTGCCACTTAGATATGTCGCGGCCACACCGTGCTTTAGAGCTGAAGCTGGTGCCGCTGGAAAAGACACAAAAGGCATGATGAGACAACATCAATTTTATAAAGTAGAATTAGTAAGTATTGTAAAACCCGAAGATAAAAACAATGAACTCGAAAGACTTACCAATTGTGCAGAAACTATACTTAAAAAATTAGAAATACCCTATAGAGTTATCTTGCTTTCATCTGGTGATATGGGTTTTAGTGCAGAAAAAACTTATGATCTTGAGGCATGGATACCATCTCAAAATAATTATAGAGAAATATCCAGCTGTTCCTCTTGTGGTCAATTTCAGGCAAATAGAATGATGGCGCGTTTTAAAGATTTGGAAAAAAAAATTGACTATGTTGCTACATTAAATGGTTCTGGGCTCGCTATAGGAAGAACATTGATTGCTATAATAGAAAATAATCAAAATGAAGATGGATCAATTAATATTCCTACAGTTTTACATAATTATATGGGTGGAATAAAAACGATTTAATTTGTAAATAAATTAAAAAGTAAAAAAAATTATTGTATTTAGTTAGCAGCTAGTATAATCATAACAAATTATGTCAGCATCAGGTTTCGCACAATTTATTCCTCTAATATTAATATTTGTAATTTTTTATTTCTTATTAATTAGACCCCAGCAAAAAAGAGTTGCTGAGCATAAGCTAATGATTTCAAAGCTAACTAGAGGTGATACAGTTGTTACAGCAGGTGGAATTGTAGGGAAAATTTCACGAATTATTGATGAAGAAAAAGCAGAATTAGAAATTGCTGACAACATTAATGTTAAAATTATAAGATCTACTATTTCACAAGTAATATCTAAATCCGAAACTAAATAAATTAGTAGTGCTAAATTTTTCCAGATTAAAAGTCGGATTTATTATTTCCTCTATTTTATTTTTTTTCTATATCTTTTTAGGAAATTTTAACTTTACAAATAAAACTAATTTATTTTTAGATAAAAAAGTAAATTTAGGTCTAGATCTTCAAGGTGGTTCATATTTACTATTAGAAATTGATATAAACCCTCTAATTAATAAAAAATTAGAAGAAAAATTAGTAGATCTAAAAAAAAATTTTAATGAAAAAAAATTAGATTTTAAAAATTTAAGTATTTTAAATAATAAAATTAGTTTTGAAATAAAAAATTCATCTCAAAAAGATATTTTTATAAATATAATTGATAAAACAAATCATGAAGAAAAATTTTTCTCTAGAATTAATAAAACTAATATTGAAATTACTAATAAAGATTTTATTTATAAAATTGATAAGGACACTTTCGTTTTACAATTTAACGAAAACTATATTAAACGTCTAAAAAAAGATGCAATAAATCAATCTATAGAAAAAGTAAGAAAAAGAGTAGATCAACTTGGTACTAAAGAACCAACTATCCAGCAAAAAGGGGAGAATAGAATAATTGTAGAGTTACCAGGATTATCAGATCCATCAACATTTAAAAATATACTTGGAAAAACTGCACAATTAAATTTTAAATTTATAAAAACTAGCAATAGCTCTGGCGACAATCTTGGCTTTGAAAAGATTAAAAATAAATCTGATGGTTTATTTATAGAAGTAGAAAAAAAATTAATTGTATCTGGTGAAAACTTAACAGATGCTCAACCAGGTTTTGACAGGCAAACAAATCAATCTATTGTGAGTTTTAAATTTGACAACATAGGAGCAAAAAAGTTTGCTAATGCTACAAAAGATAACGTAGGTAGGCCTCTCGCTATTATACTAGATAACGAAATTTTAAGTTCACCAGTTATTAGAGAACCTATACTTACTGGTGGTGGACAAATATCTGGTGGATTTACTGTTGAAGAAGCTAATCAGTTGGCGATTTTGTTAAGAGCTGGAGCTTTGCCAGCACCAATGAAAATAATAGAAGAAAGAACAGTTGGTGCGGATCTAGGCAAAGACTCTATTCGTTATGGAATTATATCTTTTATTGCGGGGTTCTTGCTGGTGTTTATTTATATGGTATACGCATATAAATTATTTGGAATTTTCGCAAATATTTCTCTTTTATTAAATATTGTTATTTTAATTTCAGTTTTATCTATATTTGGGTCCACTTTAACTTTGCCAGGTATAGCTGGAATTGTTCTAACGGTTGGTATGGCTATTGATACTAACGTAATAATTTATGAAAGAGTAAAAGAAGAATTAAAGATTGAAAAATCCAATATTATCGCTTTTGATATTGCTTACAAAAAATCATTATTAACTATTATTGATTCAAATTTAACAACTTTAATTGCTGGTATTATTTTATTTTATTTAGGTAGCGGACCCGTAAAAGGATTTGCTGTTACACTGTGTGTTGGATTAATAACTTCATTTTTTACAGCTTTTACTGTTAGCAGATTAATGGTTTCAAAATATCTTATGAACAATAAATATAAAATTATAAATATTTAAAATGACTAATTTTAATTTTTTAAAGTATAAAAACTTTTTTTTATTACTGTCGTTTTTTTTAGTTTTAGCTTCAATTACTATGGTATTTACTAAGGGCTTAGATTTGGGAGTTGATTTTAAAGGGGGGACGACAATTGAAATTCGACTAGAAAAAAAAGTTGAAATAGAAAAAATCAGAAATTCATTATCAAAACTTAAAATTAACAATTATTCAGTTAAAGAATTTGGAGCTCCAAATGACTTTTTAATTTCTACAGATAACAGCGTTTCGCCAAATGATATAAGAAATTTTATGGAAAAAGATTTAAAAGAAAAAATTGCAATTAGAAAAGTAGAGACAGTCGGTCCAAAAGTTGGATCTGAATTGATTAAATCTGCTATTTATTCAGTTTTACTATGCTTTGTTGCAATGTTTTTTTATTTATGGTTTCGTTTTGAGTGGCAATTTAGCTTTGGTGGAATAGTTGCCCTTTTTCATGACACAATTATTACTGTAGGAGTATTTTCTCTTTTAGGATTACAGTTTGATCTTACTATTATTGCTGCGCTATTGACTATTATTGGTTACTCAATCAATGATACAGTTATTATTTATGATCGAATTAGAGAGAATTTAAAAAAAGATAGTACTTCTGAACTGTCAATTTTAGTTAATGAATCACTAAACAATACTTTATCCCGTACATTAAAAACTTCTGGTACAACACTTTTGTCTATTGTTGCTGTATTAATTTTTGGAGGAGAGGTTCTGAGAGGGTTTGCTTTTGCAATAACTTTTGGAATTATAATAGGAACTTATTCTTCGATTTATATAGCATCACCTATAGTTATGTTTTTTAAAGTTAAAAGAGACTGGTCTGTAAAAATTGATAATACGCCTTAATAAAGATTTTGCGCTATAACCATTGTCAAAAGCATTGGAATAGACAAGAAAGTGTTAGTTCTAGATACTAACATTGCAATTCTTGCCGACTTAGCTTTTGTTTCAGGATCGCATTCAACAATTCCTAAAGCCCTTTTTTGATTTGGCCAAATTATAAACCAAACGTTTAAAGCCATAATTATCCCAAGCCACATACCAATTCCTATTGTTATATTTTTAGGGCTTCCTTTAAACGCTAATGCTTCATGAACGTAACCGTTTAAGTAAGCTGTTATCAGTCCCGTAATAATTGTCGATAGAGCAGCCCAACGAAACCAAAATAAAGCTGTTGGAGCAATTACTTTGCCAATGGCAGGTTTTTGTTCGTCAGGGATTTTTGGCATACTAGGTATTTGAACAAAATTAAAATACCACAACAATCCTATCCACATAATTCCAGACACAACGTGTAAATATCTAAATATGGCACTCCAAAAGTATCTATCATTTGCCCATCCGTCGTTAATATAAAATAGAACACCAAAGAAAATTAAAGTAGCAATAACAGAGCTCAAAATAGTTTTTGGAAGAGACTGAAGAATATTACTGATTCCCATATTTCAACAATAACATAAAAAATAATTTTTTAAGCACTCTTTTTTGAAATATTTTTAGATAGAATTTTCTTTAAAAATTCACCTGTATAACTCTCTTTTACGAGCGAAACGTCTTCCGGAGTACCTTCAGCTATAATTTTTCCACCTTTTACGCCTCCTTCAGGACCCATATCAATGATCCAGTCAGCAGTTTTTATTACATCCAAATTATGTTCTATAACTATAACTGTGTTTCCTTTATTAACAAAAGTATGAAGAACTTCTAATAACTTTTTAACATCATGAACATGCAAGCCAGTTGTTGGTTCATCAAGTATATAAATAGTTCTTCCTGTTGCTCTTTTTGATAATTCTTTTGCTAGTTTAATTCTTTGAGCTTCTCCACCAGAGAGAGTTGTAGCTTGTTGACCAATTTTTATATAACCAAGCCCAACTTTTTGTAGTGTTAAAAGCTTGTCTCTTATTGATGATATATTCTCAAAAAAATCTACACCTTCATCAACAGTCATATTTAAAACATCAGCAATATTTTTATCTTTAAATCTTATTTCTAAAGTTTCTCTATTATATCTATTGCCTTTGCAGACATCACATTGAACATAAACGTCGGGTAAAAAATGCATTTCATAGGTAATTACTCCGTCGCCTTCACAAGCTTCGCATCTACCTCCTTTGACGTTAAAAGAAAATCTTCCAGGCTTATAACCTCTTGCTTTCGAATCTGGCAAATTAACAAACCATTCTCTTATAACAGTGAATGCTCCAGAGTATGTCGCGGGATTAGATCTTGGCGTCCTACCGATAGGAGATTGATCAATATCAATTATTTTATCTAAATATTCATAGCCCTGAATACCTTTAAAGGGTTTAGGCATATTTTTAGTTATAGTTTTATTAATCATTAAATTTAATGCTCTATAAAGAGTATGAAGAACAAATGTTGATTTACCGCTTCCAGAAACTCCTGTTACTGCTGTAAAAGTTCCAAGAGGAATTTTTGCTGTAACGTTTTGTAAATTATTCCCAGTTGCTCCACTCAAACTTAAATATCTCCCGTCTTTTGCTTTTCTTCTTATTTGTGGGATAGAAATATATTTTTTACCGGATAAATATTGTCCAGTTATGCTATTTTCATTTTGCTTAATTTCAGAAGGGGTTCCCGATGCGATAATTTCTCCTCCTTCAGTTCCAGCTCCTGGTCCAAGATCAATAATATAATCAGAGCTAAGCATTGCCTCCTCATCATGCTCCACAACTATAACTGTATTACCTAAGTCTCTTAATCTTTTAAGAGCATTTAAAAGTTTAATATTATCTTTTTGATGCAATCCTATTGATGGTTCATCTAAAACATAAAGAACACCTGTTAAACCTGAGCCAATTTGCGAAGCTAATCTTATTCTTTGAGATTCTCCACCTGACAATGTTCCAGACGATCTTGATAAATTCAAATAATCAAGACCCACATTTATTAAAAAACTTAATCTTTCATTAATTTCTTTTAAAATATGTACTGAAATTTTATTTTCTTTATCGGTTAAATGATTGTGAAGATTAGAAAACCAATCATGTGCATCTTGAATGGACATTCTAGAAACTTCGCTAATATTTAGTTCTTTTACTTTTACCGATAAAGCTTCTTCTTTTAGTCTCATTCCTTTACATCTTTCGCATTCAGTTTCGTTTTGAAATTGGGAAATTTCTTCTCTTTTCCAGTCACTATCAGTTTCTAGATATTTTCTTTCTAAATTATTCACTACTCCTTCAAAAGATTTTTTGCTTGAATATTTTTCATATCCATCATCATAAGAAAATTTAATTTCTTCTTCTCCTGATCCGTACAAAATAACATCTTGGATTTTTTTTGGTAAATCTCTCCATGGTGTTTCTAATGAAAAATCATAATGTTTTCCTAATGAAGATAAGGTTTGAGCATAATACAAAGTTGAACTTGACGCCCAGGGGATAATAGCTCCATCTATTAAAGTCTTTTTATCATTAGGAACTACTAATTTTGGATCTATATAAAGGTCAACTCCAATTCCTTCGCATTCTGGACATGCTCCATAGGGACTATTGAAAGAGAATAGTCTTGGTTCTATTTCTTCTATAGTAAAACCACTTTCTGGACATGCAAATTTTGAAGAAAATACAATTTTTTCATTTTTCTTAAATTCTTTTGGAAGATTTTCATTTGTAAAATCCACATAAACTAAACCGTCGGATAAAGATAAAGTTGTTTCAATGCTTTCTGCAATTCTTTGCTGTTCTTTTTTGTCATTAATAAAACCATCAACATATATATCTATGTCGTGTTTTATGTTTTTATTTAAAGTAGGCGATTGATCAATTTCATAAATTTTTCCATCGATTCTTGCTTTTTGAAAACCTCTTTTTTTGTATCCAAGTAATTCTTTTTTATATTCTCCTTTTCTGCCTCTAACTACAGGCGCATAGATCTGAATCTTGGATTGCTTGGGTAGATCTAGAATTCGGTCTACCATTTCTGAAACTGTTTGTGACTTAATAGGTTTTCCAGTGAAAGGTGAATAGGGAATACCTACTCTTGCGTACAAAACACGCATGTAGTCATAAATTTCAGTAACTGTTGCAACAATTGATCTTGGATTTTTTGAAGTAGTTTTTTGTTCTATAGATATTGCTGGAGAAAGACCTTCAATTAAATCAACATCTGGTTTTCTCATGCGGTCCAAAAATTGCCGAGCATAAGCTGACAAACTTTCAACGTATCTTCTTTGTCCTTCAGCATAGATTGTATCAAACGCTAAAGATGACTTTCCAGATCCAGATAATCCAGTGATAGTTATTAATTTATCTCTTGGAATCTCTACTGAAATATTTTTTAAATTATGCTCTCTAGCACCTTTAATAACGATTTTTGTGACAGTATTACTCATCTTTTTAGTAAATTTTATTCTTTTAATTTGATTAGTCTGATATAATAAACATCTAATTCTTAGTTCAAAAAAAGATCTATATTATGGCAGGCAGTTTAAATAAAGTTTTATTAATCGGTAGACTTGGGAACGATCCTGAAATCAAACAAATGCAAAATGGAAAAAGTGTTGCAAGATTAAGCGTTGCAACTTCAGAAAGCTGGAAAGATAAGAATACTGGAGAAAAAAAAGAAAAAACTGAATGGCATAGAGTTGTTATTTTTAATGAAGGTTTAGTAGGTGTTGTTCAGAAATACTTAAAAAAGGGGGCACAAGTTTACATAGAAGGTCAGTTAAATACCAATAAGTACACTGATAGCAACGGACAGGAAAAATATAGCACGCAAATAGTTCTGCAGGGTTACAGTTCGTCTCTTACAATGTTGGATGGAAAGAATTCTTCATCTGGAGACAGCAAAAAATTAGAAAGTAGCCAGTTACCATCTGATGATATGCCAGACATTTCACAAGATCCAGACGATAAAGTTCCTTTTTAAATTTACTTCATGAGTGAAGATTTAAATAAAGAAAATTCAATAAATAAAAAATATAATTCAGTTCAAATCGTTGATGAGATGAAAACCTCATACTTATCATACGCAATGAGCGTTATTATAAGTAGAGCTTTGCCTGATGCAAGAGATGGATTAAAACCTGTTCATAGAAGAATTATCTATGCAATGTACAAAGGTGGGTACGACTGGTCTAAACAATTTAGAAAATCAGCAAGAGTAGTCGGGGATGTAATTGGTAAGTATCACCCACACGGCGATCAGGCTGTTTATGATGCCTTGGTAAGATTAGCTCAAGATTTTTCAATGAGTGTAAAGTTATTAGACGGACAAGGAAATTTTGGCTCTATGGATGGTGATAGAGCTGCTGCAATGCGTTATACGGAGACAAGGTTAGCAAAAATTTCAGAATATTTAGTTGCTGATATTGAAAAAAATACAATCGATTATCAAAATAATTACGATGATACTGAATTAGAGCCGACTGTGCTCCCAGCTCAATTTCCAAATTTATTAGTAAATGGAGCGGGCGGTATAGCTGTTGGAATGGCAACAAATATTCCACCTCATAATCTTGGTGAAATTATTGATGGAACTCTTGCTTATATTGATAACAATGAAATTTCTATTGATGAATTAATTAAACTTATTCCAGGACCTGATTTTCCAACAGGCGGTCTTATAATAGGAAAAGACGTAATAAAAGCAGGATATAAAACTGGAAGAGGGTCTATAAAAATAAGGGGAGAGATTGAAACCGAAGAAGAAAAAAAAGACAAAACTTTAGTCGTAATTAAATCGGTGCCATTTCAAACAAACAAATCATTATTAATTGAAAAAATTGCTCTTTTAGTGAGAGAAAAAAAAATTGAAGGCATATCAGACATTAGAGATGAGTCTAATAAAGAGGGTGTAAGAATAGTTATTGATTTAAAAAGAGGAGTTTCAAGTGAAGTAATTATTAATCAACTTTATAAATATTCACCAATTGAATCATCTTTTGGATTTAACACACTTGCAATTCTTAACGGGAAACCAGAACTGCTAAATCTAAAACAATTTATAAAAATTTTTGTAGAGTTTAGGGAAAAAGTTTTAATTAAAAGAACTTTATTTGATTTAAAAAAAGCAAAAGATCGAGTTCATATTTTAATTGGATTATTTATAGCCATAGAAAACATTGATGAAATTATAGCTATTATTCGTAAATCTAAAAATCCAAACGAGGCAAAAACTACACTTCAAAACAAATTATGGAGTTTTAAAAAATCAAAAATTAACAAAGAAGTTTTAGAAGTTAGTGATTTATCTAATAAAGATGAATATCGTCTATCTGATCATCAAGTTAGAGCAATTTTAGAACTAAGACTTCAAAAACTTACAGCAATTGGACATGAAGAGATTAATCAAGAAATTACTGAGCTTTATAAGCTTATAGTTCAATACAAAAAAATTCTTAATGACCGAAATGCGTTGTTAACCCAGATCAAAGATGAGCTTAAAGATATAAAGTCAAAATTTGCAACTCCTAGAAAAACTAAAATTATAAATCAGGTTGGAACTTTTGATATTGAAGACGTAATTCAGAAAGAAGATGTGATTATTACAATTACCAATAAAGGATATATCAAAAGAAGTCCCTTAAGTTCAATTAAAGTTCAAAAAAGAGGCGGTAAGGGGAAAACAGGAATAACGACAAGAGATGAAGATTTTGTAAGTCAAATATTTACCGCGAATACTCTTACTCCAATTCTTTTCTTTTCATCAAAAGGTATCGTTTATAAATTAAAGGCGTGGAAAATTCCTGAGGGTTCTAATCAATCAAAAGGTAAAGCTCTTCATAGTATTCTTCCTTTAAAAGAAGGTCATGTAATCACATCAATTATGCCTTTACCAAGTGATGAGTCTTTATGGGCAAAAATGAAAATTATATTTGCCACTGCTAATGGAAAAATTAGAAAAAATAGCCTTTTAGATTTTGAAAGCATCCAGCAGAGCGGTAAAATTGCAATGAAATTAGAAGATAATGACACAATTGTTGGAATTAAAATTTTAGATGATGATGATGATTTTTTATTAAGCTCAGAAAAAGGAAAATCATTAAGAGTTCAATCGAAAAAATTAAGATTATTTAAAGGAAGATCATCTAAAGGAATAAAAGGAATGTCTTTAAAAAAAGATGATAAAATTATTTCATTAT
>Ga0209087_1002607_pt1 | contig 10093 bp, 10 predicted proteins | sample S_130805_EF_Meta_FD_187321 | JGI IMG/M metagenome (GOLD analysis project Ga0209087, IMG submission 187321) | Freshwater microbial communities from Lake Simoncouche, Canada to study carbon cycling - S_130805_EF_MetaG (SPAdes) (version 2) | ecosystem: Environmental > Aquatic > Freshwater > Lake ...
AAACAAGTTTAGCAGCATACAATGCTGAAAATGAAAAATTTACTAAAGGTAATGCAGCCGCAGGTACAAGAGCACGCAAAGCCTTAGCAGAATTATCTAAAGCAGTTAAAGCTCGCCGTAATGAAATTACTGCAGAAAAAGCTGCTAGAGCAGAAGCAAAAACAAAGGCATAATTGTGGCAAGTCGTAAAAGACAAATTGCTAAATTGCAAGCTGAAACAGAAAATTTCAGCTGGCCTAAAATTGTTCAGGGGTCTCATCTAACTGTGAAAACATTTGACGATGGGAAAACTGAACTAATTTGGGATTGGGACACATTAGTTAACGAAGTCCGCGAGGCTTGTGCTAGTGTAACCCTAACAAAATTAAAGTAATAAATACTTATGTTACATAACGGTAACACACTATCAAATAAAAACCATCACAACGGAAGGTTATCAAATGAGTTTTAATAAAACTAAATGCGATCCAGAATTGGGTCTTAGAGTACACGAACACCTAGTTAAAATGGGTGTTGAAACCCCAACAACAAAATCACTAATTCCAGATCGTAAAGATAAGATAGCAGTTATCGAACCTTTATTTGCTAAGATTATGGAAACCCTTGGTCTTGATCTTACAGATGATAGTCTAATTGAAACCCCTAAGCGGGTTGCAAAGATGTATGTAAATGAAATCTTTTGGGGATTAGATTATGAAGCATTCCCTAAATGTACTACTGTAGATAATAAAATGCAGTATAACGAAATGGTTGTAGAACGTAATGTTAATGTGCAATCTAATTGTGAGCATCACTTCGTTGTAATTGATGGTTTGGCAACTGTCGCATATGTTCCTAAACAACGAGTACTTGGACTAAGTAAAATTAATCGTATTGTTGAATATTTCAGTAAAAGGCCACAGATTCAAGAACGCTTAACAGAACAAATTTTCCATACACTACAATTTATTCTTGATACCGAAGATGTTGCAGTATTGATTGATGCACAACACTATTGCGTTAAATCTCGAGGCGTTGAAGATACGGGCAGTTCAACAGTAACAGTTCGTTTAGGCGGTGGATTTAAAAATCATCCAGAAGTAAGAAACGAGTTTTATCAGATTGCTAGACAAGGATGTAAATGACAGTAAATGTAATGGTTGACTTAGAAACAATGTCAACAAGATCGCATGCAGCTATTTGTTCAATCGGCGCAGTAAAATTTGAAGGTAGTAAAATTTTAGATACATTTTACTGCACGGTTGATCTTGCTAGTTGTAAAGATGCCGGCATGCATATTTCTAAAGCAACCGTTGAATGGTGGTCTAAACAAAATAAAGAAGCATTGCGGGAATTAACAAAGAATAATATCTCATTGCAAGAAGCTCTTGATAAATTTGAGTTATGGTTCGGTCCTAAAAGTCTACCTATTTGGGGTAACGGTGCTGTATTTGATAACACAATCTTAGGCAATGCTTATTTTATTACAGGTAGAGAACCTCCTTGGAAATGCTGGGATGACCGTTGTTATAGAACAGCGAAGGCAATGTTCAATTGGATTACGGAAGATAAACGCGAAGGCACGTATCACAATGCCTTAGATGATGCGATGCATCAAACAAAACACTTAATTAAAATTCTTGGTGAGTAATATGCGTCTTTATAAAAAGAGAGTTGCGTTTTGTATTAGCGATCAACACCTTGTTCCGCATGGTGGCATAGGTCAATTTGCAAAAGGCTTTGTTGAAATGGCAAATACTATTGACTGGAAAGTTGATATTATTACTGACAAATCCACAACAAATGAGTTTGCCAAATTAGTTGAATCATTGGGCGCAAATTTAATTTCTCCTAAAAATGCTTTGTCGTATAAGAATCATACCGGCACCTTTGCATTTACCGATTCAATTAACTTTGAAAAGATGATTAACTTTCGGGATGCTATGATGAATGCTTTTCATACTAACATCTATGACATGGTTGTATGTAATTCTTTAGAAGCAATGCCTGCAGTATTAAGTTTTGATCTTAATAATTATATCCCTGTAGTATTCTACACGCATGAAGAGAGTATGGTGTTCCGTGATACCAGAAAATTTAAAGGTGTATTCTTAGAAAGTTGTAATGAATTCTTTAACAACTTAATGACCCTTGAAAACTGTTATATTGGTACACAATCTGCGCGTAATGTTTCTGAAATTAAAAACAACGGTGGAGTAAGTGTAGAACATTTGAGTATGCCTATGTCTGAAAGAGAATTACTCACAAGCGATTATTCTGAAAGAAAAGGTGTCTTGTATATTGGTCGTTGGGAAGATCGTAAAAATCCAGAGGCATTTTTAAAGGTAATTAAAGAGACAGGATTGCCCGCAAAAATTATGACTAATGCTAACGGCAAAAAGAAATTCGAAGCTCGTCTTGCAGAACTAGGCATTACCGATTATGAGATTAAAGCCGGCATTGTAGGTAAAGAAAAAGTTGACTTTATTAAATCTGCAAAGGTTCACTTCAATCCTTCGCTAAGAGAAAATTACCCGTTCACATTTTTTGAATGTCTCGGACATATGCCTTGTATTGTTATTGATAAATCTGAATGGGTAACTAATTTTGATAGTAAATATTATATTCGTCTGCCGCTTAATGATGTAGCAAATACATTAAAGATTGAATATGCGGCTGATCGAAAAGAACGAAACCATGATGCGTTGCAGTATGTGAAACATTTGGATTTCCAAACATCTGATAGATGGAAAAAATTCCTTGCAGGTTACACTCAAACAGCTTTAGCCAGATCAGATTCGGCAAAAATTAATGATTACTCCGAAATCAAATATTCAGACTTTATTAAAATCCTAAATAGAACACAATTAGCTATAGATGATGTCAAAAGTATATTGACAAACAAGTCTAAATATAATATAATCTATACAGACAACGACACATACCTATCTAAAGATCCTAATTTTATACCAAAAGAAGAAGTTGCTTCTTCATTAGAAAGCCTGTTTGCATGAGAACATATGAATACGTAATTTCTGGCCCAGCATATTTACGCTTGGGTGCAGAACAATGTAATGACCCAGATGTATTAGAAATGATGCTTGACATGATTGCTAAAGTATGTCATAAACAAAACAACCACACGTTCTCATTATTGTATAATGGATTTACGGAAAAGAACTTTGGACCTAAGTTACAAAAGTTTCGTGCTTCAATTAATAATATTCATGCTGACTCTGGCGGTTTGCAGATTATTACTCGTGGTTTAAAAAATACTCCAGAAGTGAGAGAAAAAGTTTATTTGAATCAAGGCGCATATGCGGACATTGGTATGTCTTTTGATGAGATTCCTGTTAAGACAACTTCTACAAGTGGCGTATCATCTAAGATTGATACTAAGCGTAGATATGCAGACATGGATAATTTTGATGATTATGCAAGACAAACAGGCAAGAATGTAAAATCACAAATTGAAACATTCGATAAGATGGGCAGCAAATGTAGACCATTTGTTATTATGCAGGGCTCATCGCAAGAATCATATTCACGCTGGGCAAAATTAGTTCTTGAAGAAATTACTCCAGCATTACATCATCGTATCGGTGGTCTTGCTATGGGATCAGCTGCTCTAGGTATGGGACAATTAGAAGACGTTAAACGGGCATTCTATGTTACACAAATGCCGTATACTAGACCATTTCATTTACACGTATTAGGTGTAGGTGCATTACGTCGTATTTTACCTTATATTTGTTTTAGTCAATCTGGTCTATATGAAGGTATTGATATTTCATATGACTCTACTACACATTCTATGTCATTGGATAATGGATTGTTTTATTTCTCATTCGCTAAAAAGGCTGCAGGCTCACCATATGGCGGAACATCTGTAAAAATGGGCAGAGAATATTCTAACATTTACAGAACAGTTACTACAGAAATTAATGCAGTATGTGGAACAAATTATACTCCTGAAGAATACCACATCTTAATGAACCGAGGTGTCGGCGTTCATTTAGAAGCAGGCGGAAAATTTGTTGATATTATGCGAGCACGTCTTGCTTTTATTTTAACAAACGTACATAATTTTACTCACGATGTTAATGCTTTAACAGAATCAAAAGAATTGTTCTTGAAGTTTTGTAGAGAAAAAGGTTGTGAGAATGAATACGCTACATTGTTTGATGTTAAGAATCTTTCTGATTTTGAAGATTGGGAAAGAAATGTAGGAAAGTATATGGAGTCTGAACCAGTTAACACACAACCACCAGTTTCACTTGAGGATTTATTTGCATGACCGATATTATTTCAAACGAGCCAGTATTTTTTACAGATACAATTATACACAGTAAATTAATTAAAAAGAAAAGTTCTATTTGGGTTACCTTTCGTAAAGAGGGTATTCATAAATATCCCCAAGCAGCAACTGATCCTAAATTAGCAACAAGCGATTGGCTTGATGTTTCATTCTTAGGAACACCGCATAGACATATTTTTCATTTCCGCGTAGAGATGGAAGTATTTCATGATGATCGAGATGTAGAATTTATTCAGGCAAAACGCATTATGGAACGATGGTATTCTGATGGCACACTACATTTAGATTATAAGTCATGCGAAATGATGGCATGTGAGCTTTATGATAAATGTGCGGCACAATGGCCTGATAGGGATTATACTATTGAAGTATCAGAAGATGGTGAAAACGGTTGCAGAATTAGTTTTGAAAGGATAGCTGGTGAGTAAATTATATTATATGGGTTTAGAACCTTATGAAGGTCGCTATACTTTACAATTGCAACAATGGAGTGAAGCTGCATTTAAACGCAGAGGTATTGACTATGAAGTAATTCATGGTGATATTCTAGATGACTCCAAAGCAATTGTTACCGGTCAAGTACTTGATGCACATGGCCGTAGTTATTATTCGCTGACACAAATGGCTAATCTTATTAAGAAGATGAAAGCCGGCGAAATAACATTTGAAGACACAATCTTTTTTGAAGATATGTTTACTCCTGGTATTGAAGCATTGCCTTATATTATGGATCAAGTAAGTTATGAGTATCAACCTCGTATATTTGTTCGTTGTCTTGCACAATCTATTGACCCAGATGACTTTGTTCACGTATGGGATATGCAGAAGTGGATGGGTCTTTATGAGAAAATGACAGATCAATTTGTTACGGGTGTACTTGCATCTAACGAAGAAATGGTTGCCCATATGAAAATTGCAGGTTGGGAAGCACCAATCTTTAATATCTCCGGACTTGCATTTGATAAAGATGAAGTTCGTAGTCGTGTAGCAAATCGTATTCCATTTAATCAGCGTAAACAACGTGTAGTCTTTGCTGCAAGATTCGATCAAGAAAAACAACCTGATTTTTTTATGGATCTTATTGAAAGATATCATACAATTAACCCGGGTGTAGAATTTGCTGTTTTATCCGGTGGACCTTTACGTAGTAACAATGAAAAGTATTTGACTCGCGCGCGAGCATTAGAAAAGACTCACAATTTTAAAATTTATGAGAATCTTAAAAAGAATGAATACTATGAATTGTTGGGCGATTCTAGAGTATTGTTTAATTGCGCATTGCAGGATTGGGTAAGCAACACTGCATCAGAAGCAGATGCACTAGGCACAAATTGTTTATATCCTGCCTACAGATCATTTCCCGAATCATTTGCTAATGATCGCGAATGTCTTTATATTCCATGGTCGCAAGATGATGCAGTATTTAAATTAAATACATTGCTGGTTCAAGAGCGAGCAAATCTAGGCAAGTTGTCTGACTGGACAACTGGTACTATTGATCGTTGTTTGGATATTATGTTTGAAGATAATGCTAAATGGTATCGTAGCGGTAAGGATTACAGAGACTATGTCCCAGCAGCCAAGTACTAAATTAGTTGTTGTCACGGGTTCCGCTGGTTATATCGGCGGACAAACTTGTATCGAATTAAAGAAACAAGGATACGAAGTTATCGGTATTGATAACAGGCATAACGAACATCTTGATGCATTTCAAGATGAATACCTACAATGCGACTTTACCGACTTAGATGCATTTAGTCTTTATAAAAAGGTTTATCCTGTTGCAATTATACATTGTGCTGGTACTAGCTTAGTTGGTCCTAGTATGAAAAATCCAGGACATTACTTTCATAATAATGTGTCTAAAACAAATTTACTTTTAGATTTTGTTGCTAAACATATTCCAAAGACTAAAATTATTTTTAGTAGTAGCGCATCTGTTTATGGTATTCCTGCAACAAAAACACCATTGAGAGAAAACGATAAGATCAATCCTATTTCTCCTTATGGTCAATCTAAATTAATGGTTGAACATTTATTGGAATGGTATCATCGATGCCACAACTTAAATTTCACTGCATTTAGATATTTCAATGCATGCGGAGCTGACGATACAGGTCAACATGGGCAAGAACCAAATGCAACACATATCTTTGCCAAACTATTTGAATCAGTCAAACATAATACATCATTTACTTTAAATGGTGCAGACTATGACACGCCCGACGGAACTTGTATTAGAGATTATATTCATGTTCAAGATATTGCACTTGCACACATAAAAGCTATTGACAATTCTATTCAAGGCATATATAATTTAGGGATGCTTCAGGGGCATTCTAATCTACAAATTCAAATGCTTGTAGAAAAAATTACCAATAAAGAAATTGTAACATTTATTGATAACCGACGCGAAGGAGATCCTCCATCGTTAGTTGCTGATAGTACAATGTTTAAACGTCTTGCAGATTGGACACCTGTATATGATATGTCTGATATTTTATCATCTTTAAACACATGGTATAATTCTCAGACATATGAGGCTTTAACAACCCAGCGGTCTTACCCGAACATTCATCCCGCTTTATAAATTCTGCATGTCGTCAAACTTACTTAAAGAGGCAAGAGATGGCAAATAAAAAATTCTTCTCAACAAAAACATATAGACAAATAGGTCCGGTTGCATATCGGCAATGGCGTGCAGATTCACATTGTAATTTGATTCACGGTTATGCCATGAGTTTTCATTTCGAATTTGAAGCAGATACTTTGGATGCTCGTAATTGGGTTACTGATTTTGGTGGATTGCGACCACTTAAAGATAAGCTAGAAGAATGGTTTGACCACACTCTGCTAGTTGCACAAGATGATCCAATGCGCGAACATCTATTGGAATTGGGTAGATTAAAACTAGCTAAGATTACAGAAGTAGAGCGTACGGGGTGCGAAGGTCTTGCTGACTTCTTATATGAGTACATTAACACAATCTTTTTACCCAATTGCGGCAGCGAAGAAGCTAAAAGAGTTTGGTGTTGCCGAGTAGAAGTTAGAGAGACTGATAGCAATATGGCAGGCCGTTCTGGCCATAGAGAAGACAACGAATTTAATTAATACATGAAACTTTGTTTATTGGGCGATACTCATTTTGGTGTTAGGAATGATTCTAAAGCATTCCATGCATATTATGAGAAATTTTATAGCGAGATTCTTTTTCCATATCTAGAACAAAACAATATAAAAACTATATTGCAACTAGGTGATCTATTTGATAGAAGAAAATATATTAACTTTATGTCTCTTGCTGAGGCACGGCGATATTTCTTTGATGTGATAGTTGAAAAGAAAATGAATCTTATTGCCTTAATCGGCAATCACGATATCTTCTGGAAAGAAAGTTTAAAAGTAAATTCTCCAGATTTGTTATTACACGACTATGACAACATTACTATCATTCAAGAACCTACAACGTTAAAATTTGACAATGCTCAAATGGACATTATTCCTTGGATCTGTAAAGAAAATGAAAATGACATTGCAGACTTTATAACTAAATCCGCATCCGATTTTTGTGCCGGTCATTTTGAGCTATCAGGATTTCAAATGATGAAAGGTATTGATAGTCACGATGGTATGGATCGAGCAATGCTGAAAACCTATAATACCGTTTTCAGTGGACATTATCATACTAGGTCGCACGAAGATAACATCGTATATTTGGGTACTCCATACGAACTGGCTTGGAACGATGAAGGCGATCCTAAAGGATTTTACATCTTTGATACTGATACTGGGTTGTTTGATTTTATTCAGAATCCGTTTAATATGTTTATTAAACATTACTATGACGATGAAAAGACAGATCCCAATTTAATTGACAAAACAATATTTACTAACAAGTATGTTAAACTCGTAGTAGTTAACAAAAAAGATATTTTAAAATTCGATAAATTTGTAGAAGCTATCTATATAAACAACCCTATAGAATTAAAAATTATAGAAGATTTTTCAGAGTTTGAAGCTAGCGCATTAGATGATTCTATTGATCTAGAAGATACTATGACATTGTTATCTGATTATGTAGATAGCGTTGAGACAGATTCTGACAAAGAGCGGTTAAAGACTTTGCTAAAGACTTTATATGTAGAAGCACAACATTATAATGAAGCATGATAAAATTTAAGAAAATACGTTGGAAAAATTTCTTATCAACCGGTGGACAATTTACTGAAGTAGATTTTACTAAATCCTCATCTACTTTAATTGTAGGTGAAAACGGTGCAGGCAAAAGCACTATTTTAGATGCAATTTGTTTTGTTCTGTTTAATAAACCTTTTAGGAATATTAACAAACCGCAGTTAATGAATACTATCAACGGCAAGTTACTTGTTGTTGAGGTTGAATTTTCTATTGGTAACAAAGATTATAGAATTGTGCGAGGAATGAAACCTGGCATATTTGAGATCTATTGCAATGACGTATTATTGAATCAAGATGCTGCCTCGCGAGACTATCAAAAGTATCTTGAAGAAAGTATTTTAAAATTAAATTATAAATCATTCACTCAGATTGTTATATTAGGATCTGCATCATTTACTCCCTTCATGCAATTATCTTTGGGAAATAGACGTGAAATTATTGAGGATATTTTAGATATTCAAATTTTCACAGTTATGAATGCAGTATTAAAAGATAAGACAACTGACATAAAAGCTCGTATAACAGAGATTGAAAATGATATTACCTTAGGTAAAAATAAGGTTAAGTTGCATCAACAATATATTGCAACCCTTGAAAGCGACAAACAAAAGAAAGTTGAAGATGTACAAAAGCGCATACTTGAATCGAATGCTGAGATATCACAACTTAATGCAGGAATGTTGGTCGAGCAAGAAAAAGAAACGAGTTGTAAATCCTCTATATCTGACGCCGATGAGAAGCGTAACAAGCGTACGGAGATGGGAGCGTTGCTTAGAAAACTTTCCGAACGAATTACTAATCAAGAAACAAGCATACAATTTTACCACGACCATGATGTTTGTCCAACGTGTAGCCAGGATCTTGACGAACATCTCAAAGGATCCGCAATCGAACTTCATACACATAAACGTGAAGAAGTGCAATCTGCGATTGAAGCCCTTACATTGCAACTTGAAGGCATTGAAACTAGACTTAATGAGATTGATGCGATCGAAAAGAAAATCTCTGAATATACAAGCAACATCATTAGATACCAATCAAAGATCATCGCATCTCAAACGTACATTCAAAAGCTACAAGCGGACCTGGCAGTCAACAATAATGATACGGCAAACATTGAAGATGAAACGAGGAAACTTAAAAACTTGGCCAAGGAAGTGGTCGCACTTGCCGGTGAAAAAAGTAAATTATCAGAAGATAAGCATTATTTAGATATTGCAAGTGTATTGCTAAAAGATACTGGCATTAAAACAAAGATTATTCGTCAATATTTACCTGCAATAAATAAATTAGTAAATAAGTATTTGGTGGCAATGGATTTCTTTGTTCACTTTGAATTAGATGAATCATTTAATGAAGTAATTAAATCTAGACATAGAGATGAATTTAGTTATGCTTCATTTAGTGAGGGTGAGAAACAAAGAATTGATTTAGCATTATTGTTTACTTGGCGCACAATTGCTAAGATGAAAAATAGTGCTAGCACTAATCTGTTATTATTAGATGAAGTATTTGATTCTTCATTAGATACAAATGGTACAGATTATGTTATGAATTTATTAAATACTATAGGTGAAGAAACAAACGTATTTGTTATTT
>Ga0209087_1002609_pt1 | contig 10091 bp, 7 predicted proteins | sample S_130805_EF_Meta_FD_187321 | JGI IMG/M metagenome (GOLD analysis project Ga0209087, IMG submission 187321) | Freshwater microbial communities from Lake Simoncouche, Canada to study carbon cycling - S_130805_EF_MetaG (SPAdes) (version 2) | ecosystem: Environmental > Aquatic > Freshwater > Lake ...
GGAGCTGGATCCGGTGGCAGTCAATGGCAGTGTTCGCCTCGATTGGATCGATGACCGCGATCAACGCTTCGGCTGCCATCAGTTCTCGGATGGCACCCTGCGGGCCCTGGCACTGATCACGGTGCTTTCCCAACCCACGGCGAAGCTGCCGCGATTGATCAGCATCGATGAACCTGAACTTGGCCTACATCCCTCTGCCATTGCCCTGATCGCTGAGCTTTGTCGTTCAATCTCCCGTCACACCCAAATCATCCTCTCGACCCAGTCTACGGAATTACTGGATCACTTCTCAGCCGATGAAGTTGTCGTGGTGGAGAGTGACCACGGCGAAACCAGGCTCACCAGGCTCAGCAGTGATGCTCTGCAGCGCTGGTTGGAGGACTACAGCCTTAGCGAACTCTACAACAAGGGCGTGATCGGAGGCAAGCCTTGATGGCCGACTCTGTGACGCGTTTGATTATTGCTGTGGAGGGTCGTACAGAAGATAACTTCGTACGAAGCAGCCTTCGGGACCATCTCTGGGGCTTTGGACTGGCCTCGTCTTCAACGATCGTTGGTAAAGCCAAGGCTGCTGCAAGAGGCAATAGCGGTAGAGGTGTGCGGGGCGGTGGTTGCTATGCCGACTGGGAGAAAGACATTAGGAACTGCCTGAAAGACAACCCGTCTCGTGATTTTAGGTTGACGACCTTGCTTGACCTCTATGGTCTGCCGGCTGACTTCCCCATGCGCAATCGCATTGCTTCAGATCACAGCCAAGCAGACCGATGCGATCGTCTCCAACGGGTATTGGCAGACAAAATCAACGACTGGCGATTTATTCCATATATCCAACTCCATGAGTTCGAGGCTTTGGTGATGGCTTGTCTGCCTTTTCTTGAATCATTGTACGACAATCACGAGCAGCTTAATGGCTTAGCTAGCCTACAGATTGAGGTTGCATCCTTGCAGCCTGAAGAGATCAACGATTCCATGGACACTGCTCCCAGCAAGCGGCTGCTACGCCATATCCCCGACTATCGCAAAGTTACCGATGGTCCCGATGCTATCTATTCAGCAGGGCTTGCTCTTGTGCGTAACCGCTGCCCCCGTTTTGATGCCTGGATCAAGCAACTGGAGAGCCTGAGTGAAACGAAAGTATCTATGCAACTATAATTGGATTACATCAGAAGAACCTTAAGAAGCTCCCCTCCCACCCCTCGCCGAACAACACCGCATCGTCGCCAAGGTGGATACATGGTTAGCCCTCTGCGACCAGCTGGAGCAGCAGCTCAACCAGGCCGATCAGCAGCGCCGGCGGTTGCTGCTGATCGGCCATGCTCGAACGCATCCGCATCCAGGGATTCAAGTCGCTTCGCGACGCCAAGGCAGAGGGTCCGCGGAAACGCCTGGGAAGGAGAACTTTTAAACAATTTTATGCTTTATATGATCACGAATTCCTGACAAGTCTATAATCAGCCTAGATGCTTGATATCATTAAAAAGAATCTACCGGAGTGGTTCTTTGTCCACGCTGTTCCGCATCGGGCTTACTAGCTCCCTATCGGCCTCAATTGTTCTGCTTGCCACGGCCGACCAAGCCAAGGCGAGCGGAACGTATGACTTCACGCTGCCACCTCTGAAGTCAGGATGTTTAATCTCTCCAACTCACCCAGACTGCTATGCCGACCAAAATGTGATTCGAGCTTCAGGCTTTAGTCACGATGATGGCACAGATGCTCCGCGTCTCATTCCTGTTGGCTCCGTGCCACCACTGCTGCAAAAACCTGCGGACAACCCCCTGGGCAATACGCTTTGGCAACGATTAAAAAATATCTTGGCAAGCACTCCCGCGCCATTGCATGTAATTGATCAGTCAAAGTCAAAATCGTCCATTGGTACAATGTTTGGGCGCGAGATTTATGTCGATCAGGATTTTAACCAGTGGACGCAGTTCTCTGGAGACTGGTTCGTCCTGATGTCCAATCAGTTCAATCAGAATAATCCCAGGAAGAAGGCCTTATGGTGCGGGGATCTTATCACTTGTGATGGATCTAGGAATTATGCAAGTGCTGCCAACAAGGGATCAAGCCCTCTCTTTTTTGCTCCTGTACTTGCCGAGCTCGCGCCGCAACCGCTCAAGGACAAGTTTAATCTGGGGGATTGGTTGCGCTCCAGGCCTGCGGAATTTGATTTGACCAAACCAGAAACTGTGCATGCACGAGCCAACTTTCTTGTTGGTGGTCGTGGCATCGGCAGTTTTTCAGGCGCCCCAGACCAGGCGGCCTGGAATCATGTGGCCTACGTTTGGGTAGACCCGGATCAATTGTTCAGGCCAGCACAGAATCCTGATATCACCATCGCTGAAATTGCAACGGTGGCCAATCACTTTGATCCGGTTCAATCTCCACCCAGCATCGAATGGTGCATCAGAGGTTTGGTTAGTACCGCCCCGTCTCCATCCTCCTGTCCTATGGCCGAGCCGGCGCTTGGTCAAGGAACTCTTTTCAATGACTTCGATAACTACTATTTAAGTTATTTTGAGTCTGGGTCAAATCAATCTCGCAGTGATTATTTCCCATTTCCTTTTACAGGTCTTGGAGTTACATACGATCCGTATTATCAAGCCCTTCTGGAAGCCTCTGCAACAGAAACCGAGCTCGCGCTTGTGTTGCCTAAGCTGATTGGTACCAGTGAATTCATTTATGCACTTCCCACCAGAGATGCGGCGGACACCACTCCGATGTATGTGGATCGGGTGTTCCCCATCATGAGTTTGGTTTCCGTGCCAGGCCCGCTGCCAATCCTCGGTGCCTTCGCCAGCTTCGCCTTCTCGCGCCGGCTCCGCCACCGCATCCGCCGTGGTTCAGCTAGTCGCTGATTAGGCGGCAATAGCTAACATGGGATGAACTGGACAAACAGGTTCCCTTTTTCTAGCCCCCCGATGCGGTACCCGTTGCCAGTTGCTCCCACCTGGCGCCTGGGTTGGGGCCAGCAAGCCCAGTGGGAAGGCGCCACTTGGCAGGAGGGGCCGTTGGCGATTGCCGTAGGAGCTGGCCGCTCTGTTGAAATGCAGCTGGCCTTCAGCCCCTCCGGTCGTTATGTGGTCGTTGGTGATATTTGGCTCTCAGATCGGGCATCGCTGCTTACTTATCTCGCTTTAGAAAATCCACTGCACTTGTCCGATATTCAACTGGTAGCTATAGCCTGGGAACGGTGGCAAACGTCTGTTTTGGCTAAGCTAGTCGGCTCTTTTTGCCTGGCAGTTTGGGATCGGGAGCGCGAACTATTACGGCTGGTGCGTGACTCGGTGGGGGCCAGAACGCTGTATTACACCCCCCAGGGGGCGACCCGCTGGGCGGCGGGGGATCTGCGATCGCTGGCCCCTTACCGTTCCAACGCGCTGGATCCAATCGCTCTACGCGACTACCTGTGCTGCGCCTTTGTGCCTGGCAATCGCACCCTCTGGCAAGATGTGCGCGAGCTAGGTGTCGGCACCGAGCTCACCTGGCCTGGGGATGATTGCCACGCCTACTGGCCGCTGAAGGAACGGCTAGATGCCGAGGAGAAGCAACAATCTCTAGGTTGGCATGCAGAGCGGCTGCGATCGCACCTCAACCAGGTCGTTCAAGACTCTTTGCCAGCCGCCCCGGTGGGTGTGTTTCTTTCCGGCGGGCTCGACTCAAGCGCCATTACGGCTTTGGCAGCTAAATTTCACTCTCAACCCGTCCATACCTACTCAATTCACTTTGGCAATCCTTATCCCAATGAGCTGGAGTTTTCGGGCCTGGTGGCCAAGCACTGCGGCACCCAGCACCACATTCTCGAAATTTCTCTCCCCCGCATGTGGGAGGTGCTGCCGGAAACCATGGCCTGGCTTGATGATCCGATTGGCGACCCCCTGACGGTGCCGAATCTATTGCTGGGGCAGATGGCGCGCCAGCAAGTTGGTGTTGTGCTCAACGGCGAAGGCGGCGACCCCTGCTTTGGTGGCCCTAAAAATCAGCCGATGTTGATCAACCAGCTCTACAGCCCGGTCAGCCAGCAAGATCCCCTTCAGGCCTACCTGCTGTCCTTTCGTAAGTGCGCCGCCGACCTGCCCCAACTCCTCAAACCCGACCTGTGGGCAGCGGTGCAGCCTGAGCCCTACTGCTTCGCCGATGACCTGCAATCATCGGCCAGCTACCTGAATCGCTTGATGATGCTGAACATCAAATTCAAGGGCGCCGACCAAATCCTAACCAAAGTAAGCAACCTTACCCGCGCCGCCGGTGTAGAGGGGCGATCACCCCTGTTTGACCGACGCATTGTAGAGCAGAGCATGACCATCCCCCCCCAGTACAAGCTATCGGGGGTAGAGGAGAAGGCCGTACTCAAACAGGCGGTGGCCGATCTGCTGCCTGAGGCGATTCTCAATCGTCCCAAAAGCGGCATGATGGTGCCCGTTCAGGCTGGGTTTCAGCGCGAGTGGCAGCGGGCGGCAAGGAAGTTGTTACTCAGTCGGCAGGCTGCAATCGCACCCTACCTAAATCAAACGCTGATCAAGCAATGGTTAAATTATCAAGGCGACCCCTGGCGACGCTACGGTGTCAAGCTATGGCTGCTTGTCAGCCTAGAAATATGGCTGCAAGGCAACCTCAAACGACCGTAAAATGTTAGTCAGCCAAAATTGTCAGAGGCGTAGGTGAAGGTGCTGTTGCCGCCGCCGAGATCGCTCACCAAAATTAAGTTTTCGTCAACATCTTCACCCAGGTTTTGCAGTTTGGCAATGCCGTAACTGACAATCTGCATCAGTTTTTTTGGCGTAAAAGATTCTAGATCTACAAAGTAGCCTGCTTTTAGCCACTCCAACTCCGTTGTGGTCAGCTGCTTGCTAACTTCCGGTGGCATCTCTTGGGCGTTTTGGGCTGAGTCTGCTGATACTTGAATGTATGCTTGACCGCGCGCTGCCGCGATTTGCCGAGGTATCATGCCCAGGTCGAAGATGACTTGGGTGCTGTCTAAATACCAGTCGGGGCTAGTGCGCAACTGGTTAATCAAAGCAACACCTGGAGGACTGCAATTGTGCAGCGCAATCACCTGCAAATCTGGGTTGCGGCGCAGCATGGCCATGGTGGTGGCAAAGATGGCTTGGGGGTAGCCGCCAATACTGAGCACCGCGCAGTTATGCTCAAAGTGGATATTGTTGGCAATCAAAAGCTGGGCGATTGCCACGCTGTCGCACACCAGCACCCGGTCAAAACTGTAAGCCGTGATATCATTCCCTACATCTGCGGTTGCCAGGGATGCGGGGGCGCTGGGGGGTGAAAGCAGCCGGGCCGGGGAGCCATTAAATTGCTCCCACCGCTTGAGCCAAATGTCCAGCATGGCGTCGGTTATCAATATTCTCTTGTTTATTTTCTTTGGCCGCAGGAAGCGCCGCTCGAACATTACCGCCAAGGAAACAATAAAAATAGAACTGAAAATCAAATAAATAGGGATAAACCCCCCTAGGCCTTTGGGAACCAGTATGCCCATTCCGACAAAACCAGCTAGGATAATCAAAAGATAGAGACAGCCAGCTGGTACGATTCTCGCCTTACGGAGAAGCCGCTTTTCCAAGAGATAGAGTAACTGTCTGCGGGTGAAATAGAGCGTGTCATTGGCCGAGATATCAGCCAATGCCTTGGCAAAAAAACCATCCGTAAACCGGAGCTTGGCTTTCATTGTGGTGGGTTCAAAGGCAAAGGGGTGTTTGCACTTACAGCAGCGGCCGTGGTTTCTGGTGCGGTCTCTGAGATCGTTGTCGGCATTGCACTGAATGCATTTCATGGTAGTTAATTGCTTTAAAACTAAGAAAAATAGGGGCTAAAAAATTTGATTGAGAATGAGAGAGTGGTAGCCCTCTCGCCGGCGAATCAGGCGGTGCTGACCGGCTTGTAGCAGCACTTCCGCTGGGCGCGGACGGTGCAAAAAGTGAGATGCCATCGCATAGCCGTAGGCCCCCACATCCAAAATGGCCAGGGTGTTTCCGCGAGCTAGCTTTGGCAGCTGGAAGTTGCGACCTAGGTAGTCGCGGGAGTAGGTGGTGTTGCCGCACACATCGGTGGGGTAGGTCTGGGAAGCTGGGCTCGATTCCAGAGCGGTAATCTCGCGGTAGCCGCCATGGACGGAGGGCACCGACAGGTTGGCCACGGTGGTATCTACCCCAACAAGTTGCCTATCGCCCTGCCACTTCACCGAGACCACTGTCGTCAGTAGGGCAGCGCAACCTGCGATCGCAGCCCGCCCAGGCTCAATCACCAGGTCTATAGAAGGCGAAAGCTGGTTTAACTTCGCTGTGATGGCCTGCCCAAACCCAGGCCAGTCAAAGGCCGCGCCCCCGTGACGGTAGGGGTGACCAAATCCACCACCAAAGTCGAGATAGGTCCAGTTTGGGAGTTGCTGCCCCAGCTCAATCACCCGGTCCATCACCTGGGTAAAGGCCTGGGTCGCGTTGGTGCCCGTGCCCCGGTAAAAGTGCAGCCCACCGAGCTTGATGCATGCAGCACCTAGGGATTCGTTGGCCTTCGTGACGAGAGACTGGGCCGTAACAAAGTCCTCGGGGCGTACCCCAATCCGGCTGTCGCCCGTGAGGCCAGGCTCGTTGAGGCGCAAACCCAACCGTAGGCAAGGGTGCTTGGCATCGCTGTCCAGGTTTTGATAAAGGTTGCAGAGTTGCTCTAGCTGGGCCAGGCTATCTAGGTTGAAGGTGGTAATGCCCCAGACCAACACCTGAGCCATGTCGTCTCGGCTGAGGTTGCTGCCGCTGTAGACAATCGACCCCGGCTCAAACCCCGCTTGCAAGCCCAGATACATATCGCCCGGAGTGTTTGCGTGCAGCCCCCAGCCCGCAGCCCGCACCAGTTGCAGCAGCGCCACGCTGCCATTGGTGACGGCGGCAAAGTGGAACTGGGTGGGGCGGTAGGGGATCGCCTGGTCAATGTGGTGCAGGGTCTGCTGCAGGTGATCGCCGTCGTAGACGTACAGCGGCGACCCGTAGACCCGCAGGAGATCTGCCGCCATCGCTGCCGAGGGCTGGAAGGCCCCGGGCATTGGCATAACTGGGGGGCTGCTTTTGGTGGTTAGAGCCATTGTTTGCGGTATCGCCAAACTTGGGGGGGTAACCAAAATGGGTGCTGCCACAATTTTTCCAGGGATTCGCCGAGTACCTGCGATCGCCATTGCTGCCACATCACCAGCAGCCAGAGGATTTCACCAATGCGCCGCCCCTGAATGGTACCGCTGAGATCACCTAGCGCTGTGAGCAGGGCCAGGTCAGATTGCCAGTTTCCCTGTGCGGCTAAGACCCTAGGATTAAGCCATTGACCCAAGTCACGCCACCATTCATTCAAGCACCAAATGGTTAAGGGCACCCCCATGCCGCGCTTGGGGCGCCACACAATTTCGGCGGGTAGCCAGGGCTCAGCAGCTCGCTTGAGGATGTACTTCTCACAGGTTCCCCTAAGGCAAAGGCTACCGGCCAGGCCAAAGCTCCACTGCGCTAGGTCGGGGTCGCAAAAAGGCGATCGCACCTTTAGCCCCTGGGCTAGAGCCAAATTGGTCGCGCGGGGATGAATATTTTGTGCCCCCTTCAGCATCAGCGTGGCCCGCCGCAACCGATGTAAAAATCCCTGGGCCGCTGTTGGGTCAAGGGCTGGGTACAGCCAGTCCTGGGGATTCAGTGCCTGAATTTCATTCAACACCGCAGGTTGAAACACCTGAGCCTCGTGACCCCACAGCTTGTGAAAGGTGCGTAGGTACTGCTGGTCAAAGATTTCTCTGCCATCGGGGTGGTCGAACTGGTAGAGGCTGGCTGCAATCAGAGGCTTGTTCGTCCACCCGGCAAACAGCTGATCGCCGCCTTCACCGTTAAATATAATCCCTACTTCCTGGCTGGCAGCCTTGTTGAGCAGATACAACGGCACTGTGACCCCATCGCCAAAGGGCAGATCCAGCGCCCGAACCGTCGCCGACAGGGCCTTGCGAATCCGACGGGGACTGGCCTCCACCTTGACTAGGGGGATACCCAGAGCCTGGGCCACCTGCTCGGCGTAGGGCCATTCGGGCCGGCTGCTGGGGCCAAAATCGAGCGTATAGGCCCGTACCCGTACTCCCGCTTTTACTAACAACGCCGCCACCAGGGAGGAATCCAGCCCGCCGGACAGCAACACCCCGACTGGCTCACCCCCCAAATCACTAATCTGGCGCTCCACAGCGATGTTGAGCAAGGCTTGAAGCTGGGCGATCGCCGTTGGCTCATCCTCAAGCTGGGTCGGATTTTCCCGCCAGTTCACTAGACTGTGGTTGGTGGGAGAGACTATCTGTCCCTTACCGTTTACGGTCCAAGTTTGCTCAGTACCTGCTGCTAACGATTGGATACCTTGTACCGGCGTCAGGGGCGTCGGCACATAAGAAAAGCAGCTGTAGCCGTAGAGCGCCGCCAAGTTTACCTGAGGCGATTTGCTCTGGGTACGCAACAGAGGAAGCAGCCATTGCAGCCGTGAAGCAAACCAAATCCCCTGGTCTTGCTGCATCCAGTATAAAGTCATGCGCCCAAACGCATCGCGCCCTAGGCTGAGGCGATCGTTGCTCACCGTGAACCAGGCATCGGGCTCGATCCCCGACGCCGAGATTGCAATTCGTCTGTCCTTGGGGATGGCTGGGCGTTGCCAATTGTTTAGCTGTGTCTGAGCCAGCAGATCACCCAGGCTTCGAGCCAGATCGTCTTCATCACCGTAGCCCCAGTAACCAATACAGCCCCAGGCCTGGGTTGCTATCGCTGCGATCGCATCCCGCCCCATTTATTAGCTAGTCCACGTTAAAGGTGGCATCGCTGAGTTGGCGATCGCCCAAATAAGCTCTTACCTTCCAGGTTCCTGGTGGCGACTCGGGGCCAACGGTGTAGCGGCAGGAGGTGGACCACACTGGTGTTTTAATTGTCTTGGTGCGGTACTGATTTTGATGTACGACCTTACCGCTGGGGTCAGTCCAGCCACAGGAGATGTCGAGCTTCTCCCCCACTGGGGCTTCAGTCACGGTAACTCGATAGACCAGCTCACTGCCGCCTGCCTTGGGCTTCACACGGTTGAGATCGCCCCCGTCGTCTTGGCTTAGGGTAAGGCGATCGCTCTGGGTCACCACCTGGGCGAGCTTCTCCTGTTGCCGGTTCCCTAGCCACAGCCAGCTCGCCAGGCCGAGTCCCACCACCACAGACACCCCAGCGATTAACCAGCGCCTGCGACGCTGCTGCACCGCTAGGGAATCCTGGCGCTTGAGCTGAACCATGGCGTCATCTAAAAACTCGGGCGACAAGTCGAGCTGCTGCAAAATATCTTCCACCTCTTTGATGTCGAGCTCCTCTCGGTGGCGGTCTGACAGTCTCTGTACCTCTGCCACCAGGCGCTGCAGCTGGGTATCAGTCAATCGCTTGTCCATGGTGATTGGGAGTCGAGGGTGTGCGATTGCTTATTCGTGTTCAAGAATATCGTCTTAGGAGCAAGTTAGCTAGCATTCGGCCTCGGTTCGTGAGCTTCCGCGAAATTTTGGTGATTCCTTTCGCTGAAACCTGATGCGAAGGCTCTATGAGTTCTCATGCTCATGCTCACGTCGATTCCGATGTCTGATGTCGCCAATGTCAGCTATCCCAGTCCATCGGTTTACAAGCGCCTCAAGTAACTGGCTCAAGTCCCCTCGGGCTATGGCGAAGCACCCATATCAGCCTGCGAGAATAGCAATTGTTGGAGGCCAATACCCTCGGCCTCAGCATTACGGAAAATGCCGATCATTTGGTGCCGTCGCTCCGAACTGTGCAGGGCTAGATCACAGAAAATTGGGAGTAGACAATCGCCAACAAGTCTTGCGGAGTGTTGCTGGCCTTAGCTACAGTACGTTATAAATCCTCAGCAATTAAGTTAATCCTCAGCCATTAACCCCTAACCACCCGCCTGTTTGGGCCGGAAGCCAGCCTCTGTCAGGGCTGCCAGAGCCACCGCCACCTGATCGCCCTGCAGTTCAATCACCCCGTCCTTGAGGGTGCCGCCGGTGCCTGCTTTGGCCTTGAGGGTTTTGAGCAGGGCCTTGGCTTCAGCCTCAGGC
>Ga0209087_1002610_pt1 | contig 10088 bp, 2 predicted proteins | sample S_130805_EF_Meta_FD_187321 | JGI IMG/M metagenome (GOLD analysis project Ga0209087, IMG submission 187321) | Freshwater microbial communities from Lake Simoncouche, Canada to study carbon cycling - S_130805_EF_MetaG (SPAdes) (version 2) | ecosystem: Environmental > Aquatic > Freshwater > Lake ...
TGCAACTCTATCTGGCCGCCGGCCGCGGTCGCGCGCTGTTGCACCGACGCATCCGCGAGGCCCGGCCGAGCGTCTTCCTGCTGGTCTCGCATCGCGCGCTCGACCGCGCCGGGTGCATCAGCGCGCTCCGTGACAGCGGCGCGCTGTTCGTGCCTCTGATCCACGACCTCATCCCGCTCACCCACCCGGAATACCAGCGTCCGAAGCAGGCCGCCCGCCATGCCGCGCGCGTCGCCACCACCGCCGCCCTTTCGGCCGCCGTGATCGTGAACTCGGCGGCGACCGAGCGGGCCCTCGTCGCCCAGGTCAGCCGGCATGGCGCCCGGCTGCCGCCGATCACCGTCGCGCCGCTCGGCATCCATGCTCCGCCCCGCACCGCGGAGGCCGCCCCGGCCGAGCCCTACTTCGTGATCCTCGGCACGGTCGAGCCGCGCAAGAACCACCAACTCCTGCTGCACCTCTGGCGCGACATGGTGCTGCGCGGCGAGACCCAGGTGCCGCGCCTGCTCGTCATCGGCCGCCGCGGCTGGGAGAACGAGAACATTCTCGACCTGCTCGACCGCTGCGAGGCGCTGCGCGGCACGGTGACCGAACTCGGCCCGCTGCCGGATGACCGTGCCGCGACGCTGCTCGCCGGCGCCCGCGCCCTGCTCTTCCCCTCCTTTGCCGAGGGGTATGGCCTGCCGGTCGCCGAGGCGCTCGCCGCCGGCGTGCCGGTGATCTGCTCCGACCTGCCGGCGCTGCGCGAGGTCGGCGGCGGCGTGCCCGACTACCTCGACCCGCTCGACGGCATGGCCTGGCGGCGAGCGATCCTCGATTTCGCCCGGCCCGACAGCAAGCGGCGCACCGCGCAACTCGCCCGCCTCGTGCGCTGGCAGGCACCGCGCTGGGACGAGCATTTCGCCCTGGTCGATGCCCTGCTCGAGCAGGTGACCGCGCCGGCCGGGCTGCCCGGTCCCCTGCCGGAGGTCCGGCAGCCGGCCCGCGCGCCGCTGCCGGCCGCGGCGCTGGAGGCGGAGGCGAGCGCGGCATGAGCCGTCGCTCCCGGAAGGCCGCCGGACGCCCCGGCCAGGGCGCGGCGGCCGAGCCGCTAGCGATCATCGGCGCCGCCTGCCGCCTGCCCGGCGCGCCCGACCTTGCTTCCTATTGGCGCCTGCTGGCGGCCGGCGGCAATGCGGTCGGCACCGTGCCGGCCGAGCGCTTCACCCAGGCCCCCTTCCTGCACCCGCGCGCCGCCGAGCCGGGCAAGACCTATAGCTTTGCCGCCGGCACGCTCGGCGACGTCGCCGGCTTCGAGCCTGCGGCCTTCGGCATCTCGCCACGCGAGGCGGTCGAGATGGATCCGCAGCAGCGCCTCCTGCTCGAACTCGCCACCGAGACGCTCGAGGATGCCGGCGTGCTGCCGGCAAGCCTCGCCGGCAGCCGCACCGGCGTCTTCATCGGCGCCTCGCTGACCGACTACGTGGACCTCCGCCAGGGCGACGTCTCCTCCGGCGACCGCTACTTCATGACCGGCGGCGCGCTCTCGATCATCGCCAACCGGATCACCAACGTCTTCGACCTGCGCGGCCCGGCGCAGACCATCGACACCGCCTGCTCCTCCTCGCTGGTGGCCCTGCACTGGGCGGCCGAGGCGCTGCGCGCCGGCAGCATCCCCGCCGCCCTGGTCGGCGGCGTGAACATGCTGCTCTCGCCCTTCCCCTTCCTCGGCTTCGCCCGCGCCGGCATGCTCTCCCCCACGGGCCGCTGCCACGCCTTCGACGCCCGCGCCGACGGCTATGTCCGGGCCGAGGGCGGCGCCGTCATCCTGATCAAGCGGCTCGATGACGCGGTCGCGGCGGGCGACCCGATCCGCGCCGTCATCCTCGGCACCGGCAGCAATGCCGCCGGCCGCACCGTCGGCCTCTCGCTACCGAGCCAACCCGCCCAGCAATCGCTGATCGAGCAGGTCATGGCCGAAGCCGGGATCGCCCCCGGCCGGGTCGGCTATTTCGAGGCGCATGGCACCGGCACCGCCATCGGCGACCCGCTGGAGGCCGCGGCGATCGGCGGCGCCATCGGTCGCCACCGGGCCGACCGGCCGCTGCCGATCGGCTCGGCCAAGGCCAATATCGGCCATACCGAGCCGGCCTCCGGCCTCGCCGGGCTGCTCAAGGCCATGCTGGTGCTGGAGCACCAGGCGGTGCCACCCAACCCGCTCTTCGAGACGCCCAACCCCAATATCGACTTCACCGGCCTCGGCCTGCGCGTGCCGACCGCGCTCGAGCCGCTGCCCGAGGCCCGGCAGGCGGTCGCCGGGGTCAACAGCTTCGGCTTCGGCGGCACCAATGCCTGCACGCTGATCACGGCCCCGCCGCCGCGCAAGGCCGGCCGCGCCGCCGGCACGCCGGGCCCGCTGCCGCCACTGCTGCTCTCGGCGCGCAGCGCCGAGGGGCTCAGGGCGCTCGCCGAGACCTGGGCGCCGCGGCTCGCCACCACCGCCGGCCCGGCCCTGCCCGCGCTGCTGCGCGGCGCCGCCCGCCACCGCACCGCCCTGCCCTTCCGCCTCGCCCTCCGCGGCGCCGATGGCAAGGTGCTCGCCGCCGCCCTGCCAGAGGCCGCCGCCGCCGCCACCACCGTCGCCCCGGCGGGCGAGGGCGTCGCCTTCGTCTTCGCCGGCAATGGCGCGCCCTGGCCGGGCATGGCGCAGGACCTCGCTCAGGCCAACCCGGCCTTCGGCGCCGCGCTGGCCGAGGCCGATGCCGCGCTTGCCCCGCTGCTTGGCTGGTCGCCGGCGGACCGGCTCGCGGAAGGCGTCACCGCCGAGGCGCTTGCCGCGACCGAGATCGCCCAGCCGCTGCTGCTTGCCGTGCAGCACGCCATCACCGGCGCGCTCGCGGCCGAGGGCATCCGCCCAGCGCTCTGCCTCGGCCATTCGGTCGGCGAGATCGCCGCGGCACTCGCCGCCGGCCTGCTGCCGTTGGGCGAGGCCGCGCGGCTGATCGTCGCCCGCAGCCGGCAGCAGGCGCTGACCCGCGGCGCCGGCCGCATGGCCGCGCTCGGCTGTTCCGTCGCGGACGCCGAGCCGGCGCTGGCGGAAGCGGGGCCGGGGCTCGAGATCGCCGCCATCAATGCGCCCGACGCGCTGACCATCGCCGGGCCGCAGGCGGCGCTCGACCGCCTGGCCGCGATCGCCGAGCAGCGGCGCTGGAGCTTCGTGCCGCTCGACCTCGACTATGCCTTCCACTCGGCGGCGATGGACCGGCTGCGGGACGGGTTGCTCGGCGACCTCGCCGGCCTGGCGCCGGGCGCGCCGCGCGTGCCGATGATCTCGACCGTCACCGGCGAGGCGCTCACCCCGGACGGCGCCGGGCCGGAATACTGGTGGCGGAACCTGCGCGAGCCGGTGCGCTTCGCGGCCGGGCTCGCCACGGCGGCCGCTCAGGGGCCGCGGCTCTTCCTCGAGATCGGCCCGCACCCGCTGCTGCAATCCTACCTGCGCACCGGGCTCCGGGCGGCCGGGTCGGAGGCGGCCAGCCTCGCCTCGCTCAGCCGGCGCGATCCGCCGGGCGATCCCTTCCCGGCGCTCGCCGACCGCGCCTGGATGCTCGGCGCCGATCCGCGCGAGGGCCCGGCCTATGCCGGCCCCGCCCTGCGCGGCGGGCTGCCGGCGACGCCCTTCATCCGCCAGCGCCACTGGTTCGCCACCACCGTCGAGGCGGTGCCGGTCGCCTTCCCGACCCTCGACCACCCACTGCTCGGCGCCCGCCGCGGCCTGGCACCCGAGAGCTGGAGCCGGCACCTCGACACCGCCGCCGAACCCTGGCTCGCCGACCACCAGCTGGCCGGCCAGCCGGTGCTGCCGGCCGCGGCCATGCTGGAGATGGCGCTCGCCGCCGGCGCCGCCCGGCACCCGGAGGCCGCGGCGCTCGAGCTGCGCGAGGCGGTGCTGCTCGCCGTGCTGCCGCTGACGGCCGACCGCGCGCGCGAGTTGCGCACTGAGCTCGATGCCGAGGGCCAGTTCACGCTGCGCAGCCGACCGCGGCTCTCGGACGAGCCCTGGACCCTGCATGCGACGATGCGGGTCGCCCCGGTCGCGGCGCTGCCGCCGGCCCCCGCCGAGCCGGCACCACGCCCCGCCGCGCGGATGGCGGGCGGCGCCCTCCGTCGACTCGCCGCCCGTGCCGGGCTGCATTACGGCCCGGCCTTCGCCAGCGTGGTCGAAGCCGCGGTCGATGCGCCGGCCGGCCGGGCGAGCGTGACGCTCGAACGACCCGAGCCGGCGCCCGAGGATGAAGCCTTCCTGCTGCACCCGGCGCGGCTCGACGGCGCGTTGCAGGGCCTGGTGGCGCTGCTGGCCGAGCATGCGCTCGACCCCGGCACCGGCATCGTCCCGGTCCGGGTCGGCCGGCTGGTGCTGCGCCGCCACGCCGCACCGCTGGCGACCGCCGAGCTGCGGCTGACCGCGCGCGGCGAACGGAGCGCGGCGGCCGACCTGGTACTGCGCGATGCGGCGGGCAGCGTCATCGGGCTGCTGGAAGGTGCGGGGTTCCAGCGCATCCGCCTGCCCGGCGCCGCCGACCCGGCCGATGCCGCCTTCCGGATCGAGCTGATCCCGGCCGAGGCGCTGCCCGGCGGCGAGGCCGAGGCCGGGCCCGATCTCGCTTCCGGCCTGGCCGCGGCGACCAGATCCGATGCCGCGCTCGACCTCGCCGAGGCCGCGCTGCTGCTGGAGGGCGTCTGCGCCACCGCGGCCCATCAGGCGCTGAGCGCGCAGGAGGTTGCCGGCCCCTATGCCCGCGCCCTGCTCGACGAGCTGGCGACCGGCGGCCTCGCCGCGCCCGGCCCGGGCGGGGTGCGGCCGGTGCCGGCGCCCGACCTGCCGGCGCCGCTCGAGATCTGGCGCCAGGTGCTGCTGGAGCAGCCGGCGCTCGCGCAGGAGCTGGCCTGGCTCGCGCTCGCCGCCGAGCGGCTGCCGGAGGCGCTGGCCGGCCGGCTGCCGCCCGAACACGTGCCCGAGGGCCCGCCGCTGCAGGGCGCGGGCCAGGCCCGGCTCGCCCAGGTGCTGTCCGACGCCGTCGCCGCCATCGCGGCCGCTTGGCCGGAGGGCCGGCCGCTGCGGGTGCTCGAGATCGGTGCCGGGCCGGGGCCGCTGACGCCACGGGTCGCGACGGTGCTCGCCGCAAGCGGCCGGCGCGTGGTCTTCCGCGCCGCCGCCCTGCCCGGCCGGCCGCTGCCGCCGCGGCCGCCGGAAGCGCCCGGCCTGGTCTTCGAAGGCCTCGCCTGGGATCCGCTCGGCACCGAGCCACCGCCGATGGTCGCCAACATCGTCATCGGCCTCGGCACCGGCGCCACGCTGCGGGCCGGCGCCGCCCTGCCGAGCGCACTGCTGGCGGCGGCCGCCCCGGGCGGCGCGCTGCTGCTGGCCGAGCCGATGCCCGGCCAGCTCTGGGATTTCTGCTGCGGCCAGGATCCGGCCTGGTGGAATGCGCCGGGCGGCGCCTCGCCACTGCCAGGCGCCGAGGGCTGGGCGGCGGCGCTGGCTTCGGCGGGCTGGGGCGAGGTCGGCACCCGCCCGCTCGCCGCCGCGCCCTGGCCGACGCTGCTGGTCTCGGCCCGTGCGCCCGCGACCGCGGCGGTGCTGCCGGCGCCCAAGCTCCGCCGCGTGCTGCTGCTGGCGGATGCCGGCTTGGCCCAGCTGCGCGCCGCGCTCGCCGCCGCGCTGCAGGCCCGTGGCGCCACCGTGACCCAGGGCGAGCTGCTGTCCGAAGCCGGCAAGCTGGCCCCGCGCACGCTCGACGGCCAGCTCGTGGTGGCGCTCGCCGCCGGCGGGCCGGCGCCCGAGGCCACCGCCGCGACGCTCGCCGCCCTCGCCCAGGTCGCCGCCGCGGCCGAAGGCAGCGCCGCCGGCTTCCGGCTGGTGACCCAGGGCGGCCAGCAGCCGGAGAAGCCGGGCGCGCCGCAGGCGCATGACCCGGCGGCGGCAGCCTGCTTCGCGCTCGGCCGGGTGCTGGCGAACGAGCACCCCTCGCTGAAACCGCGCCGAATCGACCTCGCGCCCGGCCTCCGGCCGGAAACTGCGGCGCGGCGGCTCGCCCTCTCGCTGCTCGCCGAGGCGAGCCCCGAGGCGGAGATCACCCTGACCGCGGAGGCCGCGCTGGTGCCGCGGCTCAGGCCCGGCCTGCCAGCGCCGGCGCTGCCGCCCGGCCCGCTCGGGTTGACCATCCGCCGGCCCGGCCAGCTCGATACCCTGCGCTGGGCGCCGATCACCCTGCCCACGCCCGGGCCGGGCGAGGTGCTGCTGCGGATCGAGGCGGCCGGGCTCAACTTCCGTGACGTGATGTGGGCGCAGGGGCTGCTGCCGGAGGAGGTGCTGCAGGCGGGCTTCGCCGGCCCCGGCCTCGGCATGGAATGCGCCGGCGTCGTGGAGGCGATCGGGCCCGACGTCGCGCTGCGGCCGGGCGACCGGGTGTTCGGCGTGGCGCCGCGGGCGCTGGCGACCCACGCGGTGACGCGGGCCGAGGCGCTCGCGCCGCTGCCCGACGGGCTCGATGCGGTCGCCGCCGCCTCCGTGCCGGTGGCGTTCCTGACCGCCGTGCATGCGCTGGAGGATCTGGCGCGGCTCGAGGCCGGCGAGCGCGTGCTGGTACATGGCGGCGCCGGCGCGGTGGGGCTGGCCGCGCTGCAAGTCGCGCGCGCCCGCGGCGCCCGGGTGGCGGCCACCGCCGGCACGCCGGCCAAGCGCGCCTTCCTGCGCGCCGCCGGCGCCGAGATCGTGCTCGACAGCCGCGATGCCGGCTTCGCCGATGCGCTGATGGCGGAATGGGGCAAGTCGGGCGAGCCGGGCTGCGTCGACGTGGTGCTGAATTCGCTGGCCGGCGAGGCGATGGAGCGCTCGCTCGGCCTGCTGCGGCCCTTCGGTCGCTTCCTCGAACTGGGCAAGCGCGACTTCGTCGAGAACCGCCGGGTCGGGCTGCGGCCGCTCAGGCGCAACGCGACCTATTTCGCGGTCGATGTCGACGAGCTGCCGCGCGCCCGGCCGGCCGCCGCAGCACGGCTGCTGGCGGGCATCGCCAGCCGGCTCGGGACCGGGATCTTCCGCCCGCTGCCGACCGCCGAACACGCCGCGAGCGGCGCCGAGGCGGCCTTCCGCACGCTGCAGGCCTCCGGCCATATCGGCAAGCTGGTGCTGCGCCCGCCGGTGGTGCGGCCCGGCGTGCAGCCGGCGCCGGCGCTGGCGCGCGCCGGCCGCGGCACGGTGGTGGTGGTCGGCGGCGCCCAGGGCTTCGGCCTCGCCACGGCGAAATGGCTGGCCGAGCAGGGCGTGCATCACCTCGCGCTGGTCTCGCGCCGCGGTGCGGCGACGCCCGGTGCCGCGGCGGCGCTGCGCGATCTCGCCGCGCGCGGCGCCAATGCCACGCTGGTCGCCTGCGACGCCACCGATGCCGCGGCGCTCGAGGAAGCGCTGCGCGGCATCCGCGCCGCCATGCCGCCGATCCGCGGCGTCGTGCAGGCGGCTGCCGTTACCGCCGATGGCGCGGCGGCGATGCTCGAGCCGGCGCGCATCGCCCCCGTGCTGGCGGCCAAGCTGCAGGTCGCCGAGCATCTCGATCGGCTGACCGCGACCGACCCGGTGGCGCTCTTCCTGCTGTTCGGCTCGGCGACGGTGCCGGTCGGCAACCCAGGCCAGGCCGCGTATGTCGCGGCGAATGCGGCGCTCGATGCGCTCGCCCGCCGGCGCCGCGCGCAAGGCCGGCCTGCGGCCTGCATCGCCTGGGGGCCGATCGCCGATGCCGGCATGCTGGCCGGCGCCGATACGACGGCCGAGGTACTGCGGCGCCGGCTGGGTGCGACGCCGATGCTGGCCGAGGCGGCGCTCGCCGCGCTGCCGGCGCTGCTCGAAAGCGGGCTCGCCAATGCCGGGCTCGCGCGCGTCGCCTGGGGCGAGGCGCGGGCCGCGCTCGCCGTGCTGTCGGAGCCGGCCTTTGCCGCGGTCCGCGAGGCCGGTGGCGCGGCCGACGATGTCGGGCTGCGCGAGCGGCTGCTCGCCCTGCCGCCGGCCGAGGCGATGGGCCTGCTGCGCGAGACGCTGGCCGCCGAACTGGGCCGTATCCTGCGGCTGCCGGGCGGCGCGGTGCCGGTCGATGCGCCGCTGGCAGGGCTCGGGCTCGACAGCCTGGGCGGGATGGAGCTGCGCGTCGGGCTCGAGCAGCGGCTGGGGATGCCGGTGCCGCTGACCGCGGTGACCGACACCCTCACGGTCGACAGCCTCGCCCGCAAGCTGGCCGACCAGTTGCAGGGCCAGGGTGCCGGCGGCGAGGTGCCGGCCGATGCCGCGGCGCTGATGGCGGCACATGAGGGTGGCGCGGCGACGCCGGAGGCGGTAGAGCGCGCGGCATGACCTCCGGCTTCGGCCTGTCCGCCGCCGCCCGGGCTTCGCTGCTCCAGCGCCTCTCCCGCGGCAAGGCCGAGGACGGTGCCGGGCCGGCCAGCGCGGGACGCGATCTCGGCACCCTGCCCGGCCTCAGGGACATCGAACTGGTGCGCGATGCCGGCCAGGCGCTCGGGCTCGAGAACCCCTATTTCCGGCCGCATGAAGGCGTCGCCGGCGCGCACAGCACGATCGGCGGGCGCGACTACCTGAACTTCTCCTCCTACAACTACCTCGGGCTGAACGGCGACCCGCGGGTGCAGGCGGCGGCCAAGGCGGCGATCGACCGGCATGGCGTCTCGGCCTCGGCCTCGCGCCTCGCCTCGGGCGAACGACCGGTGCATGCCGCGCTCGAGGCGGCGCTCGCCGCGCATTACGGCGCCGAGGCGTGCCTCTGCTTCGTCAGCGGGCACGCGACCAACGTCACGGTCATCGGCCACCTGTTGGGGGCGCGCGACCTCGTGCTGCACGACCAGCTGATCCACAACAGTGTGGCCGAGGGCGCCCGGCTCTCGGGCGCGCGCCGCGTCGCCTTCGCGCACAACGACTGGGCGGCAGCCGAGCGCGAGCTGGTGGCGCAGCGGCCGCGGCACAACCGTGCGCTGATCGTCGTCGAGGGCCACTACTCGATGGATGGCGACCATCCCGACCTCGCCCGCTTCGTCGATCTGGCGCGCCGGCACGACGCGCTGCTGATGGTCGACGAGGCGCATTCGATGGGCGTGCTGGGCGCGACGGGCCATGGCGTCGCCGAGCAATGCGGCGTTGATCCGGCGGGCGTCGACATCTGGATGGGGACGCTCTCGAAGACGCTCTCGGCCTGCGGCGGCTACATCGCGGGACAGCGCAAGCTGATCGACGTGCTGCGGCATTCGGCGCCGGGCTTCGTCTATTCGGTCGGACTCGCCCCGCCGCTCGCGGCCGCCGCGCTCGAATCGCTGCGCATCCTGGGCGAGGAGCCCCGGCGCGTCGCGCGACTGCAGGCCAATGCCGGGCTGTTCCGCCGGCTGGCGCGGGCCGCCGGGTTCGATACCGGCGGCTCGGCGGGACTCGGCATCGTCCCGGTCATCCTCGGCAGCTCGGTGCTCGCCGCCCGCATGGCGGCGGCGCTGTTCGAGGCCGGGGTGAACGTCCAGCCGATCCTCTTCCCGGTGGTGCCGGAGCGGGCGGCGCGGCTGCGCTTCTTCCTCTCGGCCGAGCATACCGAGGCCGAGATCGAGCAGGCCGTCGCGGCGCTGTCGGCGGCGCGGGACCGGTTGGCGCAAAAGGCGAGTTGAGCGCGCCGCGGCTCGCGCTGCTGACCATCGACAGCCCGCTGAGTTCGGCGGCGGTGTCGCGGCTGCTGGAGCAGCGCGGGGCGGAGATCGCGCTGCTCGGCCTCTCCTCGCCCACCGGGCCCGCCGCCGCCTGGCGTGCGCTGCGGCGCTCCGGCCCGCGCATCCTGCCCTTTCTCGCCGCCAATTATGCCCTGCCTGCGCTGCGGCCGAGCCGCCTCGCGCGGGCAGCGCGGGAGCGCGGCATCCCGGTCCATCGCGTCGCCGACGTGAACGAGGCGGCGAGCCTGGCCGCGCTGCGCACCGCCGCGCCCGACCTGATCGTCACCTGCCATTTCGACCAGATCCTGGCGCCCGAGACCGTCGCGCTGGCGCCGCTCGGCGGGATCAACGTGCACCCCTCG
>Ga0209087_1002611_pt1 | contig 10084 bp, 5 predicted proteins | sample S_130805_EF_Meta_FD_187321 | JGI IMG/M metagenome (GOLD analysis project Ga0209087, IMG submission 187321) | Freshwater microbial communities from Lake Simoncouche, Canada to study carbon cycling - S_130805_EF_MetaG (SPAdes) (version 2) | ecosystem: Environmental > Aquatic > Freshwater > Lake ...
AAACATGAAAAAGTAGGGGATCTTGGACCAGTCATCTTTCCCGTCCGAGTCTTTCGTCCCCTTCGGCACGGGATAAGGCCCCGTTCGGTAACCGGAATGAACCGCCCGAATCACCGTCCCACCCTTTCCACATCCAGCTCCCCGAATCACCACACCGGATTTGGAGATTCGAACCACATCCGTTTTATTCCGATCCGCCCAAATGAGAAATTTGCCCGCCGGAAAAAACACCACGCCCCCGCCCGCACTTTCAGCTGCAGCCACCGCCTTGCGGATCGCATCCTCATCCGAAATCGCATCGTCCGCTTTCGCCCCATAATCCGTTACCTTGAAGACAGGCCCCTGCACATCGGGAATCCCCTTCTCCCCATGCTCATACCCGGCGTAAGAGTAGTCGGTCAGGATGTTCGCTGGCGACCGATCGGTGGCCGACTGGAAACTTTTCCAGTGGGCCGACTCCTTGCCCTCCCCCCAACCCAAGGAAACCATGGTCAAGCAGCAGGTCACCCAGATAAATCGGAAAGGGATGGAGCTCATTCTGGTTTAAAAATAGGCCACGCCCTTGAGTAAATCACCTTATTTCCGTATCGGCGTCGAAACCCAATCCGTCACATCCGATTTCTCCATCGGAGCAAACTCCCTTTGGGCGTTCCGGATCGCCTCATCCTCATACACCACCGCCCCGTCATTTAACCAAACACGAGCCTCCTTCGAATCAAACTTTGTAATCTGCTTTTCCGACCACTCCTCGGGATTTTTTAAAAAAGGAACAAGATAAAGCATCGCCTTCCTCAAACTCCCCTTGCCCCCTTCTCCTTCATGACTCCAAAGATCGATTCCCAACGACTGGGCCATCACCGCCCCCTTGCAGATATTTTTCAGGTTGAAGCAGCTGTACGACCAGCTTTTCGTCCGAGCTAATTCCCTCGGCTGCTTCCCCTCAGGGGTGATATGAGCGTCCAACCGGGCAGGCAAAGACTCTCCCAGAACTTTCTTCGCCTCGTCCTCTTTCGCAGCCATCACCAGGACTGCGGCCAGTTGTACGTCGTAGGCTGCCCCGTGATTATTCGGTGCCTTTCTTTCTTGCAACCCGATCTTGCTCGTCTGCATCCAATCCCCATAAGCCATCCACCAAGCCTTCATTCCCTCTCGGTCTTTCGCTGTCCACGCAGGGCACTTTTCCAGCAACTTTAGCACATCGGGTAGGACCATAAACCCCCTCGTATCGATCAGTCCCCATCCCCGTCCTGTTGCCTTCCCGGGAACACTCTGCCCGTAATCCAGATGCGGATTCATCTTAGTCTCCGCATCCAAAAAAAATCCCCGCAGAAATCGCGCTGCCTCGGACCCATACTTTTCCTGCCCCGTCAGGTAATAAGCCAAGGAGAGATACTCCACCGCATGGATCATCTCCCCCAACTTCTTCTCATCCGATGCCTTCACCGCATCCGGATTGGTCTCCCCGTCCCGATTGATCCAAGGCAACCCATCCGACTTGCTAGGATCGGGCCAGAAATAACGCCCAATGCTGAAATAGTCGTGCGGATCCTTACTCGCCTGGAGGTTTTCATTCTCCGTGATGGTGATCACCGGCTTTCCCACCCTCTTGTCCGCCTCCTTCACAATCTTTGTTGCGATTGCCTTCGCTTCGGGCGGAATGTTGGGATCCTCCTTCCCCGCATAGGCGGATTTCAACTGCCCCAACCGAGCCTCCTGCATCAGAAAAAGTTTTTCTGCCGACTGCAGGTTCAGGCAGAGCCCCCACAAACCGACAAAGCAGACAAATCTGACCAAAACTACTCCCCGTCTTCCTTGTCCGTCCCCTTCGCACCTGCCGATGCCTGTTCTTTGCTTACCAGCCCCATTTTCTCCAGAAACTTCAGGCTCTCCTCCTCAATCTTTGCTTTTACGATCTTTCCCTTCTCCCCCTCCTTAATCGACTGAGGTGAGTGCGGGGCATCCGAAAACACAATCAACTCACACGAATTGCCATTGGCTTTCATTTTATCGGTAAAAGCCTGAGAATTTTCGAACTTCACCGTCTTGTCCGCCGTCCCATGAAACACCAGAGTCGGCGGCATCTTCGCAGGCATTCGACCTGTCACCGACAGGTTGTTCGCCCGGGCCTCATCGTTACCGAAACGCTTTGGCCCCCCATATCCGTTCATTCCCGTATCGGTCACTGGCCAGAGAAGTATCAGCCCCATCGGAACAGGATTCGGCACCGGATCGGAAGCTGCATCGGGGGTAACAGCATCCGGAATCGCTGTCCAAGCCGCCACATGGCCACCGGCTGAAGAGCCCTGCGCCACAATCTTTGCCGGATCGATCCCCAACTCGGCTGCATGATCTTGAATCCAACGCACCGCCGCACGTCCGTCGGCGACGCAATCCTCTGGTTGGGTACTAAACCTATTGCGGGTGCGGTAGTCAGGAGCTACTCCCACCAGACCGTTTTTCGCCGCCCACTTCGCATAGGTGATACTCCTAGCCGGTGTCCCACTGGTCCATCCTCCCCCGAAAAAAGTTACCAGACAGGCTCTCTTGTCGGTCGCTTTCCAATCCTTCGGTTTTACTACATGAAGCCGTAACTCCACATCCCCTATCTTTTTAAAAACAGAGGATTCCGCACCAGGCAAGGTCAATGGGGTGACCTCATTCGTATCTTGAGGGAGAACAGGGCTAGGAATATTTGCCTCTGCCCAGCCGAAACCTACCAGAAGAAAAGAGAGCAGAAGATTTAGGCTACAACTTTGGATCACAAATGTAGTGTGAAGTTTTTTGGGCTATCCCACAAACTCGAACCCTGCCACCTGAGCGAAGGTTAGCTGATCTTGCGGCGTAAAAGACGGGTGACTACCAGCCCAGCGAATCCCAAGCCAAGCATAGAACCGGTGGAAGGCTCAGGAATAGCCATCAAGTTGAGTGTCTTTCCTGTATCACCAACCTCAATTCTCCATCCGTTCGCGGGTCCTACCCCAGCGTTGAAGGCTGTTGCGTTAATATTGAAGAGATCTGTCACGTCCGAGCCAGCGGTGAAAGCAGTGCCCACCAGTGAACCTGCTTGCGCAAAGACCCAACTATCCGGGGTAGTAGCGCTGAAGTTGGTCACGGTCGAAAGACTTGCTAGCACCAAGTTCATTTTTGCTGAGGAAGAAAGAGCACTCAGATCAAGCGCTCCAGTTACAGAGAACAAGTCCCAGTTTGTTCCAGCTATGCCGTCTGCATTGTCGATCTCCCAATTATAGGTAGATCCTGCTTCCCAAGTGGCCAACGAAGCCGTTAACAGTCCAGGGCTGTTTCCAGGATTTAGGGATGAACCATTTTTGAGAGTTACCGCCCCTACTGTTCCCGACCCACCCAAGCTACCTCCGATATTCACTGTGACTGCGCCAACAGTACCATTCACCTTGAGCAATCCACCATTCACGATGCTCGTACTACTGGCAACATTGGCACCCGTATCGACCAACAGAGTTCCGGCAGACACCGTGTTTGTGCCAGAGAATGTAGAGTTAGCTGCCGTAAACTTCAAAGTGCCCGCACCGCTCTTGGTTAAGTTTCTGCTAGAAATCCCTGTCAATTGACCACTCAAAGTGATATCCCCCGTCGTATTCACCGTCATTCCAGCACCAATATCGACTGCTCCGCTTACGGTAGCGGCTCCAGCGGCGCTGTTCAGCAGGCCTCCCGTACCTGTGTAGTTGAGTGCTTCCGCTACTCCCGTCTGCCCGTTAAGATCAAGAAACCCAGATGTGCCTACAGTCGTTGCACCATTTGTACTTCCCAAAGCGGTGCTACTACCCAATTTCAGTGTCCCACCGTTTACCGTAGTCAATCCGCCATAGGTATTGTTTCCGCTTAAGATACTGACTGAATTTGTTGTGCCTTTTACAAGCGTAGCTGCGCTGCCACCTAATTTAGCAGATACGGTATTATCCCCGTATAACCCGAAGCTACCTGCACTCAGTGTGCCCGTGGTGCCACTCAGCAACCCACCCGCGTTAACCCTTACCAAGGATACAGTGTCGTTGTATGAAGCAATGTTAAGGGTTCCGGATACAGTCATTTGCCCCGCCGCATCTGCCGTAACGTTATTCGCCCCATAAAGTAGCGTTGATCCACTGAAAATTTCGGTTCCACCTGTATACGTGTTTTCACCTGAAAATGTGGTCGTACCCGTGCCTTTAACATTCACCCCGTTTGCAAAAGCGTTACCGTTGGCAATCGGGCCCGAGATCGTCAGATTTGCACTGCCAACCAAGTTATTGTTCACCGCAGCTGACGTTCCTGTGCTGATGTTAAAGCCTCGGAAGAACATGGTGTTTCCGGCTCCGCTAAAGGTGAAATCTTTTCCACCGGAAGAGGCGGTACTTTCAAGAGTGCCCATTTTTAAAGTAGTTCCCGTTCCCAAAAGGGTGAGCGTCCGGTCCGAACTGACTGTGACTGTGCCCGTTCCCAAATCCAGATCGTTAGAAGCTGTGCCCCCTTCCGTTCCATAGGTCAAACCATTCCCCAAAGTCACCGCGTTATTCCCCGAATTCATCACCGCCGCCCCGCTGGTGTTGTTAATCGTTCCGGTCGTGAGGGTGAGAGTTCCTGATCCTAGGGCATTGGTACTATTCACGTTTAAGGTACCCGCAGTTAGGGTCACGCCGCCCGACGCTGCTGAATTATTTCCGCTCAAGGTCAATGTTCCGCCATTTACTGCCGTGAGTCCGCTGTAGCTGTTACTGCCAGAAAGGGTAGCAGCTCCCGATCCACTCTTGGTCAAGGCTCCCCCACCGCCGAGTCTCGCGGAAATGGTGCCGCTTTCCACCGCGTAACTGGTGCCAGTGAGCACGCCGGTGGTGCCCGCAATCGTGCCGTTCGTCAGACTTACCGCACCGACCGTGTTGTCGAAGGTCGTGATGTCGAGCGTGCCACCATTGATGCCAACCGCACGTGTGGCACCAAGCGCGTTGTTGGCGGCTAGGGCGAGCTTACCGCTGTTCACGAAGACGCCACCTCCGATATCAAAATTGGTGTTAGCTAGAGTCAGCGTGCCCGCACCGTCCTTGGTCAGCGTGCCAATTCCGGTTCCGGTGAATCGACCGGTAAAGGTGGTGTCACCATCCCCGCCTACAATTAGCGACCTTGTGCTGGCAAGGGTGCCAGCGACGGAGGACAAGGTCAGTGTGCCGGCGTCGGAATTGATTCGGTTCGTTCCGCTGGTGAAGGTGATTGCGCCGTTATAGGTGTTGGCACCCGAAATGTTGCGCAGCGTGGCAAGCGAACCGGCACCGCCACTCAGACTGAGCGCCTCGCCCGCACTAACGGTAATGCCGCCGGACAACTGAAGTTGCCCCCCCGTGGAGACCGTGGTGCCGGTGTTGGTACTGCCAAGGCCCGTGGCGCTGGTGATCCTCAGCGTGGCGTTGGAGCTGACAATGGTCGTGCCGTCGTAGGTATTGTTCCCGCCGAAGGTGGTGAGGCCGGTGGCGTCGATCTGCACGCCGTTGCTGAAAGCGTTTCCGTTGACGATAGGACCGCCGATCGTCCAGTTGGCCGAGCCGGCTAGCGTGGCGACAACGTTGCTCGAAGAGCCCGATTGGATTTTCCAACCGGCCAGAGACAGCGTGTTACCCTCGCCGTTGGCTATGTGGGTTCGGCCGCCGCTCGCAGCTGAGGTGGAGTCGAGAGTTCCCAAGCCCAAAGTCACTCCGCTTCCCGCGATGGTAATGAGGCGGCCGCCGGTAGCCGTGACCGTGCCGGTGCCGAGATTCAGGCTGTTGGCAGCCGTGCTGCTGGATGTGCCGAAGGTGAACCTGTCACCCAAGGTGATGTTGTTGTTGCCCAGGTTCGTGATAGCTCCACCGCTGGTGTTGTTGAGGAACGAGTCACCGTTGATGACGAAAGTATTGGTGCTGATCGCGTTGGCGCTGTTGATGTTCATGCCACCGCCGTCAAGCGTTGTAGTGCCATTGTAGCTGTTGTTGCCGGAGAGCGTGACGTTGCGGGCATTAGCGGCAATGGCGATGTTTCCCGTCGAGCCGGCGAAAGAATTGGAAATGTTTCCGCTAAGGACAATGCCGCCTGTGCCATCGAGGTTGAGAGTTCGACTCGTGGCGCCGTCGCCGTTCAAGTTGATTCCCCCGCTTATTCCGATCGATCCGTTGGTCGCTTTAATGGTCGAAGTAGCAGTCTGCACGATGTTGCCACTCCAACTCGCCGCGCTGCTGCTGCTATTGAAGAGAGATCCGCTTGAAGAAACTCCGGTGCCGCTGATGCTCAGCGCCTCCTGATCGATCGTCTGCCCATTCAAGTCCAAAGCACCAGTGACGGCAGTTCCGCCATTGGTCGTGCCAAGAGCTGTTGCTCTGCCAAGCCTGAGGGTGGCCCCTGACTGGACAGTAGTCGTGCCGCCGTAGGTATTATTGCCGGAGAAGATAGTGAGGCCTTGGTTGGTAATGGTGACACCTGCGGTCGTTGCACTGCCACCATTGGCAATCGCGCCGCTAACCGTGATGTTGCCAATGCCGCCCATGGTCACGGTGCGGTTGGCGGAGGTAGCGGAGAGATCAATACCGCCGGCAAACACGAGAGAGCCACCGGCAGTGACGGACCCGACACGACCGGAGCTTTCAGCATTCACGATCTTGTTGTTGAAGGTCTGCACCGTGCTCGAAAGGTTCGTGATTCCATAGGTCCCGTTCATGGTAAGATTAGATCCGGTGAATGTGTAGGCATTGGCACCGGCGGTAAACAAGAGACCGTAGATGCTCTGCGCGGTGCCAAGGTTGACCGTGTTGAAGCCGACAGCGGCATTCGAAAAAGTGGCGACATTACCGACTGTTGATGAGCTATTCGTCGGTGCATTGTCACCGACCCAACTGGCGCCGCTGGTCCACTCCGAACCGGTGTTGTCCCAAGTCGCTCCCGTTGCGGTCTGCGCCTGCGAAAGATTCGCAGAAAGAAGTCCAATCAGAAAAATTCCAATTGCCAATGAGTGGTTTAATTTTTTACTCATACTATTTGGACTCCTAAGGCACCGGTATGTTCAATAAAAAGAGCCAGCCCTGCAGCTACTCTACTTTTGATTGATACAAAATTTATCATCTAAGGAAATGTAATGCTAAACTCCAAATAATCCAATTATTTTTCTAGGTAGGTCACAAAAAGGCTATTAACATACTTTAAATACATGCCTATTATATATTTATGACTCTTGAAATAGTTTTACTAAAATATATTACACGTTAACTAGAGGCCTTTTTCTGGCCTCTTTAGCTACTGGACTGAAGGCAGAGTTCTTTGCCTTTTCTGTGCCGAGATTAATTTTTACACCCGATACAGGGAGGGCGTAGCAAATAGGTTTTTATTACTTAAGAGTGACCTGCAAAACCAAGGCTGTGCTCGGCGCCACTAAAATCCTCAGCTCATTTCCCTTAGCTTTTTGCTCCAGCGCCGACCAGTCCCCCGACCATTTTCCATCCTCCGTAAAACTTTTTCCACCCACCCGTACCCCGCCGACCGCGCTCACCTCCCCACTCTCCTGCTCCATCTTCACCACTCTCCCACTCCCCACTCCCCGCCCCAAATCCACCGTCACCTCCGCCCCCCTTCCCTCCGGCCCATACTCCCGATTAATCAAGGTCACGTTAACCACCCCCGGCGATGGCACTACCCCATACGCCACCAGATTCACCTTTTCCTTATTCTTCTCCACCGCCACGGGCAACAGCTCCCCATGCCCACCCAACTCGAACATCTTGATCCCGTACCCAGGAGGCAAAATCGTGTACCCATTGGCCGAACTGGTCAGAGGGGTGTAAACGTTGGGCTTATCCGGCCCCACCGTCCCCGGCAGCACCTTCTGCCCGGAGTGAAAGTTCAACCCACTGGCACTGTGATGCGCCCACCAGTAGAGATAATCTAAAATCCACAGCGACGCCGAATAAGTATCACTCGCCCCCAACGCTCCGCCCTTCGAAAAACTGCTCCCCTCATTCATCCGAAATTTTAACCCATTCTTCAGCACCGCCGGCACGAAGAGATCGTAAAACGCCTGATACTTCGGATGCCAAGCAGGAGAGAGCATATCATCCCGTGCTTTGACAATATCCTTCACATCCGGACCGTCCCCGCCCGGATAGTAGTGCTGACCGATCATCGCCAACATCTCCTTCATCCCAGGCTCTCCCGCCATATCTCTGGCCCAGTCGGGATTGCGATCCGTTGCCGTCGGGGCACAAAACTTGGCCGACGGAACACACTCGGGCCGAACAATCACCTCGCGAAATTTTTTCCACTCCGCCAGAAACTCCCCATACTTCATGTCCTTGTTCGGCTCGTTCCCCAAAATAAAGCAGGAGAGCCGATCCCCATACTTTTTGCTGACATACTTGGCGATCTTGGCCGCCGCCTCTGGGGTATTCTTCTGCAAGCGCACGCTGTAAATCACTTTGAGATCCGCTTCCTTGGCGAAGGCAAAGAGGGCATCGATATCCTTCTCATTGGGAATATTGACCGTCGCCCGCTCCGCCGTATTGCCCCCCACCCGCAGATGTTTGATTCCCAAGGTTTGAAATGCCTGGATCAGGGGCCGATTATCCCCGCGAAAGTAGTGTTTGCCCGTGTTGGTGTTGGGCAGGACCATCTTTGTCTCATAGCTCAGCCCACAAAAATCATCCGGAATCGTCCGAATCGGTTTTTCCGTTTCTACACGTACGGTGACCGAGCAGACAGCCCATGCCTGACCCAGCAACGCCAAAAAGAAAAAAGCCCAACGTAAAAACATCGAAAATCATTATCAGCATTGCCCCACCCGCACCATCCCGAACCTCACGCCACGGTCGCAAAGGTCGCAACCTTTCCTTAATCCCTTAACCCCTGAACCCCTTCATCCCTTAATCCCTTAATCCCTTTATCCCTCAACCCCTTAACCCCTTAATCCCTTCATCAATTAATCCCTTCATCCCTTAATCCCCTCTTAAAAAATGGCTTTCAGGTATTTTTTGCAGCTCTGGTCGCTCTGTTTTACCTGTTAACTTGCCATGCCATCTTAAGCATGTTTTGATGCTTACCCGTGCCACCCACCCTCGAGACAATTGCCAAACGGTGCCGAGTCTCCAAAGTCACCGTCTCCTTAGCCCTACGCGGGAGTACGCGTATCTCTTCTTCCATGCGTTCTCGGGTGGCGGCGATCGCTCAGGAGATCGGCTACGCCCCCAACCCCATGGTCAGCGCCTTGATGACCTCCCTCCGCACCACCCGCAAAATGAAGTTCGTCTGTAATCTGGGATTTATCACCTCTTTTCCCTCCCGACTGGGGTGGAAGGAAAATCCCTCCTTCGCACGATACCTCACCGGGGCTACTCGCCGCGCCGGCGCCCTGGGCTACGGCATGGAAACGATCTGGATCGGTGACCAACCCACGGACGAACTTTCCCGGATCCTGCAAAATCGCGGAGTTCGCGGCCTCCTCATTCCCCCACTGCCTGAATATGGAATGAAACTTTCTCTTCCCCTCGATCCCTTTGCCACCGTTGCCTTCGGCCACACCTTTACCGAAAAACCGGTGCACCGCGTGACCAATAGTCAGATGCAAACGATTTCCCTCGCCCTCAACCAGTGCCAAAAACGTGGTCACCGCAGGATCGGCCTGATCATGCCTCGCTTCGTCAACGACAAGGTGGGAAGCCGCTGGCTGGGGGGCTTCCTTGCTTGGCAAGCTACCCATCCCCATGAAACTGCCATTCCCCCACTCTTCGTGGATGAGCTGACCGAAGCCGCCGTCGTCGCCTGGATCAAAAAAGAGAAGCCGGACGCCATCCTCGCCAACCACGGGCCGGTCCTCAGCTGGATCCGATCGAACGGATTTTATATTCCCGACATCCTCTCCTTTATCCACCTGAATTGGACCCCAGAAAAAGGGGAGATTAGTGGCACCAATCAGCAACCCGAGGAGATTGGCGCCGCTGCTGTCGACCTTATCGCCGAAGAGATTAACCAAAATCGCCGGGGCATCCCCTCAACCCCAAAAACCATCACCCTCGAAAGCGTTTGGAACGAAGGCTCCACCTGCCCGCATCGGCGTTGATCT
>Ga0209087_1002615_pt1 | contig 10080 bp, 10 predicted proteins | sample S_130805_EF_Meta_FD_187321 | JGI IMG/M metagenome (GOLD analysis project Ga0209087, IMG submission 187321) | Freshwater microbial communities from Lake Simoncouche, Canada to study carbon cycling - S_130805_EF_MetaG (SPAdes) (version 2) | ecosystem: Environmental > Aquatic > Freshwater > Lake ...
GCTGCTGGCCAAGGGCCACCCAGTGGGGGCCACCGGCGTCAGCCAGATCTACGAGGCCGTGCTGCAGCTTCGCGGCCAACACCCGAACCAGGTGAAGGACGCGGAGATCGCGCTGACCCACAATTTGGGCGGCACGGGCGTGGTCTGCACGGTCAGCGTGCTGCGCCGGGGCGACGCGGCGTGAGTGGCGCGGCGGCCACCACCGTCCCCGCGCTGCGCTGCGCCGCCTGCGACGTGCTCGATCCCGGCCCGCGGGAGCTCTGCCCCGCCTGCCTCCGCCCCGCCTTGGCGCCGGTGGAGCTGCCCGGTGAGGGGCGGCTCGTCGCCTGGACCATGATCCGTCGCGCGCCGACCCGGTTCCGGGCGGAGGCGCCCTACGCCGTCTGCGTGGTGGACCTCGAGGCCGGCGTGCGCGTAACGGGCCGGCTCGCCGGCGCCACGGATGCGCAGGGGCCCGGGACGGCGGTGCGCGCCGTCGCGCGGGGCGAGGGCTACAGCGTGTTCGAGGGCATCCCCGCATGAGCAGCGACGACGTCCTGGTCGAGCGCCACGGCCATGTCCGGCTGATCACGATCAACCGCGCGGCGAAGATGAACTCGCTCGACTTCGCGGCGAACGACGCGCTGGTCGCGGCCTGGCGGGAGTTCGACGCAGACGAGGAAGCGCGCGTCGCTGTGGTAACCGGGGCGGGCGACGCGGCGTTCTGCGCCGGCGCTGACCTCAAGACCTACACCATGGAATTCGCCCGCACGCCCGCGCCGGAATTCCGCCGGCGCTTCACCAACGGCCCGGGCTTTGGCGGCATCACGCGGGGGATGGAGATCCTGAAGCCCATCGTCGCGGCCGTGAACGGCTACGCGATCTCCGGCGGGTTCGAGCTGGCACTGGCCTGCGACATCCGCTTCTGCTCGCCGAACGCGGAGTTCGCGCTGCAGGATTCGAAGTGGGGCTTCCACGCCTGCGACGGCGGGCTGATCCGCCTGCCGCAGATCGTGGGGCTGGGGCATGCGATGCACATGATCCTCTCCGGCGAGCGCGTGGACGCGGAGGAGGCGTACCGCATCGGGCTGGTCAACCGCGTGCTGCCGCAGGCGGAGCTTCTGGGCCACGCGATGGACTACGCGCAGATGCTCGCCCGCCGCGCGCCGCTCTCCCACCGCCTGGCGAAGGAGGTGATGCGCCGCGCTGTGGGCCTGCCGATGGAGGAGGCGCTGCGGCTCGAATCGCGCTCCTTCCACGATGTCGGCCAGACCGAGGACCTCGCCGAGGGCACCACGGCCTTCCGCGAGCGGCGCGAGGCTCAGTTCAAGGGCCGCTAGGCGGCGGCCACACAACGCAGGGGAGGACAAGAATGGCCGGGACCAGGAGGTTCGCGCTCGCCGCCGCCGCGGCGGCGCTGATCGTGGGCGGCGCGGCGCAGGCGCAGCAGCCGGCCACCGTCCGCGTCGGCGTCATCCAGGGTCTCAGCGGGCCGCCCGCGATCACGGATTTCGGCGAGAGCTACCTCCAAGGCATCCGCCTTGCGCTGAAGGATCACGAGGCGCGCAATCCCCGCACCAAGATTGAGCTGGTGATCTACGACGACGAGGCGAACCCGCAGCGCGCGGTCTCGCTGACGCAGCGGCTGATCCAGAACGACAACGCCGCGGCCGTGATCGGCACGGTCAACAGCGGCAACGTGCTGGCCTTCGCACCCATCCTCCAGCGCGCACGGATCCCGCTGGTCGCGGGCCCCGCTATCGCCACCGACATCACCCAGCGCTTCATCGCCGACCGCCCGAGCTTCATCTTCCGCTGCTCCATGGTGGAGCAGTTCCAGATCGATGCCATGCTGGACTGGGGCGTGAAGACATTCCGCAGGATCGGCCTGCTGCACTCCACCACCGGCTACGGCAATTTCGCCGCGCGCGAGATCCAGGAGGGGCTGCGCCGGCGCGGCGCGACCCTGGTGGCGACCGAGGCGGCGGCGCCCGGCTTGAACGACCTGACCGCGCAGATGATCCGCCTGCGCGACGCCGGGGCGGAGCTGGTGCTGAACTTCCACGAGAGCTTCGAGCTGCTCTACCGTCCGCTGCCGCGCATCAACTACCGCCCGGCGGTCGCCGGCAATTGGGGCCTCTCCTCGCTCAAGGTGCTGGAGATCGTGGGCAAGGAGGCGATCGAGGGCACCGTGATGGGCCAGGCGCTCGATCTTTCCGACCCCAAGGCGCGCGCCTTCGACGAGCGGATGCGCACGGAGTACGGCGCCGCCTATCGCTGGCCGGTCGTCGCCGCGCTCGGCTACGACGCGGGGCAGGTGATGTTCCGCGCGGTCGAGCGCGCCGGCCGCCCCGACCCCGCGGCCATCCGCGATGCGCTCGAGACGCTGGACGGGGTCGAGGCGGTCTCCGCCACGCCCGCGCGGCCGTTCTCGCCCGAGGACCACGAGTGCCTGGACCGCGAGCACGTCTTCCTGGGCGTCTGGCGCGACGGGCGGGTGGTGCGGCTGGAGCCGCGCTGAGGCGACGCGGCCGGGCAGGCCGGTCTCGCGCATGGGCGCCACCAACCTCGTCCAGCTTCTCGTCGGCGGGATGGCCATGGGCGCCATCTACACGCTGACGGCGAAGGGGCTGTTCATCGCGCATCTCGCCACGGGGCGGATGAATTTCGGCCAGGGCGACTTCCTGATGGTGGCCGCCTACCTCTCGCTCGCCGCGCTCGGCCTGGGGCTGCCGCTGCCCCTGGCGGTCGCCTGCGTGATCCTCGCGCTCGGCGTCATGGGCTGGGGGCTGGAACGCTTCGCGGTGCGCCCGCTGGACCGCTTCGGCACCGGCCGCGCCGCCGGCGCCCATGCCTGGATCCTCACCACCGCCGGTGTCGCGCTCATCGTGCAGAACACGGTGGAGCTGGTCTGGGGCAAGTCCTCCCAGTACTCGCCGCCGCTCTTCTCCGCACGGCGGGAGGAGGTGGTGACGATCGCCGGCGCCGGCTTCTTCGTGGAGGAGCTTCTGGTGATCCTGGCCGCCGTCGCGGTGGTGGGCGCCTTCTACTGGTTCCTGTTCCGCAGCCGCTGGGGCAAGGACGTGTACGCGGTCGCCTTCAACCCGGAGTCCGCGGCGCTGCTCGGCATCGACGTCCGCCGCACTGTCGTGATGGTCTGGGTGCTGGCGGCGCTGCTCGCCGCGGTCTCGGGCATCCTGGTCGGGCCGCTGGTCACGGTCCAGCCGCACATGGGGCTGATCTTCACCGTGAAGGCGCTGGCGGTCGCCTCGCTCGGCGGCTTCGCCAACCCGCTCGGCATCCTCGTGGGTGGCTTGCTGTTCGGCGTGGCGGAGGCGCTGTCGAACTACTGGGATTCCGCCTACGGTGACCTCTATCCCCTGCTGTTCGTCGTGGCGATGCTCGTGGTGCGGCCGAGCGGGCTGTTCGGCGAGGCGCGGGCGGACGTGCGATGAGCCCCGGTCCCTCCCGCCGCCTCGCGCCGTTCGGCTGGCTGCTCGCCGCCGCGCTGATCGCCGCCTGGCCGTCGCTGGCGCCCAACGCCTTCTTCGTCCATCTGGGCCAGACCTTCGCCTACACCGCTATCGCAGTGATCGGGCTGAACCTGCTGCTCGGGCTGTCGGGGCAGATGTCGCTGGGCCAGGCGGGGTTCTACGCGCTCGGCGCCTACGGCTCCGCCATCACCGCCACGACGCTCGGCTGGCCGCTCCTCCTCGCCATGCCGTTCGGCGTACTGGTCGCGGCGGCGGCGGGCGTGGCAGTGGGCCTCGTCGCGCTGCGCACGCGCGGGCTCTACCTGGCAATGGCCACGCTCGCCTTCGGCTTCGTCGTGGAGATCTGGGCGCAGCGCGCGGTGGACCTCACCGGCGGGACCATGGGCCTGTTCGGGGTGCCCACCCTCGACTTCGGCAATCCGCGCAACACGGCCGCCTACACCTTCTGGGTCGCGGCCGGGCTGCTGCTGCTGGTGCAGATCGGCTCCGACTGGATCTTCGCCTCCGCCACGGGTCGACAGCTGCGCGCGATCAAGGAGTCCGAGAGCTTCGCCCGCACGGTCGGCCTGAACGTCCCGCTCTGGCGCACCGCAGTCTTCGCGGCCAGCGCGATGCTGGCGGGCCTCGCGGGCGTGCTGTTCGCGCACCAGACCGGCTTCGTCTCCTCCGACGCCTTCTCCATCCGGCTCAGCATCGCGCTGCTGATCGCGGCGGTGATCGGCGGGCTGGGCGCCACGCGCGGGCCGCTACTCGGCACTGCCATCCTGGTAGCGATCACCGAGCTGATCGCCGGATTCCACACCGTCGGGTTGATCATCTACGGCGGCATCCTGCTGGTGGTCCTGCTGCTGGTCCCCGAAGGCGCGGTGGGCATTCTGGCGCGCGCGGCCGGCCTGTTGCGGCGCGGCGCCGTCGACACGCCGGTTCCATCCGCATCAGGTGGCCTCGCGACTATGCCGCTGGAGGGCCGTCGCGGCGAGAGCCTGGCGGTGGCAGGCCTGTCCAAGTCCTACGCCGGCGTCGCGGCGCTGCGGGATGTGAGCTTCGAGGTCGCGCCAGGCACCATCCACGCCCTGATCGGCCCGAACGGCGCCGGCAAGTCTACCCTCATCAATTGCGTCGCCGGCCTCTACCGCGCGGATGCCGGTACGGTGCGTCTGGGCAGGCGCGACATCGGCGCGCTGCCCGCGCACCTTCGCGCGCGCCTCGGCCTGGCGCGCAGCTTCCAGAACCTCCAGCTCATCGACGGGCTCACGGTGCTGGAGAACGTGATGCTCGGCCTGAGGCGGCGGCCCGGCGAGGGCGGGCCGCGCGCCTTCCTACGCTGGCTCGCCGGCCTGCCGCACGACGTGCCGGAGCGCGCGCGGGCGCTGGCGGTGCTTGACTTCCTCGGTATCGCGCCGCTGGCGGCCCGCCACCCGGGGGAGCTGCCCTACGGCCACCGCAAGCTTGCCGAGCTTGCGCGCGCCCTGGCGCAGGACCCGGCCGTGATGCTGCTGGACGAGCCGGTCGCCGGCCTCAATCCGCGGGAGGCGCAGGAGATCGCGCAGGCGCTCCGCTGCCTGCGGGAGGCCGGACGTACCATCCTGCTGGTCGAGCACAACATGGAGTTCGTGATGGGACTGAGCGACCGCGTCACCGTGCTGGACTACGGCATGGTGATCGCGGACGGCCCGCCAGCACGCGTGCAGGCCGATCCCGGCGTCATCGCCGCCTATCTCGGCACCGTCGCGGAGGCGGCGGCGTGATCGAGGTGGAGGGCCTGACGGCGCGCATCGGCGCGGTGGAAGCGCTGACGGAGGTCTCGCTCTCCGTCGCGACCGGCGAGCTGCTGGCCGTGATCGGCGCGAACGGGGCGGGCAAGACAACGCTGCTGCGCGCCATCTCCAACGTGCTGCCGCGCGCCGCCGGCGTGGTGCGCTTCGACGGGCGCGACACGGCCGGTCTGCCGGCGCACCTGCTTGCCCGTGCCGGGCTGGTGCACGTGCCGCAAGGGAGGCAGATCGTGCCCACGCTCAGCGTGGGCGACAACCTGCTGCTCGGCGCGACGCAACTGCGAGGCCTGCCGGCGGAGGAGCGGGCGGCGCGGCTGGAGGCGGAGTTCGCCCGCTTCCCGGTGCTGCGGGATCGGCGCGACGTGCCGGGTGGCTCGCTCTCGGGCGGGGAGCAGCAGATGCTCGCCGTCTCGCGCGCGCTGATGATGGGGCCGAAGCTGCTGATGCTGGACGAGCCTTCGCTCGGCCTGGCGCCGCAGGTGGCTCGCGCGATCCTGCGCGCGCTGCGGGCGCTGGCCGACAGCGGCGTCGCGGTGCTCCTGGTGGAGCAGATGGCGCTGGGCGCGCTGGAGGTAGCTGACCAGGCGGTGGCGCTGCGCAACGGGCGGGTGGCGCTGCGCGGCCCGGCGGACAGGCTGCGCGCCGACCGGGCACTGGTGGAGAGCTATCTCGGCTGAGCCGCCGCGTGCGCCGCCGCTGTAGATGCGTTCGTCGGCACGCCCTAGGCTCGACCGCACGGAGAGGGACCCATTTCCATGCCGCGTGAGATCTTGTTCAACGCCTTCGCCATGAACACGGTCGGGCACCTCTCTCCCGGGCAATGGCGCAACCCGCGGGACCGCAGCAGCGCCTACAACCGGCTGCGCACCTGGACCGACTTGGCCGTCACGCTCGAACGCGGACTGTTCGACGGGTTGTTCATCGCCGATGTGATCGGCGTCTACGATGTCTACGCCAGCGGCCCCGCCGGCGCGTTACGCAACGCGGCGCAGTTGCCGATCAACGACCCGATGATGCTGGTCAGCGCCATGGCCCATGTCACAAGGCATTTGGGCTTCGGCGTGACGGCGAACCTCACCTGGACCTCGCCCTTCCTGCTCGCACGCGCCTTCTCCACGCTGGATCACCTGACAGAGGGCCGCATCGGCTGGAACATCGTCACCGGCTACCTGGACAGCGGCGCCCGCGCGCACGGCTTGACTGGCCTGATCGCGCATGACGACCGGTACGCCATGGCCGAGGAATACATGGAGGTCTGTTACAAGCTCTGGGAGGGCAGCTGGGAGGATGACGCCGCAGTACGCGACCCAACCACCGGCGTCTTCGCCGACCCGGCGCGCGTCCATACGATCAAGCATGAGGGCAAGCACTACCGGCTGGACGCGATCCACGCCTGCGAACCCTCGCCCCAGCGCACGCCGCTGCTATACCAGGCTGGCACCAGCGCCGCGGGGCGGGGCTTCGCGGCGAGGCACGCGGAATGCGTCTTCGTCTCCGGCCCGAATGCCGAGGTTATCCGACGCCGCACGCAGGAGCTGCGCGCCGCCGTAGCGGAGGCCGGACGCGACCCCACCGACCTCAAGGTGTTCAGCCTGCTGACGGTGATGGTGGCCGGCACCCGCTCGGAAGCCGAGGACCGGCACGCGGAGGCGCTGCGCTACGCGAGCCCCGAAGGTTCGCTGACGCTGATGGCGGGCTGGACCGGGCTCGACCTCTCCGGATACGCGTTGGATCAGGAGATCCGCTACATCGAGCAGGAAGGCTACCGCACGATGCTGGAAAACATCACGCGTGCCGACCCGGACCGGGTCTGGACCGTGCGGGACGTTGCCGAGCATTGCGCCGTGGGCGCCATTGGTCCGGTGGTCGTCGGCGACGCCAAGGGCGCGGCCGACGCCGTGGAGGACTGGATGGAGCGGACCGGAGTCGACGGATTGAACTTGGCTTATGCCGTGCTGCCCGAGACGTTCGAGGCAATCGCCGACCACCTGGTGCCGGAGCTGCAACGGCGGGGTCGCTACAAGAACGCCTACGCGCCCGGGACCATGCGTGCGAAGCTTTCTGGCCAGGACCGACTGCAGTTCCCACACCCGGCGGCTAGGTTCCGGGTGTGCTGATCTCTGCGCCTTTCGCAGTGGCCAGTGGCAGTTAACTTCGAAGCACGGCGAGGGTGAAAGATGGCTCGGTTTCCTGCGACAGCGTTTCGGCTCCGTTAGGTGGATCGCCTGCCGGTTGATGGGCACCTCATTGCCGATGCTGTGGCGGCACGCAGGACGGGCGTAGCCCGACCGGAGTGACGCCACAGCATCGGTGGCCAAGTCATGCTGCCATTCGCTGCGGCAGATGGTCGAGATAGGCCTGTTCCGGCGTCCGCGCCCCCAGGCTCGAATGCGGCCGGCCGGCATTGTAGAAGGCCAGATATCGCCCGAGCGAGGCGCGGGCCTCGCTCACGCTGTCATACGCCCGCAGGTAGACCTCCTCGTATTTCACCGTTCGCCACAGCCGCTCGACGAAGACGTTGTCCCGCCAGGCGCCACGGCCATCCATGCTGATGGCGACCGCCTGCTCCTGCAGCATTCCCGTGAAGGCCGCGCTGGTGAACTGGCTGCCCTGGTCGGTGTTGAAGATCTCCGGCTTGCCGTGGCGGGCCATGGCCTCCTGTACGGCATCGATGCAGAACTCGGTCTCCAGCGTGATGGACAGCCGCCACGCCAGAACGCGCCGACTGAACCAATCCACCACCGCGCCCAGATAGACGAAGCCGCGCGCCATAGGGATGTACGTGATGTCCATCGCCCAGACCTGGTTCGGCCGATCGATCGCCAGCTTGCGGAGCAGATATGGGTAGATCTTGTGGCCCGGCGCGGGCTTGGACGTGCTCGGCCGCCGATAGAGCGCCTCAATGCCCATCCGCCGCATCAGCGTCGCCACCGCCTGCCGACCGATCGTCACGCCCTCCAGCCGCAGCATGTCGCGCAGCATCCGGCTGCCCGCGAAGGGGTGATCGAGATGCAGCGCGTCGATCCGATGCATGATCGCCAGCCGGGCCGGCGGCACCGGCCGAGGCAAGACGTAGAGGCTGCTCCGGCTAAGCCGCAGCAGCTTCGCCTGCCGCGTCAGCGGCAGCACATTGCCGCGGTCGATCATCGCTTTGCGCTCAGCAGGCCGGCTTTGCTGAGCGCGCCGGATAAAAAATCCTTCTCCAACGTCAGCTCTCCGATCTTCGCATGCAGCGACTTCAGGTCGACCGCCGGTGGGGCCTCGGTCGCCGCGCCGCCAGGGCCGAAGACGCCCGCTGCACCCTCTTGGAGTTGGCTCTTCCAGGCGGTGATCTGGTGCGGGTGCACATCGAACAGTTTGGCCAACTCGGCCAGCGTCTTCTCGCCCTTGAGCGCCGCCAGCGCCACCTTCGCCTTAAAGCCGGGACTGTGGGTTCGTCTCGTGCGCTTCGTCATGCTTGCTCCTGATCGCGGCAGCTTCGCCGCTGTCAGGCAGGAAATCCACTTACCGGATTGTCCAGAATTCCCGAGCCAGCTCTGTCCACGGCGTCTCGACGCGCGCCGTCGATGACCTGGTCAAGGCGCTCGGCGGCTCCGGCGTCTCCAAGAGCGAGGTCAGCCGCCTGGTCGAGGAGATCGACGGCCGAGTGGGGACCTTCCTCAACCGCCCGATCGAGGGCGAGTGGCCGTACCTTTGGATCGACGCCACCTACGTGAAGACGCGCGAGGGCGGCCGCATTGTCTCGGCCGCGACAATACTCGCCGTCGGCGTCAACACCGATGGTCGGCGCGAGGTGCTCGGCGTCGCCACCGGCGCCTCCGAGGCGGAGGTCTTCTGGAAAGGCTTCCTGCGCTCGCTCGCCGACCGCGGCCTGCGCGGCGTCCGGCTGGTCATCGCCGACGACCACAAGGGATTGCGCGCGGCCGCCGCCAAGGTGTTCCACGCCAGCCTGCAACGCTGCCGCGTGCATTGGCTGCGCAACGCGCTCGCCCACGTGCCGGTCAAGCAGCGGCCCGCCGTCGTCGCCATGCTGAAGACCATCTTCGCCCAGGAGACCGCGGCCGACGCCCGCGCCCAATGGAACAGCGTCGCCGATGCACTGCGCGAGCGGGCGCCGAAGCTGGCCGCGCTGATGGACGAGGCGCGCGACGACGTCCTCGCCTACACCGCCTCCCCGCGCGAGCACTGGCCCCAGATCGCCAGCACGAACCCGCTCGAGCGCCTCAATGGCGAGATCAAGCGCCGCACCGATGTCGTCGGCATCTTTCCCAACACCGCCGCGATCGTCCGGCTGGTCGGCGCGCTCATGCTCGAGCAGAACGACGAGTGGGCCGTCGGCCGCCGCTACATGACCCTTGAAGGCCTCGCCGCCTTCAGCAACGCTCCCAACGTCAAGCTGCCAGCCGTGGCCGCCTGACCAACCCGGACCCGCCGGGGATCACCGCTGCTACACCACGCGCCGGGACACGACCCTGCATCCGGTCGATGCCGAAGGCGACGGGGCGACATCGGCGCGTGGACGGTCACGCCGCGGCTTGGTAGGGAGTGGGTCGCGAGCCGGGTTAGCACAGCGGTAGTGCAGCGGTTTTGTAAACCGAAGGTCGGGGGTTCGATCCCCTCACCCGGCACCACCAAATTGGTTCACTAAGCCCCTGTCAATATTGGGCCTGCGTGGTTTTTCGTTTCAAATCAGCCTCTTGCGTGGCTCGCTGCTGCGCGCGCTCGTCAACTCGGTCACGGCTGCGGCGGTCGGGCGGCCGGTGGAGGTCCGCGCCTATGCCGAGCGGATCGAGATCCGCCAGGACGGGCGGGTGGTCGGCGAGCATCGCCGC
>Ga0209087_1002616_pt1 | contig 10080 bp, 7 predicted proteins | sample S_130805_EF_Meta_FD_187321 | JGI IMG/M metagenome (GOLD analysis project Ga0209087, IMG submission 187321) | Freshwater microbial communities from Lake Simoncouche, Canada to study carbon cycling - S_130805_EF_MetaG (SPAdes) (version 2) | ecosystem: Environmental > Aquatic > Freshwater > Lake ...
CTTACGGCTACAACGCAAACGAGAGCTACGTGACCTTGCTAGGAAATTGGGGACAGCTAATCATGGGCGCATATTTCGGTGGACGCACAATCGAAAAGCTGGCTGAAATGAGGATTAAAAAATGAGCATCTTCATTCCCGTCCTCTACATCTGCATGAACGGGCACTGCGAGTTCCTGCAACAGCTTACCCACTACACTGACAGGCCGCAATGCATGACAGCCGTGCGGTCAAAGAAGCAGGACTACATTGATATGGGTGCGACGGTAGACGCAACGTGTATCGACCTAGTTGTTCAAAAAAGGGGTAACCATGAGTCTTAGTCAAGAACAAGCCGCATTCCTGCTGGATATGTGCAAGCTGATTCAGTACGCCACAGACCAAGGCTTCATGGTCACAGGTGGGGAACTTGCCCGTACTCCAGAACAGCAAGCCATTTACGTGAAGACGGGTCGCAGCAAGACCATGAACAGCATTCATTTAAAGCGGTGCGCGATGGACTTGAACTTCTTTCGTGATGGGAAAATTATCTGGGACAAAGCCATCCTAGCTCCAGTAGGTGCGTACTGGGAAACCCTGCACCCCAAAAACCGCTGGGGCGGAAACTTCAAGAGCTTGGTAGACTGCCCGCACTTTGAGCGCAACGTGTAAACATGCCACTACAAAAAGTCCTTCTCAAGCCCGGTGTAAACAGGGAGAACACTCGTTACACCAACGAGGGGGGTTACTACGAGTCCGAAAAGGTTCGGTTTCGCCAAGGTACGCCTGAAAAAATTGGTGGGTGGCAACGTATTTCGGATGCGACGTTTCTTGGAATTTGCCGTTCCCTGTGGAACTGGATAACGCTGACTTCCTCAAATCTGCTGGGCGTTGGCACAAACCTCAAGTTCTACATTGAGAGCGGCGGACAGTACAACGACATCACGCCCATTCGGGCCACCTACACGCTTGCCAACCCGTTCACCACCGCTACGTCCACCAACACCGGCACAACCACAACGGTCACTGTAACGGATGCCAATGGCGGGTTCATTAACAACGACTACGTCACCTACTACTGCTCGGGTGCAGCTTCGGTTACGTTTAACGGCATCACCATAACAACAAATACGCAGTACCAGATTACGTACGTAACTGCAACGACCTACACCATTACGGTCACGGGTACGGCCTCCGCAAGCACCGCAGGGGGCGGGACAATCTACGCTGTCTACCAAGTCAACACCGGCCCTTCATTTGCTGTTCCTCTAACTGGCTGGGGTTCAAGCACTTGGGGTTCTGGTGCTTGGGGCATAGGCACTATAGCTGCCGACGCTTTACGTCTCTGGAATCAAATGAACTGGGGGGAAGACCTCGTGTACGGCCCCCGTGGGTCTCCGCTTTATTACTGGGATGCAGCCATAGGGGTTGGCTCTACGCCAATAACAATAACCATTGCATCCCCCGGCGTAGTTACATGTAGTCTTGGCCTTGCAAATAACACACCCATTGTACTTTCCACCACTGGTTGGTTGCCGACCGGCTTGTTGCCGGGGGTTACCTACTACGTCTTGTATTTATCTGCAACTACGTTTAACTTGGCAACCACTGCCAGTGGCACACCTATTATCACTACCGGTACACAGGGTGGTGTGCATTCCGTCACCCCTCGTGGGGTCTTGCTCTCCGCACTTGCGGGCTCAGATGGAAGCTGCCCGCTGTACCAGAACGCCTTTACGGTGTCAGATGCCAGCCGGTTCTTAATTGTGTTTGGTACGAACGACTACGGCAGTACGGTGCTTGACCCCATGCTTATTCGGTGGTCTGACCAAGAATCTCTGATTACGTGGTATCCAGCAATTACCAACCAAGCGGGCAGTGTGCGTTTGTCTCATGGCTCTAAGATTGTCACCACCCTGCAAAGCCGTCAGGAAATTTTGGTCTTCACCGACCAAGCGGTCTACTCGCTCCAGTACCTTGGCCCTCCGTATGTGTGGGGCACTCAGATTCTTGCCGACAACGTGTCTATAGCTGGGCCAAACGCAGCCGCAATTGGCTCTGGCGTTACCTACTGGATGGGCGTGGACAAGTTCTACAAGTACGACGGACGAATTCAAACTCTGCGTTGCGACTTGCTTCGTTATGTCTACAGTGACATCAACCCGCTTCAGTATGACCAAGTTTTTGCTGGCACAAGTGAAGGCTTTACTGAAGTCTGGTGGTTTTATTGCTCTATCAGCAGCAACACAATAGATAGGTACGTCATATACAACTATGCAGAAGACATTTGGTACTACGGCACTATGGCTCGTACAGCTTGGCTGGATACTGGGCTACGCAATTACCCTGTTGCTGCTACCTACACCTTAAACATCGTCAACCAAGAATCGGGTGTAGACAACAACGAGACAAGCACAACGCTGCCAATTGAAGCGTCTATCACATCTTCTCAGTACGACATTGGTGATGGGCATAACTTTGCGTTTGTGTACCGCATGATTCCCGACTTGACGTTCCGGGGCTCCACAGGCGGAACAACACCTGCGGTGACTATGTATCTACAGGGTTTAAACAATTCAGGCTCAGGTGTTACGCAGACCGGCAACGCTAACGTGGTCAACTCCGGTTCAGCCCCGTCGGTCATCAACGTAGATGAGTTCACAGGACAGCTTTACATTCGTATCCGTGGTCGTCAGATGCAGATGAAGATTACTTCCAACACGCTTGGCACGCAGTGGCAACTTGGTGCTCCCCGTATTGATGTGCGTCCTGACGGTCGGAGGTAGCCAATGACCTACATTGTCACTTCAGAGTACGAACTTAATCGAGTAGTTGCGCCGCGCCTGCCTGCGGCTACTGTGCAATATGACATCAACTACATCAATCAGCTAAACAACGTCTTGCGGTTGTATTTCAATCAAATAGACAACATACTAGGCCAGTTTAGTTCAGCTTCTGGGTATATCCCGGCCTTGACCGTTTACACGGTAGCAACCCTTCCCAGTGCAGCCACAGCAGGGGTTGGGGCACGAGCTTTTGTGTCGGATGCCACCCTAGCCGTTTTTGCTTCTATCGTGGCTGGCGGGGGCGCAAACAAAGTCCCCGTCTACTCAGACGGAACCAATTGGAAAATAGGGTAAAGATACAATGCAGACTACTGTCGGATAAGGACTTCCTATGAGCATACAAATCGCCGCCAAACACCTAGCCGCTCATGGGCGTGGGCCCGACACTACGCTCGTCCATATGACCCCCGGAGAGGTAGCGAGCTTGCAAGCTCTTGCGCAGCAGCACGGCGGCTCTCTAAGTATTAACCCTCAGACTGGACTCCCCGAAGCTGGGTTCTTGTCCGCTCTGTTGCCTATGGCGGCTGGTGCTGGGTTGGCAGCTATGGGTATGCCCGCTGGCTACGCTGCGCTTTCTGTTGGTGCTGCATCTGCCGCAACCAACGGCGGGGATATGAAAAAAGCCATACTTAACGGTTTTTCTGCGTACACGGGCGCGGGTCTAGCCGATTCGTTTATGGGCGCTGGCGCTGCTATGCAAAGTGGTACAGCTACTAGTTGGATGGGCGGGGAAGCCCCTGCTGCGGCTTCTACAGTTTCGACACCGACTATGGGGGCAAACGGTATTCGTGCTTCAGATGTTGTATATGGCTCTTCCCCTGAAGTGTATCGGGGCCCTAGCTATGCCGCTGAAGCGGGCAATGTATCTCTTGCTAGCGCAGCACCTGCCGAAGTAGCCCAAGCAGCGGCGGCGGCAACCCCTGCGGCCCAAGCAGCCCAACAAGCTGCGTCATTGGACACTATGAACATGAGTCAGCGTTTCGATGCACTCAAGGCTGGGGCCAGCGGAACCAACGCGATGAACTATATCAAGGCCAATCCGTTTGCGTCCCTTGGCACAGCTACAGCTATGTTGACCCCCGACGAAAACAAAACGCCCCAGAAAGCTGCGGATACTGACCGTGGACCTAGGGCTGGACTTAGCTACTACCCCGGCTGGAGCAGTCCTCTGCCTAAGCCAAACATGCAAGGTGTAGAACAGACCTACAACCGCCCCTACTACGCTGCAAAGGGTGGCGTTACACGCATGGCTACCGGCGGTATTACTTCTGCACCACGGAACCAGCAACAGCTTTTTGCCGACTACCTCCAGCGAGTGTCTAGCTCAGGCGTTGCTGCAACCCCACCCACCAACAAGTACGACTGGTGGAAATCTGGGGGCGGTTCAGACACCTCCGCTACACCCCCTGCGGAAACCCCTGAGCAATATGCAGCAAGGATGAGTCTCAACGCCCGTGGCGGCGGTGGTGGCAGAGGTGAGCGTGAACCCGAAGACCCAAATAGTTTTAGCGCCCAGTGGGCGGCAATGAGCGACGCGGAAAAAGAAGCGTTTAGACTAGAAAACCCCAAGACAGCCGCCGCACAAGATTTAGCGATGCTTATTGGTTCCCCTTTCAAATTTGCTTATGACAAGCTACAAGCATACATGGGGCCTGAAAGTAGCACGGGCGGTCCAGCTAGATTTGCGCGTACTCCTGTTGTTCCAAACGAAAACGATGAGCCGGGGGATAGATACGCCCCTGCGTACTCTCCAACATTGAACCCTTCTAGCCTTGACCCTGCGCAACAAGCAAAAGCCCTAGCGGGATACACAAGCGCACAATTTAGTGGGGTAGAACCTGCGCCCCAAGCAACCCCACAAACTAGTACTGTTGATTACTCAACCGGCCTGTACAACGACCTATCTAATAGGCCCGATAGTTTTTTCCCTGCGGGGACAAATTACACCGACAAAGCGTTTACCCGCGATGTATTTGGCAGAGTACTATCCCCCGATGCTCCTTACACTAGTGGGGCCACAACAAGTTCAAATACAGCTTTGGTGCGACAAAACCCAATAGCCGGTAGTGATATGCAACGGGCATTAAATTCGCAGGCAAAATCTGCCGCAGCAGTTCCAAATATAAACCCAGTAGACCCATATGCTGTAGATGCTGACTACGCAACGGAAAATATAACGTATACCCCTGCGGAGCAATTAAAACTAGACTATAACGAGGCTAGAGATTCTTTGCGGATGGCTGAAGAACGGCGGTCGCCAGATTCAATTGCTAAATACCAAGCGCAAGTAAATGACTTGAGCAACAAGCTAGCGGCTTTAAACGGTGAACCTTCCGCCGTAGCGCAAACTGATGCTGCTTTAGGTAGTTCTTATAACCTAGGTCCTTTTACCAATAGTAATTTAAATGATAGCCCATTTAACCTAGGTCCTTTTAATGCAGCAAACACAGCAGCTACAACAGCAGCTACGACAGCGCGTATAAATGCTCTTAGAGAGGCAATGGAAAAAAGTCCTTATGAAAAAGATATAGAAGCGCGAGAGAAACGAGATGCTGCTCAAGAGGAAAAAAATGCCGCTATTCAAGCAGCTTTAGAAAGTGCCCCCAGTATTCCTTTTAGTTTAAGCACCATACCTACGGGCACTGACTTGGTTGGGACATCTAGCTCTCCTCTTGGAACTAATACTCCAATTTCACCCAACGGCCCTGACTTGACTAGCGGTACTCTTCCAACCATAAACCCAAAAGACCCTTATGCTGTTGATTCCGATTACGGGAACTTTGAACGCGCTCCCTATGTACCCGGTGCAATTTCCGCCGCCCCCGATGACACCACTTTAAGCCAATTTACTAATGCGTTGTACGGCAATACCACGGTTCCCGCAAACTATATTGGGGCCCCAATCGGTACTTACGCAATGAACGCTGACGGCACAGTTTCTGATGCTAGCAATGGTCTTGGCATTGCTGGAGTTCCCGCGACTAATATGGGGAATCGGGGTTCTTCAGGTGTTGCAGCAGGTTTTGGTGGGCTTGGGTCTGCGTGGCGTACTGCGCTAGGACTCCCTGTTGTTGACGGCCAAGGAAGGCCAATACTGACTAGCCAAGGCGCAGCCCAACAAGCATATAACGAGTCCCCCCAAGGTGTACAGGACGCAAACGATGCGGAAACCCAAAGCCTATCAAACCGGTATCCTAGTGGCGGGCGTAGCAGTGATGGTGGTGATGGTGGAGGGGCGGTTAGCGGAGGCGGCGGTTCACTCGGCAATCAATCTGCGGCTACACGGGCAGCTTTACGGTCAAATGAAGGTTATGGTGGGGGTAACGGTGACGCTCGAGGCGGTTACCTACAGCATGGTCAGTTTGACCAACGCATGGCCAACGGCGGGCTCTCTGCTATGGCTAACCCCTACGACCTAGGCTCGTACTCGGACGGTGGTCGACTGCTCAAGGGCCCCGGTGATGGTGTGTCCGATTCCATTCCTGCCACTATTGGTAAGGGACGCCCTGCTCGGTTGGCCGACGGTGAGTTTGTAATTCCGGCCCGTATCGTCTCTGAAATTGGCAACGGCTCCACGGATGCTGGTGCGCGTAAACTGTACGCCATGATGGACCGAATCCAAGCTGGGCGTAAAAAGTCTGTGGGTAAAGGCAAAGTCGCGGTGAATAGCCGTGCCTACAAGCACCTGCCCGCATGACGATAACGTATCAGACCGAAGACCCCGCCGAGTTCATTGAGGCGCTAAAGGGGGTCTTGCCTGAGCACTACGATGAGTTGTGCGTTACCAAGGACTTCCCGCTCATGCCCGACTACGAGGCATACGGGCGGCTCCATGTGGCTGGGATGTTGCGCTGCATTACGGTTCGAGGGGATAATGAGCTAATTGGATACGCGATTTTTATAGTGCACCCACACCTGCACTACCGGTCGTGTATAACTGCCTTTGAGGATATTTATTTCCTGAAGAAGGAGCACCGCAAGGGTCGAGTAGGAATCCGTCTGTTCCAGTTTGCTGAAGACGTGCTTAAAAAAGAAGGTGTTCATAGGATAATCATGCACACGAAAATCCACATGGACAACACGCATCTGTTTGAGTACCTCGGGTACAAGCTTACTGACAAGCTATTTACAAAGATTCTGGAGAAGGTATGAGCTACTCTCGCCGTCAACTCTACGCAATGGGTGAGCCCCTTGGGGATTCAGCAACGTATCGCAAAGCCGATGGCGGCTTAGTACTTGGTGGCGGGGGCAGTAGCTCTTCACCTTCCAGCACCACTGTAAGCTCCACTGAACTCCCAGACTGGGCCAAGGGCTATGCCAAAGACACGTTGGCCAACGCAGCCAACCTCACGGACATCAACAAGAATCCGTACCAAACTTACAACCAACCCCGGATTGCTGGGTTCGCCCCCATGCAAGAACAAGCGCAGCAAGGGGCTGCAAACATGTCCGCTGGGCCAGAGGCGTTTGGTCAAGGGGTCAATGCCTACATGTCTCCCTACATGCAGAATGTAGTGGACGTACAGAAGCAAGAGGCTGCTCGGCAATCGGGAATCATGGGTACGCAGCAGCAAGCGCAAGCTGCTCAGGCCGGTGCTTTTGGTGGTGGTCGGGATGCCATCATGCGTGCAGAGCGTGAACGCAATCTTGGTCAACAGATGAACCAAATTCAAGCGCAGGGTTCCCAAGCTGCGTACGATTCGGCTGCAAACCAGTTCCGTCAAGGCATTACCCAAGACGTAGCCATCAATCAGTTGCAGAACCAATACGGCGGTCAGCAGCAACAGCTAGCACAGCAGGGGCTGAGCACTAACTACCAAGACTTCCTGAACCAGCAGAACTACCCGTACAAGCAGATCGGTTTTATGTCCGACTTGGTTCGTGGCTTGCCGCTGGGTCAGCAGTCCACTGCGCAGATGTATCAGGCTCCCCCGTCAACATTGCAGACCGTTGGCGCTTTGGGTATGGGCGCGTATGGTGCTAGTCAACTCATGGGTAGGGCCGAGGGTGGACAAGTAAGTAGCTATGCTGGCGGGGGCGAAATCAACGCGATGAACGACCAGAACCAAATGGCCGACGCGGTAGACAAGCTTACCGACGAGCAGCTACAGCAAATTATCCAGAACCCATCCAGTGCAGCCGAACTCGAAGCGGCCAAGATGGAATTAGCTACCCGTGCCTCTGAGCGAAGCGGACTTGCCGGGGCATACAACATGGCCCAAGGCGGCGTGGTTGCTTTTGGTAGGGGTGGCGATACTGAAGACGCCGTGCCTGAGATTCGCCCTGCAAACCCTTTTGCTGTTGATTCTGACTACGATGATGATGAGACATACGCGTTTAACCGAAACGAACTGGGTTCAAAAGGAAACGAGTCTTTGTACAACCGATTTGGTACAAGGCTTGAAAAAGCACTTAATGATAACGATGCTGCGCCCGGTATAAGTTTGCGTTCTGACCAACAGATGGAAGACGCAGCGTTAGCTAGGTTTGGGCGTTTGAATGAAAGAATTGGTGGGGATAAAAGCTACACGGATATCCAAAAGCAAATTGCTGATATGCGCGGAGAGAACGAAGGTTCATTGCGTGAGGGTAAAGGGTTAGCCGCTCTACAAGCAGCGGGTGCAATGCTCCAAGGTAATGACCCTATGCGAGGGTTGGGCGCTGCGGGTTCTGCGTTTGCTTCTGCGTACGCTCCTGCACTGGCTGCTAAGCGTCGGGCCGACCAATCCTTCACTGAGATGAACATCAACTTAGCCAAAGCTCAACGTGCCGAAAAAGCGGGCCTGCTTAAAGAAGCTGATGCTTATACACAGAATGCGGAAGCCAACAAAATCAATGCTAACAAAGCTGCTACGTTGGCGCGTAAAGCGGGCCTTGAAGCTCTTGCACAGGCAATGCGGGCTACTAAGCCCCAGATGTTTAGACCTGCGGCCCCGGCAAAACTTAGTGAGCAAATGGAGTATCTACTTGCTTCCCCAGCGGACAGAGCAATAATGAATCAACGCTACCAGCAAAAAGCACCGGGCCTTGCTGGAACACAAACAACCGCAGCAGCGTTAGGTGATAGAACTACCGCTCAGATAGAGGCCGACGCAACAGCTAAGGCTGCGGACCTAGCAGAAAAACGAGAGGCAGCGCGGTTGCAGTTGGAGAAAGACGTTGCTGCCGAGTACACGCTATCAAAACTTGGCCTTGAACCAGAGTACCAAGAGGCTTTAACAAATGCGGCTAAAAAAGTTCCCGGCGCAAAAACTCCAGACCAAGTTCGTCGGGAAATCATTGCTAGGGAAGTAGCACGCCGTGCAGGTGCGCGTCCATCTGCTAAGGGCAGTGGTGCGGGTGATGGCGGTGGGAAGGTATTAAAATTCAACAACAAAGGCGAACTAATACCGTAAGGATGTTATGACGATTCAAGCCAAACTTGCTGACGGTCGAGTTTTAGAATTTCCTGATGACACAAGCACCGAAGTAATTCAAGGAGTAGTCAAAAGGCTTGTAAGCAGTGGGGCTCCGGCCCCTGCTGCTTCAGATAAAGCTCCCTCCGCTGCGGCATCTGCTCTCTCCTCAACCGCCGCACAAGACTTAGCCGAAGCGCAAGCTAGGCAAGACATAGCTTCCAAAGGGTCAGAGCAAGTCTCCATCCCTCAAGCGGAGTTGGCCGACGCGGAGAGAAATGTTGCTTCGCTTCGGAGAGAGCTAGAAAGAAAAGGCGTAGTTGTTGGGGAACGCCCCGCTATTGGCAGTACCAAGGCCGGGGACTTTCTACTCGCTAAAGGAGCCCAAGCCCAAAGCCAAAAACCAGCCGACGTTGTGCCTCCTGCACCGCCTGTTGCTCAAACTCAACTCGCACCTCCCCCTGCGCCCCCTGTTGCTCAAGTTGTACCCCCTAAACCTGTGGATGCAGTGGCTGCTGCACGGGCGGCTATACCGCTTGGGGCTAGCCCTAAGTTCATAGAGAGTGTGCGGGCTGAGCTATTCCAACTATCACCTGAGAAACGCGCCGCTGCAATACAGCAAGTCATAAAAGACTATGGCAAAGACTCGCTCAAAGGGCGCGTAGTAAGTTTCATAGCAGCAGAAAATGAAGCACTAAACAGAGCAACGAACAAAACCCCTGCGTTGGAATCCCGGCTGGGCACGGCTATGGGGCTCAAAAAAGAAGCTCCTGTTACGGGCTATGCTGCCAAGTCTATCCAAAAACTAAGCCCTCGGATAGAAGAAGTAGCCGCAGAACTCCAAGCCGAATATCCCGAGCG
>Ga0209087_1002618_pt1 | contig 10079 bp, 9 predicted proteins | sample S_130805_EF_Meta_FD_187321 | JGI IMG/M metagenome (GOLD analysis project Ga0209087, IMG submission 187321) | Freshwater microbial communities from Lake Simoncouche, Canada to study carbon cycling - S_130805_EF_MetaG (SPAdes) (version 2) | ecosystem: Environmental > Aquatic > Freshwater > Lake ...
CGGGCAGCACGAAGGCCAGCAGCTCAAAGAGCACCCACGGCAGCGCCAGGGTGAGACCGGCATAGCCCGCCACCTTGAGGGAGACCAGCAGGAATTCCCCCGGGGCCAGCTGTAGGAAGCGGATCCCGGCGGCCGGCATCTCCAGCCAGCGCACCAGTGGCCGCACGAACAGCAGGCAGAGGCCGGCGCCCACAACCACCGCCACCAGGCTGCGCAGGACACGCCAGCGAAGTTCCTCCAGGTGCTCCACCAGGGTCATCTCCACCTCGCCCGGAAACTCGTTGTCCGCGGGGGCGATCGGAGCGGTGGCTGAGCCCGGCAGCCCGCTGGCCTCCGCTGTCCCGGTGTCGGCTGCGATGGCGTCGCTCGGAAGCGGCAACGGCTGGTGGTCGAAGGTGGTCCCAGCCTGCACCTCGGCGATCGCCGCTGGCGAAACGAGGGGCGCTGATGGCGGGGCGGCCTCCGGCTGGAGGTCGGGATCGGACAAGGGGAGGGCGCGGGGGTTCCATGGAAATTGTGCCTGGGCCGCAGGGAGCACCGTTGACCGGCTCAGGGGGCTGTGCTTCTCCTCGGTGCTTCACAGCTTTGATGTACATCTGCGATGCACATCTGTATTGCGCATCCGTGTTGCACCACAGCCATGTATCGCTGCGATTTACCGGGCCGTTGCTCGTTTCTGCCCCCGCCGCTTGGCGCCACCGCCGCAGCCCTTCGCGGCGGTGGCGCCAAGCGGCGGGGAGGCCGTCAGGTCGCGGGATCTGCTCGCTCACAACAGCCTGCGGCTGGCTCGGCCCCCTCGTGAAGCAGCCTCAGGCCCCGATCTGGTTCCCCCCAGAGGATCTCGCCGCTCCCGTGGCGCACCGTGCCGGCGCCGGCGCCGGCGATCCGCTGCAGCGTTTCGGCCGCCACCATGACCACCGGCACCTTGCTGTTGCCGCGGGCGCGGCTGAAGTGGGCCGCAAGGTCGGCTGCGGCCGCCAGATCCTCCTCCCGGGGGCTTGCTTCCGAGCCCTTGAGCACCACGTGGCTGCCGGGGCATTCCTGGGCGTGGAACCAGAGATCCCCCCGCCGGGCCTGCCGCAGGCTGATCCACTCGTTCTGGCGATGGTTGCGGCCCACCTGCAGCCGTAGGCCCCCGGGGCTGCGCAGTTCGAGCGGCTGGGGGGTGGGGGCCTCGCGGCGGCGACGGCGCAGCCCCTGGCGGGGCTCGAGCTGCTCCTCGATCTCCTGTTCCAGATCCCGCAGGGCCCCGACCGCCTCGCTCTGCCCCAGGAATGCACTCTGATCAAGGAAATGAAGGCTGGTCTCCAGCCAGTCGAGCCGCTGCCGGTGCAGGGCCAGGCGAGGTTCGATCGCGGCCACCGAGCGGCGCAGGCGGCGGGCCTGGTGGTAGAGCTTCTGGGCCTGGCTGATCACCTCCTTCGGGAGATCCCCTTGGCAGAGCAGGGCATCGGCCTGCTGCTGCAGCGCCTCGCTGCCGGCGGCGGCCTCCAGCAGGCTGCGTTGCTGGTCGGCTTCGCGGTTCTCCCGGCTGGCTGCCGCCGCCAGCCGCTGCCGCAGGGTGGCCCGACGTTGCTCAAGCTCCCGGCTTGTCAGCAGGGTGCCGTAGTAATGCGCCAGGGCTCGGTTGATCGGGCCTGCGGCCAGGACGTCTGGCCCGGGATCCACCGCCTCCGGCTGCTTGGTCCCCGTGGTCCCCGGCGAGGGGAGCTCGGGTTCACCGTTGCCCGCCTCAGCCCCATCACCGGCCCCGCTGGCCCCGCGAGCCCCGGCTTGATCCCCATCCCAGCAGCGATAGTCGCTGCCACCCCCTTCGCGGTAATGGAACCGGTTCTGCTCCACCGCCTGCAGCCAGGCCCTCCAGCGGTGGTGCAGGGCCTGCCAGTCGGCGGGATGGAGATCGGTCACCGGTCGCTCCAGCGGCAGGGGTCCGAGCTCCCCATCGAGCCCATCGACGAGCTGGCGGGCCAGGCCTGGGCTGATGCCCTGGTAGGCGTCCTGCAGGGCCCGCTGCAGCGGCAGGGGCACCAGGCAGAGGCGGCGGCGCCAGTCGTCGAAGGATTCGGCGCTTCGGGGCGGCTCCCCGGCCAGCGGTGGCGGGGGGCTGTAAGGGTCGCCGGTGCCGATCGGCCGCAAGCGCGATTGCTCTGGCCGCACCTGCCGCCCGGCCGCCACCACCCGTCGCCGTTCATCGAGCAGGAAGAGGTTGCTGCGGCGGCCCATCAGTTCCAGCACCAACCAGCGCTGATCGGGTTCCCCCGGCCGCCGGGCGAAGCCCAGCTCCACCACCCGCTCCCAGCCCTGTTGTTCGATCGATACCAGCGCCAGACCCCGCAGGCCGTGCTGCAGCTGCTGGGCCAGGGTGCTGCCCTCCCCCTGCCGGGGCGGCGCACTGATGCCGTGGAGTCGGGGCGCCTCCGCCTGCCATCCCAGCTCGATCCAGCGACAACCCTCCAGGCCCCGCAGGGCCAGCTGCAGCGTGTGGGGATCGCTCTGTTGGGCCTTCTCGAAGCGGCTCGGCAGCAGGGTGCTCCGCAGTTCGGCGAGCAGGGCCCGCAGGGTGGTTGCATCGATCGCCTGGATTGCCGCCATGGATCGCGCCGCCTGAGCGCTTCTACTCTGCGGCCAGACCCCTCCGTTCCATGACCTCAACCCTCAGCCCCGGCCGGCTCACCGTGATCACCGGACCCAGCGGCGTTGGCAAGGGCACCCTGGTGAACCGGCTGCTGGAACGCCAGCCCACCATCTGGCTCTCCGTGTCGGCCACCACCCGCGCTCCTCGGCCGGGGGAGCAGGAGGGAGTCCAGTACTTCTTCCTGGAGCGGCCAGCCTTTGAGCAGCTAGTGGCCGGCGGCGGCCTGTTGGAGTGGGCCGAGTTCGCCGGCAACTTCTACGGCACGCCGCGGCAGCCGGTGGAAGCCCAGTTGGCGGCGGGGCACCCCGTGTTGCTGGAGATTGAACTGGAGGGGGCCCGGCAGGTGCGCCAGAGCTTCCCGGAGGCTTTCCAGCTGTTTGTGGCCCCACCCAGCTTCGCCGAGCTGGAGAGCCGCATCCGCGGCCGGGGCACCGATAGCGAGGAGGCGATCCAGCGCCGCCTGGCCAGGGCCAGGGTGGAGCTGGAGGCGGCGGCCGAATTCGATGCGGTGCTGGTGAATGCGGATCTCGAGACGGCCCTGCTGGAGCTGGAAAGGCTGATGGCCTTGAGCATCGAAGCCTGATCCCCTTTACTCGGGATTGACTGACAGCTGATCAGAAGATCAGATCGAAGCGTCAGCCGCAAAGCACAAAAAAACGCCCCCGTGATGGTGGGCGTTCATGGTGGGGCTGCATGAGGATCGGGATGGCTTCAACCACTCCCCTTGCCTGATTTCAATCATGCCCCGATTCAGAGGGGATGGAAGAGAAGATCAGGGAAGAAGCGGTTGAATTCGATCATGATGCCGGCGGTTACGGTGAACCAGATCGCGGCAAACACCGGAGCGGTGGTGAGGAACTTTTTCATGGCCTTCGTGGATAGGGCTGGATGAATGGGGTTAGAGGCGTGGGCCTTAGGGGCCCGCTCAGCGAGGGGAAATGGTGATCTTGCTGTCCACCTCGGTGAGCTTGCCGCTGGTCAACTCGCCGAAGGCGGCCAAGGGCCAGGAGGCGGCGGCCAGGGTGCTCTTGAAGGCCAGGGGCACGTCGATCTGGATCTCGTGCATGGTGGCGTCTTTGCGGGTGGCCACGGCCTGGAGGTAGGTGCGACCGGCCCAGCCGATCGTGCCGGTGATGTAGAGGAAGGCGATACCGGGGATGATGAACTCACCGGCGTGGCTCCAGCGGCCGTCCACGATCAGGTGGGGAAGGCCATCGGCGCCGCAGAGGGCCTTGCTGTACATCTCGAAGCGGTGCTTGGCCTGGGCCGTGGTGGCGGTGCCGGCCCGCTGCTGGAAGCGGGCGTTTTCGGCACAGGGGGTGAGGCCGCCGATTTCGGCGTGCGCCACCGGCGCGAAGCCGAGGAGCAGGAAGGCGGAGATCAGTACGGCGAAGAGACGGCGCATGGGGAGGAGCCGGGCAGGGGCTGCCGCAGGGCAGGATGTCACCTGGGGACAGTACGGGAGCCCACCGGAGCCAATGCCCACTGTTCTGGCCCTCGAAACAAGTTGTGACGAGTCGGCGGCAGCGATCGTGGCCGATCGCAGGGTGCTGGCCAGCGCCGTGGCCTCCCAGATCGAGGAGCACGCCCGCTGGGGTGGCGTGGTGCCGGAGATCGCCTCCCGCCGCCATGTGGAGGCCCTGCCCGGCCTGGTGGCGCGGGTGGTGGCCGAGAGCGGCGTGGACCTTGATGCGGTGGATGCGATCGCCGCCAGCGTGGCGCCTGGACTGGTGGGCGCCCTGCTGGTGGGCTCGGTGACCGGTCGCACCCTGGCCCGTCTCCACAACAAGCCCTTCCTGGGCATCCATCACCTCGAGGGGCATCTGGCCTCGGTGCGGCTCGGGGAGGATCCCCCCGAGGGGCCGTCCTTGGTGCTGCTGGTGAGTGGTGGACACACCGAGCTGGTGCGGGTGGATGGCCCGGGTCTGCACCGGCGGCTCGGCCGCAGCCACGATGATGCCGCCGGTGAATGCTTCGACAAGGTGGCTCGCCTGCTTGGGCTGTCCTATCCCGGGGGGCCGGCGATCGAGGCCGCCGCCCGCGGTGGCGACCCCCGCCGCTTTGCGCTGCCCAAGGGCCGGGTGTCCCGCCCCGAAGGCGGATTCCATCCCTACGACTTCAGCTTCAGCGGCCTCAAGACCGCCATGCTGCGGCAGGTGGAGGGCTTGAAGGCCGCCGGGAGCCCCCTTCCCCTTGCCGACCTGGCCGCCAGCTTCGAACAGGTGGTGGCCGAGGTGCTGGTCGAGCGCAGCTGCCGCTGTGCTCTCGATGAGGGGCTCGACACCCTGGTGCTGGTGGGTGGGGTGGCCGCCAATCGGCGGCTACGGGCGCTGTTGGCGGAGCGGGCCGGGGCGGCCGGCTTGGCCTGGCGGGTGGCCCCCCTGGCCTGGTGCACCGACAACGCCGCCATGGTGGGGGTTGCGGCCTGTGAGCGGTTGCGGAGCGGTTGCCGCAGCCCGATCGGGCTCGGGGTGGCCCCCCGCCTTCCCCTGGCGGAGGCCGATCGCCTTTACGAAACCCAGCCCTGCTTTTAATCGCCCTAGGGTGGAGCGACCCCGCAGGCACGGCCCCCGGCCGTCAGTGCCCATGGCCCCGGCGAATCCCGTGCCGTTTGAATCCACCCCCGATTCAGTACCGATCCCTTCCGCGGGGATTCAGGTCGGCGTAGAGCCCCCAGATGTGGCGAGCTCTGATGAGCCCCAGGCGGTCTCCCAGGAGGAGCTGAATGCCTGGCGCCGGGGCTTCACCCCCCAGGCTGAGATCTGGAACGGCCGCCTGGCCATGCTCGGCCTGTCGGTAGGCCTCACCGTGCTGTTACTGGCTCGACTCGCCACCCGCACCAGCTGAGGCCATCCCCCTTTTCAGGGCAGGCCTCCGGTCGCTAAGGGCCCTCTCAGGTTCTTCCGCGCAGGCTCTGGGCCAGTTCGCCCGCCCGCAGGCTGTGGGAGATCGCCTCCTCCGCCGTTGCCTTTCCATCCAGCACCAGTTTGGCGAGGGCCTGGTTGGCGGTCTGCATGCCGTCGAAGGCACTGCGGCTCATGATGGCTTCGATTTCATCGAGTTCGCCGCGCATGATGTAATCGCGGCAGGCATCGGTGTTGATGAAGATGTCGTGAAAGGCGGCTCTTTTGCCATCGGTGGTTTTAAGCAGACCCTGGGAGATCACCGCCAGCAGTGTTTCGGCGACCGACCGGCGCACAGCCTCCTGCTCCTGGGGGGGATACATGCCCAACACCCGTTCCACCGTGCGCACGGCAGAATTGGTGTGGAGGGTGCCGAATACGAGGTGGCCGGTTTGGGAAGCCTTGATGGCGGTGCTGAGGGTTTCCTGATCGCGGATCTCGCCGATCAGGATCACGTCCGGATCTTCGCGCAGGGCTGCCTTGAGGGCGTTTTGGAATAACTTGGTGTGGCTGCCAACCTCCCGCTGACGGATGAGGGACTGCTTGCTGCTGTGCACGAACTCCACCGGATCTTCGATGGTGAGTATGTGCTTCTTCATCGTGGTATTGATGTAGTCAATCAGCGCTGCCAGGGTGGTGCTCTTGCCCGAACCCGTAGCTCCGGTGATTAGGATCATCCCCTTCGGCTTCGCGGCCAGTTCCTTCATCACATTCGGGAGTCCCAGGCTTGCCAGGGTGGGAATCTCCCGGGGAATCAGGCGCAGCACCATGGCCTGCCCCTGCACTGTTTCGAGCAGATTGATCCTCACCCTCACGAAGGGGAAGGAGTGGGAACCATCGAATTCCTTTTCCCGCTTGAAGCTGTCCAGTTGGCCGGGGTCCAGCATTTCCCGCAGCCAGTCGCGGAAGGTCTCGGTGTCGGTGACGGGCCAGGGAGTGGACACGATGTCCCCGCGGTTGCGGAAGCGGGGCACCTCGCCCACGCCCAGATGGACATCGGAATAGTTGTTGTCGAAGGCGACGCGCACAATCGCCTCAAGGTTGGCCGGCCGTTCCGCCGGGGTGCCGGGCGGTTCGCGGTTCGCCAGGGGGGGGGCTGGCGGCGCTGGGGGGGCGGCTGGAATGGGGGATCCCCTTTCCGCCAAGATCCTCTCTCCCGGTGGCGGTGGCGGCGGGTGCGGCGGCGCCGCCAGTGGCGGTGTGCTGGGGCTGAACGCAAAGGGCAGTTCGGCCATGGCTCCGGCGGGAGGCAGTGTTGCCAATGGTGGCACTGATCCTCAGCATGGACCACCATCGCCGATCTGCCTGACCAGCGGGCGTGAGCGGGTCAACGCCTGGGCGAAGCGGGGCATCGGCGGAGATCCGTAGGATTGGGGGGTCTGCGGCCTGGTCTTGTCTGCTGTCTCCGCTGCCGCATCCCCCGTCACCCCCGTCGCTTCCCCAGTGGTGCCTCTGGTGACGATCGTGCTGGGCACCCGGCCTGAAGCGATCAAGCTGGCCCCAGTGATCCTGGCCTTCCAGGCCTCCTCCGCCTTCCGCACCCGGGTGGTGCTCACCGGTCAGCACCGGGAGATGGTGGGCCAGGTGATGGAGCTGTTCGCCCTCAGGGCCGACCATGACCTGGCCCTGATGGCCCCCAACCAGACCCTCACCCACGTGACCTGTGCGTCCCTGCAGGGTCTGAAGGAGGAGTTCAACCTGCATCGGCCTGCCTTGGTGCTGGTTCAGGGCGACACCACCACGGCCTTCGCCAGTGCCCTGGCTGCCTTCTACGAGCAGATCCCGGTGGGCCATGTGGAGGCCGGTTTGCGCACCGACAACCTGTTTGACCCCTTTCCGGAGGAGGCCAACCGCCGCCTGATCTCCCAGCTGGCCCAGCTCAACTTCGCCCCCACCGAACGCTCCGCCGCCAACCTGCGAGCCTCCGGCGTGGTTGGGGCGATCACCACCACGGGCAACACGGTGATCGACGCGCTGCTGCTGATGGCCGAAAAGGCCCCCACCTTGGAGATCCCCTGCCTCGACTGGGAGCGGCAGCGAGTGCTGCTGGCCACGGTGCACCGGCGCGAGAACTGGGGGGACCGGCTGCAGGAGATCGGCCGCGGCTTCCTGGCCGTGCTGGAGCGCTTCCCCGACACCGCCCTGCTGCTTCCCCTGCATCGCAATCCCACCGTGCGGGAGCCCTTGCAGGACCTGCTCGGCAACCACCCACGGGCCTTCCTCACCGAACCCCTCGACTACGACCGCCTGGTGGCGGCGATGCGGGGCTGCACCCTGCTGCTCACCGATTCCGGCGGGCTACAGGAGGAAGCACCGGCCCTCGGCAAGCCCGTGCTGGTGCTTCGCCGCACCACTGAGCGCCCCGAGGCCGTGGAGGCCGGCACCGCCCGGCTGATCGGCACCGCCAGCGCGGCGATCCTCGAAGAGACAGCCCGGTTGCTGGAGGATCCGGCCGCCTATGAGTCGATGGCCAGGGCCCACAACCCCTTCGGCGATGGTCTGGCCAGTGGCCGCATTGTGGAAACCACCCGCCGCTTTCTCGAGGCCGGCGCCCCCGCGGCCTGAGCAACGGGGCGGATCGGGGGCTCAGTTCTTCCCTTTCTTTGCCCAGGGCGGCAGGTCGATGAACACGCGGGTGCCGGGCTCCAGTCCAGACAGGATCTGGGTGTTTCGGCCGCTGCTCACGCCCAGTTCCACTGGCCGGAAACTCGGTTTGCTCTCCTTGCCCACCAGCAGCACCCCGGGTTTGCCCTCCTCGGTCACCACTGCCACCGTGGGGACCAGGGTGCGGGCCTGAAGCTGGCCGGTCTGGAAGTCCACATCGGCGGTCATGCCGATCCTCAGCTCCGGGGCGGGATTCACCAGCGCGAGCTTCACCTCGAAGGAGGTCACGTTGTTGGTCTTCACGGCCCGGGGAGCGATCTGGCGGACGCGGGCAGCGAAGCGGCGGTCGGGGAAGGCATCCACCCGCACGCTGGCGGGCATGCCCAGCCGCAGGCGGCCCAGGTCGCTTTCGGGCACCTTGGCCAGCACCTCCAGGCCCTGGGAGAGTTCCACGATTGAGGAGCTTGTCGCCCCGGCGCTGGCGGAGGCGGTGGTGGTGGGGGTCACGAAGGCTCCCGGATCGGCGAATCGCTGGCTGATCACCCCGTCGAAGGGGGCCCGCACGATCAGTTCCTCCTTTTCCACCTGCCGCTGCTCCAGCCGCTGCCGGGCCGCGTTCACCGCCATTCGCTTCACCTTCTCATCGGCGCGGAAGCGGTTGAGGTCATTGAGGCTGATCGCTCCCTGGCGATAGAGGGGTTCATTGCGCCGCAGCTCACTGGCGCTGCGCTCCAGTTCGGCGTCGGCGGAGCGGATGTTGGCCACCAGCTCCTGCTCCCGATCGCGCAGGTCCCCGGCATCCATGCGGGCCAGGGCCTGGCCGGCCTTCACAGCGTCGCCCTCGTCCACAAAAAGCTGCTCGATCAGGCCCTGCCGTTTCGGGCTCACATTCACCCGCTCCACCGCATCCAGTTCACCGGCGGCGGTCACCACCCCCGGCAGCTCGCCGGAGCGGGCCAGCACCGTGTAGGGAGCCACATCGCGGCCGCGCGCGCTCTGCTGGCGCTGCCAGAAGCCCAGGCCGGCGAGCAGGGCGGCCGCCGTAGCCAGCATCAGCCAGGGGCGCCAGCGCAGCCAGGAAGCTCGGCGGCCCCGGATCGGGATCGGGGGCGCCGGCGCCAGTGGGGGGGAAGGGGGCGCACTCACGGATCGGAGGGGGGAAGGGGCGGAAATCGCAGACGGCCCGGCTGCGCCCAGTCTCGCCGTTCGCGCCCGCCGGCGGGGAGGTGGGGGAGTCCGAGGTCGGGCTGCCCGGGGGGTAGGACCGGCCCGCTTAGATTCCCCCCATGCTCAAAGCCGGAATTGTGGGTCTGCCCAACGTGGGCAAATCCACCCTGTTCAATGCCCTGGTCGCCAACGCCCAGGCCACCGCCGCCAATTTCCCCTTCTGCACGATCGAGCCCAATTCGGGCGTGGTGGCCGTGCCGGATGGGCGCCTGCAGCAGCTTTCGGCGCTCTCAGGCTCGAAGGAGATCATCCCCACGCGGGTGGAGTTCGTGGACATCGCCGGCCTGGTGAAGGGCGCCAGCCAGGGCGAAGGCCTGGGCAACAAGTTCCTGGCCAATATCCGCGAGGTCGACGCCATCGTGCATGTGGTGCGCTGCTTCGAGGACGACGACGTGATCCATGTTTCGGGCTCGGTGGACCCGCGCCGCGATGCCGAGATCATCAACCTGGAACTGGGGCTTTCCGACCTGGCCCAGGTGGAGAAGCGCCGCGAGCGCTTGAAGAAGCAGCTGCGCACCAGCAAGGAGGCCCAGCTCGAAGATGGCGCCCTGGAGCGCATCCAGGCGGTGCTCGAGCAGGGCGGCGCGGCCCGCTCGGTGGCACTGGCTGAAGATGAGGAGGTCTTGATCCGGCCCCTGGGCCTGCTCACCGCCAAGCCGATCATCTACGCCACCAATGTGAGCGAGGACGACCTGGCCGGCGGCAATGCC
>Ga0209087_1002619_pt1 | contig 10077 bp, 11 predicted proteins | sample S_130805_EF_Meta_FD_187321 | JGI IMG/M metagenome (GOLD analysis project Ga0209087, IMG submission 187321) | Freshwater microbial communities from Lake Simoncouche, Canada to study carbon cycling - S_130805_EF_MetaG (SPAdes) (version 2) | ecosystem: Environmental > Aquatic > Freshwater > Lake ...
TCCGATCTCCCCCCAACATTTTCGATCCCACTGGCACCGCGCGGCGGCGTCGATGGCGACCCACTCGTTGAGGGGCTGCCCTGCGCCGTTGATCAGGGCGGCGGAGACGACGTCTCGTTCATGTTTGCCCCGAATGCGGGCGAGCCAGCCGGACCCATTGCCAAGATTGCTTCTGGCGGCGAGTTGAGTCGCGTCTCACTCGCCATTGAAGAGGCGCTCAGCGACGCGAGCGAGGCGCGCACCCTGGTCTTTGATGAGATTGACGCTGGACTCGGCGGACGGGCGGGGGAGACCCTCGGCCGAAGCCTTCGCCGCATCTCCGCACAGCACCAGGTCCTCTGCGTCACCCACCTGCCGCAGGTGGCGGCGCAAGCCGACATTCACCTTCGCGTCTCTAAGCGCGAGGTGGATGGGCGCACCCTGACACAGGTACAGCGCCTCACCGACGAGGAGCGGGTGGTAGAGCTTGCCGCCATGCTGGCCGGCGAGGGGGCTGGTAGCGGCGCAACCGCCGCCGCCAACGAGCTCTTGGCCAACGCACGTCGCGGCCGCTAATGCCCACGGCGTCACGGAGCGAGATTGATCGCCTGATTGACTCCTGCATCCTCTATCTCGGAGTAGAGCGAAACCTCGCGCCTCGCACCCTTGCCGCCTACCGCGGGGACTATCAGTCGTTTGCGGAGTCACTCGGCGCAAGCGGTGCCTGGAAGAGTTCGGCCAAGGCGGCGCAGGAGTGGATCGCCCAGCCTGGCAACGCCCTCTCCACCATGCGGCGGCGAGCTGCAGCGCTGCGCGTCCTCTATCGATTTGCTGAAGGCGAAGGGATCATCGCGCGCTCCATTAGTGATGAGATCGATCTGCCGCGATCGCGTCGGACCCTCCCAACGGTGTTGGGCGTAGAAGAGGTTGAACGCCTACTGACGGCGCTTGGCACCCCCGTTGATGAGAGCGACGTCGCTCGTGCGAATGCATCGCGGAACCGCGCACTCGGCGAACTCCTCTACGGATCGGGTGGCCGTGTGAGCGAGATCGTTGACCTTGACCTGGACTCCGTGGATCTAGACGACGGGTCAGTCCGGCTCTTCGGCAAAGGTCGACGGGAGCGGATCGTGCCCATTGGGGAGCCGGCCCTCGATGCCATTCAGGCCTACCTCGGTCACGGGCGTGCGGCTCATCAGCAGGCGCCGAGCCGGGCGAGCGGATCCGCCCCAGAGCCGAAGGCGCTCCTCTTAGCGCGCGGCGGCGTGCGCTTGCGGAGGGAGTCAGCCTGGTCTGCGATTCGCACGGCTGCCGTCGCGGCAAGCCTCGGGCGTGAGATCCATCCCCATACGCTGCGCCACTCGTTTGCGACGCATCTCCTCGATGGCGGGGCAGACCTGCGTGTCGTGCAGGAACTCCTCGGCCATGCCGATATCGCAACGACCCAGCTCTACACCCACCTCCTCGGGAGCCACGTGCGGGATTCGTATCGGAAGGCCCACCCGAGGGCCTAGGCAGCCCGCGAGGCGGTAGGATTCGGGTGTGAATGTTGCGACCCGTGCCCACCGAATCCAGCAGGTGCTTTCGCACCTTCAGGCGGTCGGCCGTCAGCAGGTAGCCCGCATCGGCTTCGCTGCCCCCGTTGGAGCAGCAGGCGACGCACATCTCCGAGCCCTACGGGCCACACCCCGAGCGCGCCGCGCCTTTGCCGCTGCGCACCCCGCTGATCAGGCCTCTGCCACGCGTACCGCAGCCAGCCTTCGCCGCCTCGGCGCGAAACCGGATGATCAGCTCGCAGCGCTTCTGCACGACCTTCCTAAGGGGCAGGTCGGACTTCTGCCGCGTGTGCTCCATGTGCTTGAGGGCTCACCGGTGACAGGGCAGGCCCGCGGCCCGTTCGCCCGAGCGCGACAAACGTTGCGCCTCCACGCTGAGGTTGCGCCAACACTCGCAGCGAAGCTCGGCGCCTCGAGGGGCACCATCACGATCTTGCGAGAGCTGGCGCGCTTGGAGTCACGCACCTCGTCTCGACAGAAGCCCGCTGGAATTGACGCGCGCGTTCGTCTCCTCCTTGATCTTGATAGCGGCGTGACGCGATGAGCGTGCGCGGCATCGCAGAGGGCTTTGAGCTCCCTGATCCATCGGTCCCTGACATTGAGGGGGTCATCTTCCGCAGAGAGCAGGGCGGACTCTTCGGCCGAACGCGCTCCTATGTGGCGCTGGGGGAGTTCAGCGGACCGTACGGCTTGCTGCTCGCCCTCATTGAGCGCGATGAGCTAGATGTACGTCGCGTGCCACTCGCCGGTTTTGCCGACGAGTTCCTGCGCTACTTCGCTGAGATCCCTGACGATCGACTAGAGACACTCTCGTCGTTCGTTTCGGTGGCGGCGCAACTCATTGTGCTGAAGAGCCGCGCACTCCTGCCACGTCCGATCGCGGCTGCGCCAGACCTCGTGAACGATCTTGACGTCGAGGATGAGGCCGACACACTGCGCATTCGACTACTGCGCTACCGGGTCTTCCGTGATGCGGCGCGGGTCTTGGGCGATCGCCTCACGCAGCCGCTCTGGTATCGCGAACCGCCAACGCGCCAGCTCCCTGGTCCGAAGGCGGCCCCCGTCGAGCCCATCGTTCCAACGAAGTCCGACCCGAAACGGCTCCTGCGCGCCATGGTGCGCATTGCCTTACGACGGAAGCCGCTCGCCGCCCTCTCCGCCGCCCCGGTTGGAATGAAGATCTCTATTGGCGAACGCCTCTCGGCCATTCGTGAGGCGGTCCGCCTGAACGGCGTCGTGGGGGTGGATCTTGAGACCCTGCTCGGCGATCGCCAAGACCGATCGTTCATCGCCGTGACATTCTTAGCGCTCCTGGAACTCGCCAAGCGGCGAGAGGTCGAGGTGCGTCAAGATGCGCTGTGGGGACCAATCACAATTCTGCAGGGGGTGAGCGAATGAGCGACGAGGGACAGAGCGTAGCCGCAGCGCCGTGGGTGGCGACGGTCGAAGATCTTGAGGCCCTGCTCTTCGTCGTTGATCGTCCGATCACGCGGCGAGAGGCTGCGAAGCTCCTTGAAGCCTCAAAGGGCGATCTTGACCGCCTCGTAACGGCGCTCACCACGAACCTTGCGCAGCGCGGCATCACCCTGATCACTCACGGCGACGAGCTGCAGCTGGCCAGCGGCGCAGAGCAGGCCCGCGCCGTGCTCGCCTGGGTTGGCACCGGCGGCTCTGACCTCACGGCCGCCCCGCTGGAGACACTCGCGGTCATCGCCTATCGCCAGCCGGTCACCAAGGGCGGCATTGAAGAGATTCGCGGCGTCGATGCAGACTACGCCCTTCGCGTGCTCATTGAGCGAGGGCTCATTGAAGAGGCCGGACGTTTGGAGACCGCGGGGCGGCCGATTCGCTACGCAACGACGCTTGAGTTCCTCCGTCGATTCGGGCTTGGCTCACTGGCCGATTTGCCAGCGCTCGAAGGTGATGCCGAAGCTCTTCGTCACCTCGATCTGCGCAGCGAAGCCGCAGACTCTTCAACTGCACGAAGCGACGAAGCCGATGCTGATTCCGACGCTCCGAGCACCCCTGCGCAAGAGGATGCAGCAACTGACTGATCTGATTCGCGTCAACGTTCTCGTTGCGGAACGCTCTGGCCTCTCTCGTCGCGGTGCCGACACGGCCATTGCTGGGAATCGCGTTACGACGGCGGGTCGCGCCGTAGCACTCGGGGAGCGCCTCGATGCGCTCGCCCCTCTTGAGTTGGATGGCAAAGCACTTGCAGCGAAGCCGCGCCCCTCTGCGGAGAGTGGAGATGAGCTGGGCGGCGCCGAGGTGTTCGCCTGGTACAAACCAGTGGGCGTTACCACCACGCACGCTGACCCATACGCCACCGTGACCCTGCCGCAAGCGTTAACCCCTGCACTTGGCGCCGAGCGTGCCGCGCGCATGCTCTCAATCGGACGACTTGATCGCGAGAGCGAAGGGCTTTTGCTGCTGACTGAGGAGCGTCGCGTCGTCTCGCCCCTCGCACACCCTCGCGCCGGTCTGCGTCGCGCCTATGCCGCGGCAACGAAGGCCATGGTCGCGGAGGCCGAGTTTCAACGGTTGCGCGCCGGTATTCGGCTGACCGATGGCTGGGCGCACGCCATTGAGGCACGCGGTGTTCACCGCGATGACGATCTTCCAGAAGATGTGCGCGGTGGTGACATGGATCCTGGCCAGTGGAGCTTCATCTCGATCGGGGAGGGGCGACACCACGAGGTGCGCCGCCTCTACGGCGCAATCAGTCACCCGGTCCTGCGCCTGATCCGCGTCGGATACGGACCGGTCCGCCTCGGTGGGCTCACCCCAGGCGAACTACGCCTCATCACCGAATCGGAGCGACAGGAGCTCACCCGCGCACTCGTCGCGGCGCCGAAGAGTAAAGCGCGGCCGATCGCACCGACGAGCGCGTAATGCGCATCGCCATTGATGGCCCAGCCTCAAGTGGAAAGAGCAGCGTCGGCCTGCTAGTCGCTGCAGAGCTTGGCATCGGCTTCCTTGACACGGGTCTGCTCTATCGCGCAATCACTCGTCGAGCGATTGATCTCGGCTGGTTCCCTGCGCCGGTAACGGCGGCGGATGTGGCTGGCGTCGCATACGAGCAGCTGCGCCACAATCTTACAGAGCTAGCCCGCACGACTGACGCCCAGGGGAGCGGGTCAAGTTTTACGATGGTCATTGGCGGCATCCCTCTTGCAGATTCGCAGCTTGAAGCGGCAGACGTTGAACTCCATGTTCCGGCCGTCGCATCCATTGCGAGTGTTCGAGATGCCCTCCGTGCGGTGCAGCGAAACGTCGCGGCTCGTGGTGGGTCGGTGCTTGCCGGTCGTGACATTGGCACCGTGGTGCTCCCAGACGCAGAGTGCAAGATTTTCCTTGATGCGACAGCGGAGAAACGAGCAGTACGACGCGCCACGCAGCGCGGTTATGCGGTTGGCTCTGCAGAGCACCAAGCGATTCTGACGAGCCTCATTGCGCGCGATGCCGAGGATCGGGCCCGTCCCGTCGCACCACTCGTTGCGGCGGCTGATGCCATCACCATCCACACCGATGAGATGGAACTCCCTGATGTGGTGCAGCGGGTCGTGGCTGAGGCGCGCAAGGTCGCGCGATGACCACGGAGCGCATCCCGCTCGGCATGCGCCTCTCGGAGCGATTTGGTCGCTGGGCGATGCAGCGCTTGGCCGGTGAGATCGTGGTGAACGGTCTTGAGCGCATCCCAGCAACTGGGCCGGTGCTGCTCGCCTCGAACCACATCTCGTGGGTTGACCCGGTGCTCCTCGCCTGTTGGCTCACCCCCGCGACCAGTCGCCCGATGACCTGGATGGGGAAGGCGGAGGCGATGCGCTGGCCGCTGGTCGGCTGGTTTCTGCGGGTGAATGGTGTCTTTGGGGTTCGGCGCGGCGCCGCCGATCTCGAGGCGTTCCGTCTCGCCGAGCGGATCCTCAGCGAGGGGCACATCCTTGGGATCTATCCAGAGGGGACACGCTCGCCTGATGGCATCCTGCGCCCATTTCGCGATGGGGCCGCCCTCCTCGCGCTGCGCAGCGGTGTCCCAGTCCTGCCCGTTGCGGTCACGGGCACGGACGGCCTCTGGCGGAAGGGCTCTCTGATCCCACGCCGCGTCCCTCGCGTCACGCTGACGATTGGGGAGCCGGTGGTGATGCCACGTGCGGAGGGGTCCCGACCCGAGCTTGCCGCGGTGAGCGGCGCCATCCACGACGCTGTCGCAGCCCTCCTCCCTGAGGCGAATCGGCCCTAGGGGCGGGGTGGGCGATAATGCCCGCATGGGAAGTGTCGAGAACATTGTCATCGCGAAGCGTACGGGCGTCTGCTATGGCGTCCGTGAGGCCATTGATAAGGCCAAGATCGCCCGCGCCTCTGGAAAAGAGACCCACACCCTGGGGCATGTCGTACACAACGAGGGGCTGATCGCCGACCTTCGTGCCCGTGGCATTAAGAATGTTGACCAACTTGATGAGGTTGCATCAGGGACCGCCGTCGTCATTCGTGCGCATGGCGTTACCCCCGAGGTCCTCGGCCGCGCAGCAGAGCGTGGCCTCGAGGTGATTGACGGCACCTGCACCTGGGTGACGCAAGAGCATCGCGAGCTCGCTCGACTCGTGGAAGAGGGGTACGAGATCGTTCTCCTCGGCACACCGAATCACCCGGAAGTCGTCGGCCTTCTCGGGTTCGCGCCAAACGCCATCCTCGTCGACGAAGAGGAGGATTGGGCTACCATTCCGCGTCGCAAGCGCATGGCCCTCATCACGCAATCCACCCAACCACCTTGGAAATTTGAACGCCTTGCAGCCTTCCTTGTGTCGCGCTGCCATGAGCTCAAGGTGATCAACACGGTCTGCCCGGTCACGATTCGCCGCCAAGAGGACACCATTGCGATTGCCCGCGAGGTGCAGCTGATGATCGTCGTGGGCGGTACTCGGAGCGCCAACACAAAGGAGCTCACGCGCCTCTGTGAGATTGGCGGCACACGCGCCGTCCAGATCGAATCTGCACAGGCGCTCACCGATCCAGCCCTCTTTGCAGACATCCACACCGTTGGGATCACTGGCGGAACCAGCACCCCGATTGAGGATCTTGAGCGCGTCGCGCTCAAGATTGCCGAACTTGGGGGCACCGACCACGTCCGCACAAATGCAGCATCCATTGCACGAGCCGCCCTGGAGGCCGCCGCCACGCCGCAATATCGCACCACCTCAATCACCAGCGGTGCACCAGCATGAGTGAGGAAGAGCTCGAGGCAGAGGCCGAAGCCGAGTCTTTGCCGCGTCGCCTGCCACTTGTGGCGCTCGTTGGGCGACCCAACGTCGGGAAGAGCACCCTCTTCAATCGCTTCGTTGGCGAGCGCCGTGCAGTCGTAGAGGATCGTGCCGGTACCACCCGCGATCGGCTGATCGGCATCGTTGAGTGGAATGGAATGCGCTTTCGTGTGGTGGACACGGGCGGCATGCAGCCCGCCGTTGGCGATCCGATTGAGATTGGGGTGCAAGATCAGGCGCGCATCGCTGTTGACACCGCCGACCTGATCCTGCTCCTTGTTGACGCCGCAACTGGCCCGAACCCTGGCGACGCCGAAGTGGCGCAGCTGCTGCGCCGGAGCGGCAAGCCGATCATCCTTGTGGCGAACAAAGCCGACAATATTGAGCGTGATCGCGCCGCGCAGGAGTTCTCCATTCTGGGGTTTGATCGCCTTCATACGGTGAGTGCGCAGCACGGCATCGGCTCGGGAGACCTGCTCGATGTCATCGTTGAGCGACTCGAAGCCCTTCCAGAAGATGCGGGCAGCGCCTACGTCGAGGGTGAGGTCACCGTCGCGATCGTCGGTCGGCCGAACGTCGGCAAATCGAGCCTCCTCAACAAGCTGATCGGAAGTGAACGCACCGTGGTGAGCGCAGTAGCCGGCACAACGCGCGATGCCATTGACGAGACACTGCTGCACGCAGGGCGTCAGATCACCCTTGTCGACACTGCAGGTATTCGCAAGCGTGGCAAGGTTGCCTCTGGGCCTTCGGCAGACAAATGGGCCACGGTCCGCTCTGTGCGTGCGCTTGATCGCGCTGACGTCGCGCTCCTCCTCATTGACGCATCGACTGGCCTGCAGGCGCAAGACCTGCACATTGCAGGTTCAGTCATCGACGCGGGGAAGGGCCTTGTGCTGGTGCTGAACAAGTGGGACCTGATCGAGAAGGACGGCTTCACCTTTGACGAGATCGAGGGGAAGCTCCGCCGCCAGGCCCCGTTCCTTGACTTCGCTCCACTCGTCTCCATCTCAGCGGTGACTGGGTTGCGAGCGACGAAGGTGCTGGATGCCGCCGTTGCCGCCGCCGACGCGCGGAATCTACGTATTCCGACCGGCGTGCTGAACCGCCTGATCGCTGAGGCGGTAGCCCGCCAGGAACCGGCCCATAGCGGCAGCAAGCGCCCAAAGATCCTCTACGCCGCTCAGGCCTCGACGCCACCCCCAACGTTCGTGGTCTTCGCACGAAATGCCGCCCAGGTGCACTTCACCTGGCAGCGCTTCCTGGAGAATCAGATCCGTGAGAAGTACCCCCTTATGGGGACGCCGATCCGTATCGTCGTACGAGAGCGGGAGGCCGAAGAGGGGCGAGAGCGCGGACGCTCCTCCAAGTCAACGAAGCGGGCACCCGCAAAGGCGAAGCCAGCCTCACGCGCATGAGCACTATCCGCATTCTCGGCGCAGGTGCATGGGGGACCGCCTTGGCGCTCCTCTGGAGCCAGGAGCAGGGCGAGGGTCGTCCAACCCCCGTCATTGAGCTACTTGCACGAACGGCCGACGAAGCGGCGCTCCTGCGCAGCGCGCGCATCAACACTCGGCGCCTCCCCGGTGTAGCGCTGCCGGCCGCGATCAACATCTTCAGTGCCGATGAGACACTTGCCACCCTACGCGCCGAAGACACCTTTGTGGTGACCATCCCCTCCACGGAGCTGGACCCAGCCACAGCCAAGCAGATCGTGCAGGCCGCGGGAGACGCACCTATGGTCACCGCCTCTAAAGGGTTGTCACTCAACGGTGCTCGGCCCTCAGAGCTGCTGATTGAAGCAGGGGCAGATTCGGAGCGCCTCGCGGTCTTGTCCGGTCCGAATCTTGCTGGCGAGATCGCCGCTGGGAAGCCCGCAGCCGCAGTGCTTGCTGGCCGAGACCACTTGGTAGAAACACTTCGTGCTCGCCTCGTTCGTCCCGCCTTCCGCCTCTATCTGACCGACGACATCGTTGGCGTTGAGATCAGCGGCGCACTCAAGAACGTCATCGCCATCGCGGTGAGCGGCGTCCGCGCGCTCGGTTACGGCGAGAATGCCGCAGCGGCGCTCCTCTCGCGTGGCGTCGCCGAGATGGCGCGCCTCGCCGAGGCGTGCGGTGGGCGCACAGAGACCGCCTGCGGGCTTGCTGGCGTTGGCGACCTCGTTGTCACCTCATCTAACACTGGTTCACGCAATGCAAAGCTCGGTGCACTCCTCGCGAGCGGCATGAGCGTGCAGGCTGCGGTCGACAAGATTGGCGCAACCGTGGAGGGGATCGGTACAGCGCACGGTGCCCTGCAACTCGCAGCTGCGCATAAGCTAGAGATGCCGATTACGGCCGCGGTTGTCGCAGCGATCAGCGGAGGAGCGACCATTGAAGTGCTCGCGCGCGCGCTGCTCGGTCGCTCACCAGCGGGGGAGTGGCACTAACCTTCCTGGTAGACTGCCAAAACTTTGGACCCACTCGGGGCGTAGCGCAGCTTGGTAGCGCGCTTGCATGGGGTGCAAGAGGTCGCTGGTTCGAATCCAGTCGCCCCGACCACATTTATGAGCAATAGAAAAAGCCCGGGGTTTCCCCCGGGCCTTTACGCAGCGGAAACTTCAAATACTGTGCAGCCATCGCATGCTCTTGAGAAACTAGGGATATACGCAAGACAACCACTTCGTTCGATAGTATCCGCTTGGATAGCGATTCCAACTGCTAAACGGGTTGTAAGCTGTTACGTAGTCGGCATCGTAGTCAGAATAGTCAAAGGCTTCCTCACAGCCAGCAACGTACCCTTTAGCGTAGCCAGACTTCTCTCCCGCGCTTTCGCCTTGGGAGTATCCAATGCTGATTCCTTCAGTTCTTCCAGCCGAAACTCCCTCTGACCGTCCTGCTGTAAATCCGTCCGCGTTTCCGTTGGAGTAGCCAGTCTGATAGCCATCTGCACTACCCACCTGGAACGCAACAACTGAGACGATGAGTGATGCAATCAAGGCGGGGCCAATTGACCTAACCCGTGCATCTTTGCGGATTTTCGTTACTGCTTCACGTACTTTCGCCAAGAATGGGCTCTTCTTTTTGCGCACGTTACCTCCTCTATCGTTCGTTGCGGCAATTCCGCCCTCAAACTATATGATGCGAATTCAGAGAAATGGTGCAGCGTTGCAAATAGAAAAGGCCCGGGGTTTCCCCCGGGCCTTTTCCTGTATCCGAACCCGACGGTTTCCCGTCGGAAGGGGATTACTTCGAAGAACCGTTCTTCAGGGTTGCGATCTTCCAGATGAGGAGACCGTA
>Ga0209087_1002620_pt1 | contig 10075 bp, 7 predicted proteins | sample S_130805_EF_Meta_FD_187321 | JGI IMG/M metagenome (GOLD analysis project Ga0209087, IMG submission 187321) | Freshwater microbial communities from Lake Simoncouche, Canada to study carbon cycling - S_130805_EF_MetaG (SPAdes) (version 2) | ecosystem: Environmental > Aquatic > Freshwater > Lake ...
CCTCGACCGTCGTGGCATGCTCGACACGACGCTCTTCTGGGTGACAAGCGAATTCGGCCGCACGCCGAAGGTCAACCGCGAGAGCGGCCGCGACCACTGGGCGCGGGTCTATTCGATGCTGCTGGCAGGCGGCGGCATCGCCAAGGGACTGATCCATGGCGCCAGCGATTCCACTGGCGGCGAGCCGGCGAGGGATGCGGTGCCGCTGGAGGACCTACAGTTCACGATCTACAACCAGCTCGGCATCGATGCCAACAAGGAGCTGGTGGCGTTCGGCACGCGGCCGATCGAGATCATCAAGGACGGCAACCTCGTCAAGGCCATTCTGAGCTGAGTCCGTTGTGCGTTCGCCAGCGTTTCGAATCAGGAGACATGCCATGGTCACTGGATGTGCTGCCGCGGTGAGCCGCTCGTTCGTGGGGCGTTGGTTTGCGCGGACAGGCGTGGCGATCGCCGCCGCGGTCGTCTGCGTCGCGGTGAACGCCCGCCCGGCGGACGCCCACTGGAATAATTTCAACTCGGTTCGGCCTCGGTTTGGTCAAAACGGGACCACTGTCGCGGTCACGATCTCGGGCAATTACATCGCCGACCCTCAGGAGTTCATCTTCTACCGGCCGGGCATCAAGGCCGTCGGAATCTCCTACGAAGGCAAGCCTGAGCATGGCACGGTGAAGTGCACGTTCGAGATCGCGCCAGACTGTCCTCCTGGAGAGCACGTCTTCCGGATTCGCACGAAGACCCAGCTCACGAATGCCGCGACCTTCCACGTCAGCCCGTTTCCCGTCGTCGACGAGGTCGAGGGCGACAAGGAGCGAAAGACTCCCGACAACGACTCGCTTGCGACAGCGATGCCGGTGCCGTCGAACGTCACTGTCCGCGGTACGGTTGGCGAAAAGCCGAAGGGTGACGTGGACCTCTATCGCGTGCCGGTGACGGCCGGCGGGCGGCTCTCCGTCGAGGTCGATGCGGTGCGGATCAGCGACGTGCCGCACACGCACGGCGTCGAGCCCAACGCCTCCGATCTGGCCGTGCGGGTGCTCGATGCAAACGGCCGCGAACTGGCGATCAACGACGACAACCCCCTGCACACTCAGGATCCGCTGGTGTCGCTGAAGCTGCCCGCCGACTATCCGTCGTCGGGTGCCGACGGCACGGTCGCCTACGTTGAGGTCCGCCGGACGATCTTCGGGTCGTGGCCCGCGCCCTATGCCGTGCACATCGGCAGCTTCAGCCGTCCGCTCGCTGCCTATCCGGCCGGCGGGCCCGCCGGGAAGCCGCTGCAGGTGAAGCTGATCGGCGATCCGCTGGGCGACGCAGACCAGACGATCGCGGTGCCCGAGGCCACCGGCACGTTCGAGTATTACGGCGATGCGCCGTCGCCGCTCCTGATGCGTTCGAGCAGCTTTCCCAACGTGCTCGAGGATGTGGCGGCCGCCGAGACCCGGGTGGCCGGGCTGCCGGCCGCGCTCAATGGCATCGTTGAAAAGCCGGGTGACGTCGACCTGTTTCGCGTTTCGGTAAAGAAGGGGGAGCGGTACCGGGTTCGCGTCTACTCTGCGGCCCTCGGTCTGCCGGTGCAGCCGCGGATCCGGATCATGCCTGTGGATGCCGAAGGCAAGCCAGGTAAGGAAGAGGTCCAGGCCCACGAATCGACACGTGACGACCGCGAACTCTTCGGCATCTCGGCCTATGGTGGCTCGGTGGTCCGCGACTCGCTCGATCCCTCGGTGATCTGGGAACCGAAGGCAGATGGCGACTATGTGCTTGAATTTGCCGACCTGGCCGGGGCGGGGCAGCCTTCAGCCGTCTATCGGATCGAGGTCGAGACGCCGCCCGATGCCGTCTACACGCTCTTGCCGACGACGCTCTACTGGTGGGAGGCGCCGAAGTGGGCGAGCCTGGCGATTCCGCAGGGTGACCGCTGGACGGTCAACGTGAACCTGCCGCAGGGGCAGGGCAGCAAGTTCAAGGGTGATCTTGAGATCGTCGCGCACGGCCTGCCTGCGGGTGTGAAACTGCTGCCCAACCGCGTGCCGGCAGGTGAATCGCCGTGGCCGATCCAGTTCGTGGCCGATGCAACGGCCGCGCCCGCGGCGGCACTCATCACGCTCGAGGCCCGACCGGTCGATCCGGCGCAAAAGATCGTGAGCGGCTCGCGGATGAACCTGCCCTTCCTGAATTCCCCCGGTGGCGATGCCTGGCGGACCGTGCGGCTCGACAGGTTCGTGCTGGCCGTGGTCGAGCCCTCGCCGTTTTCGGTCGAGATCGAGGAGCCGAAGGTGCCGATCGTCCGCGGTGGCAGTCTTGGCATCCCAGTCAAGATCACCCGGCGAAACGGCTACGACGAGCCGATCGGCCTGCAGTTCGACTATGGTCCGAAGGGCATCGGGCGGCCGCCGCAGGTAATCGTTCCCACGGGTGAGTCGTCGGCCGTGTTGGAGCTGACCGCCGAGGCCGGCGCGGCGCTGGGCACGAAGCCGGTGGTGCTCACCGCGCTGACGAAGAGCCAGGGCGACCAGAGCTGGTGCGGCCATGGCCAGATCCGCGTCTCGACGGCCATCGTGAACCTGACGGTGGCAGAGCCCTTCGTTGAACTGGCCGCCGAGCCTGAGAGCCTGCGTCGCGGCGAGAAGAAGAAGTTCGTCTGGACACTCCAGCACAAGAGCCCCTTCGAGGGCGAGGCCAGCGTGAAGCTGCTCGGTGTTCCCAAGGGAGTGACCGTCAGCGAGCCTCTGCCGGTGATCACCAAGGATTCGAAGGAGGTCGCCTTCCAGGTGGAGGCCAATGACGACGCCCTGCTCGGGGCGGTCAGCGGGCTCTCATGCGAGGTGGTCCTGAAGGCTGGCGGACAGGAGATCCACCAGCGGTCGGGCAGGGGCGTTCTACGGATCGATCCGAGGCTGTGAGGAGTTCCACCGTGCACACACACCTGCTGCGTTTTTCGGCCATCGCGATCCTGATCGCGTGCGGTGTTGCCATGAGTGCCGTCATGAGTGTTGTGAGGGCCGAGGAGACCGGTTCGTCGTCGGCCGCAGCCCCGGGCACGACCGCTGTGCCCAGCTTCCGTCAGGACGTGATGCCCGTGTTGTTTCGCGCGGGCTGCAACGCCGGCACCTGCCACGGTTCGGCCCGCGGCAAGGACGGCTTCATGCTCTCGCTCTTTGGCTACGACGCCAAGGGCGACTACGAACGCATCGTCACCGAGATGCCGGGTCGTCGTGTCAACACGGCCGTGCCGGAGCAGAGCCTGTTGCTGCTCAAGGCGATTGGCGGCGTGTCACACACGGGCGGCAAACTCTTCGAGAAGGACAGCGACCTCTATAACACGCTGCTTCACTGGATCGAGGCGGGCGCTCCGGACGATCTCGACACGATCCCGCAGGTCGTCGGCATCAAGCTCCCCAAGGAGAGCGTGGTCTTCAAGAAGGCCGGGGGCACAGGAGTCGCCCGCGTGACGGCCGAGTTCAGCGACGGCACGAACCGCGACGTCACCAGTCTCGCCCGCTTCTTCTCCAATAATCCGAGCGTGGCCACGATCGACGCCGATGGCAAGGTGACGGCGGTCGCCCCCGGCGACACGAACGTCTTCGCCCGCTACAGCCGGTTTACCGTTGGCGCCGAGGTGATCGTGCTGCCCGCCGAGCAGGGCTTTGCCTGGCCCAACCCGCCGGCCAACAACTTCATCGACACGCTGGTCTACGACCGACTGCAGAAGCTGCGGATCATCCCGTCGGAACTCTGCAACGATGAAACCTTCCTGCGACGCGTGACGCTCGATCTCGCCGCGCGGCCGCCGACGGTCGAGGAATACCATGCCTTCATGTCGGACACCGCCGCCGACAAGCGGGCGAAGAAGATCGACGAACTGCTCGCCGCCGACGCCTTCGCCGACCTCTGGACCTCGATCTGGTCGGAGCACCTGCGGATCATCGGCGGCAGCTACGCGCCCCAGGCGACGCTCGTGAAGTCGGCCGACGTCTATCGCGAGTGGATCCGGCGGCAGATGCGTGCCGGGCGGCCGCTCAATGAGTTCGTATCGGACATGGTGGCCGCATCGGGCAGCAACATTTCCAACCCGCCGGTCAATCTCTACACGATGATGGTGCACAAGCCGGCGGTCGAGCCGAAGCCGCTGGCGGCCGATTTTTCGCAGCTCTTCCTCGGTGTGCAGATCCAGTGCGCGGAGTGCCACAACCATCCGTTCGACCGCTGGACGATGGACGACTACTACGGCTTCGTGAGCTTCTTTACCGGCATGAAGCGGGGCAACGGCGCGGAGCCGCGGGAGCGGCGGATCTACTTCGACACGGCGGTGGAGCCCGCCAAGCATCTCGTCGATGGCCGGCCGATGCCGGCGAAACTGCTCGGCAGCGTCGATCCGGTGTCGGGTGGCGGTGATCCCCGCCTTGAACTGGCGAAGTGGCTCACCTCCCCCGACAACGACCTCTTCAGCCGGAATCTCGCCAACCGTATCTGGGCCCAACTGATGGGCCGTGGCGTGGTCGAGCCGGTGGACGACGTTCGCGTGAGCAATCCACCCGTCAATGGCCCGCTGCTCGACGCATTGGCAAAGCGGCTCGTCGAGGTGAAATTCGACCTGCGGAGTCTGGTGCGTGATATCTGCAACTCCCGGGTCTATCAGCTCTCGAGCAAGCCGACGCCCTCCAATGCCGGCGACACCCGGCAGTTTTCCCACAGCCACCTGCGGCGGCTGCGGGCCGAAGCGATCATCGACTCTGTCGTGACGGTCACCGATGTCCCCAGGAACTTCGTCAATTTCGCGGCCGGTACCCGGGCGATCGACGTCTATCCGCGGCATCAGGGCGATACCGCCGGTCCGCACTTCGCGGATCCGTTCTTCCACACGTTTGGGGCGGCCAGCCGCGCGACGGTGGCCGCCGCCGAGACCAAGCGGGAGCCGACGCTCTCGCAGGCATTGCACATGATCGTGGGCGACAGCGTCCGCGACCGGCTGTCGCAGGGCAACGTGATCAAGAAGCTGATCGAGACGAAGTCGACGCCCGAGGACATCATCGACGAGCTGTATGTCCGCACGCTCAGCCGCCGTCCGACGACGGCTGAGATGACCGGAATGCGGGCGCTCGTGGGGGACAACGTCAAGGACCAGGCGGTCTACGAGGACATCCTCTGGAGCCTGCTCAACTCGACCGCGTTTCTCTTCAATTACTGACGCGCGGTGGCTCGGGGTGGGCGGGGTCGCCCGCATTCCCTTGCTTACGCTGCGGGCTTCAATGCACGCGCGGTTCCCATGCAAGCCCGAAGCGCAAGCGAGGGAAACCGCGTGGTGTGACCGGAAATACCCCGCAGCTTTTCGGTTTCTGCGGTTGGCTCTACAACAACGGCTCCCACATCACCCACGGAGAGCCCTCATGAGCCCGATTCCCCAAGAAGATGTTCTCGTTGTGCCGCGTTCGCTGCTCGAGCGGGCCGGGATCTTTCAGGGCTTCTGTGGCGACACGGCCAGCTACCTGCCGCTCCTGCTCGATCCGCGGCACACGTCGTGGCGGCCCCGGGCGAGCGTTGAGGAAGACCCGTCGTTCAAGCAGCTGATCCCCTACTGCGTGCTCTCGTGGCGGGCAGAGGATGGCTCGCCCCGCTACTTCGCCTACACCCGCGGCGGCGGCCAGAGCGAGGCGCGGCTGCGGGCAAAGCGGTCGGTCGGCATCGGCGGCCATATCGCGAGCACCGACGGCGAGCATGGCGACGATGTCTCGTATGAGTCGGGCATGAAGCGTGAGCTTGCCGAAGAGGTGGCCATCGGGGGCACGTGGACGTCGCGGTGCGTGGGACTCATCAACGACGATGCCACGCCGGTGGGCAGCGTCCACCTTGGTATCGTGCACATCATGGAGCTGGAGCGGCCTGAGGTGGCTTCCCGAGAGAGCGAGCTGGTCGAGTGCGGGTTCGACACGCTGGAGAACCTGCTGGCCGACCGCGAGCGGTTCGAGACCTGGTCGCAGATCGCGCTCGACGCGATCGCCGCCGGCGCGGTGGCGTAAAAATTGGGACGGGAGCGATTTTCCGCAGAGCTGCCCCAGATTCGCGTTGCGTTCCGATGAACGGAAAATCGCTCCCGTCCCCATTTTATACTCGGCCCCATTTTATAATTGTCCCATGTCCGCTCCATCCCCGCCGATCTATCTCGATAACCACTCCACTACGCGGCTCGACCCGCGAGTGCTCGAAGCGATGCTGCCGTGGCTGACTGACCACTACGGCAACGCTGGCAGCGTCACGCACGAACTCGGCCGCGAGTCCCGGGCGGCAGTGGAAGCGGCACGTGAGATGTTTGCCACCGCGATCGGCGGCACGGCCAGCGAGATCGTGTTCACGGGGGGTGCCACCGAGAGCAACAACCTGGCGCTCATGGGCTCAGCACGCCGCTGGAAGAATCTTGCGAAGGGCGGCGATGCTGGCGGCCATATCGTCACGGTGGCGACCGAGCATGATGCCGTGCTTGATCCGATCGAACACTTGGAGCGGCAGGGAGTGGCCGTGACGCGGCTGCCAGTCGAGCCGCAGGCCGCCACTGAGATTTCGGCCAACGGCATCGCGGGCCGCATTCGGCTCGATGGCCTTGCGGCGGCGCTCCGGCCCGACACGTTTCTGGTGTCCGTGATGCTCGCCAACAACGAAATCGGCGTGGTGCAAGACATTCACGCGATCGCCGACCTCGTGCATGCCAACGGCAAGGGCGCGCTGCTGCACGTTGACTGCGCGCAGGTGATCGGCCGGATGGCCGTCGACATCAATGCTCTCGGCGCCGACCTCGCGAGTTTTTCCGCGCACAAGTTTCATGGTCCAAAGGGAATGGGGGCTCTCTGGCTGAGGCGTCGAGGCCGCGTGGTCCGCGTCGAGCCGCTCGTCTACGGCGGCGGCCAGGAGCGGGGCATGCGGAGCGGCACGCTCGACGTGCCCGGCATCGTCGGCATGGCCGAGGCGGCGCGGCTGGCGGTGGCGGGGCTGCCCGAGGAAACGGTCCGCATGCGGCAGCTGCGGGATCGGCTCTGGGGCAGGCTCGCGAAGGATGTCGCGGGCATCACGCTCAACGGTCCTCCGCTGGACGCCGCCGTGGCAGGCCAGACCGTGCGGCTCGTGAATAATCTCAATGTCCGCGTGCCGGGCGTCGACGGCCAGACGCTCCTGACCACGCTCTCGGCCGAGGGACTGGCGGTGAGTTCTGGCAGCGCCTGCTCGTCGGAGCATCCGCGGCCCAGCCATGTGCTCCTGGCACTCGGGCTCGACGAGGATCAGGCCCGGGCCAGCCTGCGGTTTGGCCTGTCGCGGTTCACGACGGAGGCAGAGATTGATATCGCGGCCGAAAGGATCGCCGCCGGCGTGGCCAGGCTTCTGTCGCTGTCGTGAGGCTTTCGAGGGAATTGGCTTTGCCTTCCGGCCGCATTGCGATAGGATTTAGACAGGTTTCGTTGTGTTTTTCGCCACCCGTTTTGCAGGAGTTTTCACACCATGTCGGTCATGCTCACGGAAAAAGCCGCCGGTGAAGTGAAGAAGATCATCGCCGAACAGAAACTCGACCCTGCCACGGTGCTCCGCGTCGGCGTGGCTGGCGGCGGCTGCAGTGGCTTCAGTTATTCGCTCGGCTTCGACACCGCCTGGGATCCCAAGGCCGATTCGAAGAGCGAGCAGCACGGCATTGCCGTCGTCGTCGACAAGAAGAGTGACCTCTTCCTCGACGGCACCACGCTCGACTTCCACGACAGCATCGAGAAGCGGGGCTTCACGTTCAACAATCCCAACGCCAAGAAGAGCTGCGGCTGCGGCAGTTCGTTCCAGGCTTAAGTTGTTGCAGGCCTAAGTTGTTGCAGGCCTAAGTTGTTCCAGGCCTGATCGCTCGCGGGTTTCATTTCCTGCTGTTTCCGGGTGTTCAGTCCAAGGAGGGTCGGTGGCCCCAGAGAATGTGCGTTCAGTGAAGCCGCTCGTTGAGAAAGTGCACATCGTCGGCATCGGTGATGATGGCGTCGATGGCATGACCGCGCACGCGCGGCGGCTCGTTGAGGCCGCCGAGGTGTTGCTCGGGCCCGAGTCGTGCGTGGCGATGCTGCCGGCGGCCCTCGCCAGCAAGCTCGGCACGGCCGCCAATCTCGAGGAACTCGTCGAGCGAATCGAGAAGGCGGGGGTGGAGAAGATCGTCGTGCTCGCCTCGGGCGACCCGCTCTTCTACGGCACCGCCCGGTATGTCTGCGCGAAGCTCGGCAAGGATCGCTTCGAGGTCGTGCCGCACGTCAGCAGCATGCAGCTGGCGTTTGCTCGCGTGAAGGAATCGTGGGAAGAGGCGTTTCTCACCAATCTCTCCGGTCAGTCGATCGAGCGGGTGATCGACAAGATTCGCACGAGCGAGACGGTGGGCCTCTTCACCAGCGAGCAATGGCCTCCGTCCGCGGTCGCGCAGACCCTGCTTGAAGAGGGCATCGATTACTTTCAGGCCTATGTCTGCGAAAACCTTGGCTCGCCCGACGAGCGGGTCACGCAGGGCAGTCTGGCCGAAATCGCCAAGGAGTCGTTCAGCGGGCTCAACGTGATGATCCTTGTGCGGAAGGCCCGCGTGGCCGACAAGCCCGGGCAGATCGGCACGCGGCTCTTTGGCAACCCCGACGACTGTTTCCTGCAGTCGCGGCCGAAGCGTGGCCTGCTCACGCCTGCCGAGGTGCGGGCACTGGCGCTCTCCGAGCTGGGTCTGCGAACGGACAGCGTGGTGTGGGACGTCGGTGCGGGGAGCGGTTCGGTCGGCCTTGAGGCGGCCCGGATCGCCCGAGACGGCACCGTGCATGCCATCGAAATGGATCCCGACGATCATCAGCTGATCACTGAAAATGCCCAGCGGTTCGGCGTGACCAACCTACGGGCCGTGCTCGGCAAGGCGCCCGATGCCTGGGCACGATTGCCCGATCCTGACGCGATCTACGTGGGCGGTAGTGGCCGCGATGTCTCCATGCTCGTGGAAGAGGCGTGGAAGCGGCTCAAATCCGGCGGTCGATTGGTGACCGCGTGCAACAGCATCGAGAACCTCGCCGCCGTGCACGCGATGCTGCGGGCCCGTTCGGGTGACGCCTCCTACTGGATGGTGAACATCGCCCGCGGCATCGAGCAGATGGACCGCATTCGGTTTGAGTCGCTCAACCCGATCTTCCTGATCGCGGCCACGAAGCCGGCGGCTTAGCGTTTCGCCAGCTTTGAGTCAGGGTGCGTGAGACCATGAACGACCTGCCCCCACCGCTCGACTGCATCGCCGTCGGGGCCCATCCCGACGACGTCGAGATCGGCTGCGGCGGCACGCTCGCCGTGCTGGCCGCGCAGGGCTATCGCGTCGGCATCGTCGATCTGACCGACGGTGAGCCCACGCCCCGGTCGAGCGGGCCGGCCGAACGGCTCGCCGAGGCCACGGCGGCTGCAAAGGTGCTCGGCGTGGTGCACCGCGAGCAACTCGGCTTCACGAACCGGCGGCTCTTTGATGAGTTCGAGGTTCGCGTGTCATTGGCGAAGGTCTTTCGCCGGTGGCGGCCGCGGCTCGTGCTCGGCCTCGGCGACAAGACGCCACTGGCTTCGCCCGATCATGCCCAGGCCGTGGCAATCACCGAGGCGGCTGTCTTCTATTCACGGCTCACGAAGTGGGACGACACGTTCGACGGCCTCCCCGTACACACGGTGCCAAACCTGCTCAGCTACTTTTTATTTGCCGGCCTGCCGCAGGTGCCGCACGGCCATTGGCCGCTTGTGGTGAACATCTCCAGCCAGGTCGAATGCAAAATGGAGGCGATCGGCTGCTACAAGTCGCAGTTTCCCGCTGAGAAGGCCCACGTGTTTCCGCGGGTGCGAGCGCTGGCCGCCACAGCCGGCATGATGGGGGGCTGCGAGGCAGGGGAGGTGCTGGCGTCGAGCCGGATTCCGTGCACGGGCGACCTGATGGGATTGATGGTGCCGTAGAGCTTCCGATAGTTGACGGTTCGGGGCTGCCCACGCCCCGTCGCCGGACGTTCGCTACGGGCATCCTGCCCTTCGCTCACTCGATGCTGACTGCGCTCCGGCCTCCTGCCTG
>Ga0209087_1002622_pt1 | contig 10074 bp, 9 predicted proteins | sample S_130805_EF_Meta_FD_187321 | JGI IMG/M metagenome (GOLD analysis project Ga0209087, IMG submission 187321) | Freshwater microbial communities from Lake Simoncouche, Canada to study carbon cycling - S_130805_EF_MetaG (SPAdes) (version 2) | ecosystem: Environmental > Aquatic > Freshwater > Lake ...
TTTTGAAATACAATATTCTCCTCTGTTTACCGATGCAATGAAGGCTGATATGGATGAAATATTGATAATACAGGCTTCAAAGGATTCATTTATTGATTTCTGAGCTATAAAATGTCTGGCAAAAAGCTGGGTTAAAAAATAGGGACCTTTCAAATTTATTTCCATCACTTCGTCCCAGATTTCTTCTGTTGCTTCCAATATATCCAGTCGTTCTCTGGGTGCGATACCTGCATTATTAACAAGAACATTGATTTTACCAAAATGAGAAATAACCTGATTAAAAATTTGTTTTCTATCTTTTTCAATACCAATATTTCCCTGAATGTAAATAACCTGATTGTTATCCGTGCGTAATGCACGTAAATTTTCCAAAGCATCCTGTTCTTCACGAACACCATTTATAGCTAGATCAAAACCAGCTTCGGCTAATGCTTTTGCAATACCAAAGCCAATTCCTCTCGATCCTCCAGTTACAAGAGCAACTTTATTCATACTTAATTTTCTAATTCGGGTAATGTTATCCACGTTTTCTTTTCCCAGCTTTCGAGACCTTTTTCAGCTAATTGCACCCCACGGGCACCCGCTTTTAAATCCCAAGGGAAAGGATCATTCCTGACAATATGTTTTAAGAATAATTCCCACTGTACTTTAAAGGCATTATCAAAATGTTCTTGTTCAGGCACTTTATTCCATCCATCATAAAATTGAATAGGATTTGGAATATCTGGGTTCCATACCGGTTTAGGGGTATTTCCATAGGGCTGTGTCCAACAATCCCGTAAACCTGCAACGGCCGAACCTTTTGTACCATCTACTTGAATCATCAATAAATCATCTCTTCTAACCCGCGTCACCCAGGAAGAATTAAACTGGGCAACAATACCACCTGCCAAAGTCATGATAGCATAAGCAGCATCATCGGCAGTACATGAATAGGTTTTGCCTTGTTCGTCAACTCTTTCTGCAATATGAGTAGCACCTAAACAAAATACTCCCTCCACATTTCCAAATAAATTATCCAGCACATAACGCCAATGGCAAAGCATATCCACGATAATTCCACCGTCGTCTTCCTTTCTGTAATTCCAGCTAGGGCGTTGTGCAGGAATAGTATCCCCTTCAAATACCCAATAGCCAAAATCGCCTTTAACGGACAATATTTCGCCAAAAAATCCCTGATCTATCAGTCTTTTTAATTTTCTTAAGCCAGGCAACCATAATTTATCCTGTACAACACCATGTTTTACGCCAGCTTTTTGACAGGCATGAAATAATTCCATAGCAGTTTTTACATCGGTGGCAACAGGTTTCTCGCAATAAATGTGCTTCCCTTTTCCTATGGCTGCGAGTACATCGGTCGCTCTTCTGCCCGTCGTTTGAGCATCGAAGTAAATAACGTATTGTGGGTCATCTAATACAGATGATAAATCGGTTGTATATTTACTGACACCAGATTGTAAAGACAATTTGGCAAGTTTAGCAGCATCCCGACCAACTAAAATAGGATCTGGCATAATAATCTCACCATTTCCAAGATCAATACCACCTTGTTTTATAATGGCAACCATTGATCTCATAAGATGTTGATTCGTACCCATTCTGCCGGTTACGCCATTCATGATGATGCCAATACGATGTTCTTTCATTTTTATAAATTAACTGTGTTTTAAGTATGCTTCCTTTATTTTTTTTAAATACGCTGGTTGATCCATAGCCCAGTATTTATCAGAAAATATTTCCACTTCATTATAACCTGAAAATCCTGCTTCTTCTACCCAGGTACGAATTTTTTTTATAGGAATACAACCGTCTCCCATAAGGCCTCTGTCTGTTAGAAAGTCAAGGGTTGGGACTCGCCAGTCACATATATGAAAGGCAAATATTTTATTCATTTCCCCGCATCTTTTTATTTCTGCTTCCAGAGATGGGTCCCACCAAAGATGATAAACATCGACGGCTACCCCAACAAAGGGAGAATTCAGCTGATGGACTATGTCATTGGCTTGTTGTAAGGTGTTTATAGCCGATTTATCTCCAGCATACATAGGATGAAGAGGTTCGATAGCCAGTTTCACCCCTGTTTGCTCCGCAAGAGGTAATAATTCACTTATTCCATCAAAAATCTGTCCGCGAGATGTTTCTAACGACTGTCTGCCATCAGCCCCACAAACCAACACGACCAAAGGAGCGTCTAAAATAGCTGCTTGCTCTAACAATCGCTTATTGTCTTCAATAGACGCTAATCTCTCCTCTGCAATGGCTGATGGAAAAAATCCACCTCGTACCAAAGAAACGATTTCAATGTTTGCATCCTGCAGTTTTCTTTTAACCTCCTTCAAATCTTGTCCTTCCAGCACATTTCTCCATATAGAAATGCCCTTTACCCCTTCCCTGGCATAATTTTCAATGCACTGGTCTAAAGTCCATGGCTTATTCGTAAAGGTGTGAATACATAGTTTTGAAAAATCATCCATGAGGAAATCTAGCTATTTGGATTATCTATAAAGGAAAAAAAAGTATAATACGTTTCCTTCTTTAACATCTTATGTAGGTATAAAATCACCTCTCTAAAATGATAATCACCCCATTGAGAAGATTCACCTGATGAAATTGATTTTCCTGCAGGAACATAATCCCAATTATTTGGATGATGATAAATACTATGTAACAGCAAACCTTGATGATTGGGTGAGGTACTTAAATACGGCTCACTCAACAATGATTTGACTATGGAAAGTCCTGCCTGCCAATATTTTGCACCTAAATCATCTTTGCCTTGTTTCTTTAAATAATGTCCCAAACGTAGCAAACCCTGTGCTCCAATAGCTGCTGCAGAGCTATCAACAGGTTCAAAATCGTTATAAGGGTCAGCAGGACGAGCAAGGTAATCTCCAAGTTTATGTAAACCTGGGGCGCCAGTATCCCAATAGGGAATGCCACAAACAGGTGTATTTTTAATATAAAAATCACAAGTTGCCTGGGCGCCTTTTAACATCATTTTAAGCACATCTGCCTTTTGATTTTTTTCCGAGAAGCTAGCTTCAGGTATGCTTTCCACCATTTCAATTTCTTCTGAAAATCCGAGCATTGCCCAGGCTAAACCTCTGGTCCAGGTTGAAAAACCAGTATAGCCTTGCTGAGAATTGGGACATCTAAACTGACCATCTTTCACATTAAAAATACTTTCATGAGCTGTCCTACCCCACTCGTCGTAGCGATCTCTTCCTTCCCCATAAAAAACGGAATATTTTGCTGTAGCCTTAATATGTTCTAATGATCTCTCCAACAAGGAGATACGCTCATCCCCCTCACTTTGCAATAAATGACCTAACTGATGGGAAACCATTAAAATACGACATGATCTGATGGTATCAACAAACAAGGAATGAGCACCATTAAAAGAATGAATAAAACCACCTTGAGGTATCTGGGTCCATCGGGAAGCCTGAATGGCCCCTGAAATTTTTAAAGCTAATTTATAAAAATCCATTTCCCACTCATTGTGGGGAATTTTACCCTCTTGCATTAATCTAAGTAAATTACCATAGGTACTTAAATTATTGAATCCATGGTCATGAACCCCAATATGACTAATATGAGGCGCCATCCTGTCGCGGGTTTCCATTCTGCCATAATCAAGGAAAGGAGTTTCCTGGGTTGCATCAAATTGTAAAACAGCAGAGCCATATTGAAATCCCTGTGTCCACTCTGTCCATCCACGCGTCGCATATTTTCCGTTGACTGTAAAAACAGGAGTGCCCAAAGCAGGGTCAAAGGATTCTTTAATCGACATGATTTTATCCCCGGATAATTGCCAGAAAGTATGCAATTGTTTTTCAAGGTCTTGCGCCTTCAAATCATAATTTACTACCATCAGGAAAAGGTGTTTTTAGGTGTTTACGTTAAAAGGGTTCACTTTTAGTCCTTAAAAATATTAAATAAATTGAGTAAAATGAATTTTTCTTTGTTAATTTAAAGGCTTCAAATAAAAATGTTTCTTATGATCAGAAGACAATTCATAAAAAATAGCGCCCTCACTTTCCTGGGTGCCGCCCTGTTGAACGAAAAATCATGGGCTGATGCTTTAAAGAAAAAAGAAAGGATTGGTATTCAACTTTACAGTATCAGGGCTGCTATGAAGGAGAATCCTTTGGGAACTTTGCAAAAACTTGCAGAAATGGGTTATACCATTGTGGAACATGCCAACTATGTGAACAGGAAATTCTATGGCTACACCCCAGCAGAATTTAAAAAGATTCTGGAAGATCTAGGTATGAAAATGCCAAGCGGTCACACGGTATTAAATAAAATCCATTGGAATGAAACCGCCAAAGATTTTACGGATGTATGGAAATATACTATCGAGGATGCTGCTTTTATGGGACAAAAATTTGTCATAAGTCCATATCTCGACGCCGCTCTTCGTAAATCGTACGATAGTTTTATGGCTCAAATGGATATATTCAATAAGTCAGGAGAATTATGCAAGAAATCAGGCATGAAATTTGGCTACCACAATCATGATTTTGAATTCAGTGAAAAATTCGATGGCCGTACCTTATATGATATCATGTTGAAAGGTACTGATGCCGATCTGGTTATGCAACAACTCGATACTGGTAATCTTTATAACGGCGGGGCAAAAGCCATAGATATTGTTAACGCCTATCCCGGTCGTTTCGAATCTATACATGTTAAAGATGAGATACTGATCAGTGATAATCCTAAAAAATATGAAAGTACGGTTATTGGAAAAGGTATCGCAGGCATTCAGGATATACTTAAGGTATTGGATACCATGAAAAACAAACCCGAGTTAATTATCGAACAGGAGGCTTATCAAAATATAGATCCAATGGCTTGTATGAAGGAAAATTACGATAAAATGAAGGCCTGGGGCTATTAATTTTAGATATGGAATTACAACATAAAGTTGCCGTTATCACCGGTGGCGCAAAGGGAATAGGCAGAGAAACAGCCGATGTATTCCTGAAAAACGGCGCCACCGTTGTTATACTGGATATTGACGACGAAAAGGCAAAAGAAGCTATTGACCAGTGGACATCTCAAGGATTTCCTTGCTATTATTTCAAAGTCAATACGGCTCATTTTAATGAAGTCCTTAGCGTGGCCGAACGCATAGTAAACAAACTAAAAAAGGTTGATATTTTAATAAATAATGCTGGCATAACGAGAGACGCCAGTTTAAAAAATCTAACGCCAGAGCATTGGCAAGAAGTTATTGATGTGAATCTAACAGGTGTTTTTAATTGTACAAAAGCCTTTTCGCCCTACATGGTGAACCAACAATATGGACGCATTATCAACGCATCGTCGGTAACAGCTCATTACGGTTCTTTTGGACAATCGAACTACGTGGCCACCAAAGCGGCCCTTATTGGATTGACAAAAGTTTGGGCAAAGGAACTGGGTAGCAAGGGAATAACTGTTAACGCCGTTGCCCCGGGATTTATTGAAACCGATATGACGGCTATATTAGGGACAGACTTTATAGGAGAATTAATACAAAGAACCCCCGTTCGACGTGTTGGACAACCTCAGGATATTGCCAATGCTTACCTTTTTCTGGCTTCAGAAAAAGCTGGTTTTGTTACAGGTACTTGTTTAAATGTAGATGGAGGACTAACGTTATAGGTTTTATTATTTTCTAAGATCAATGTCAAAATAGGCGCCAACGAGAAAAAATGCGCGTCCGGTTTCATCATTGATTTTATAGTCAATTGCCTCATGTAGCCCAATTGAGTAGAAAACAAGGGGGAAATCCTATAATTAGCGGAAAGAAAAAATCGGTTTCTTTCGAAATAAGGTTCATTTAATTGATTATTCATTAAAATATACCCGTATTTGCATTGAATTAAGTCATTAAATATTAATTATATGTACTAATTGAATAAAATTCTTTCCACTCTCATCGTTCTTTTTATTATCAATTTGATTCAAAAAATTTAATTGAATTTCATATCTTCTATTCACTTTATTTTTCAAACCTATCAAAATTCTATTTTTCTCAAAAGTTGCATTACTTCCTCCAACAGCCATAAAAATCTCATTTGAAAATTGAACTTTAATTGAATTACTAACACTAGCTTGTAATCCAAATCGATACCTAATTCTATAGGCCAACGTGTTTCTATTAATAAAATAGCGTTGTTCAATTCGGTACCTATTTTCAAGGGATATAAAACCAAATCTTTGAACGGTTACAGCCTGCAAGGATTGCCTAAATTCATCTGTTAAAAGAGGTTTCATAAAGTTTCCTCCTTCCGAAAATGTATTATGTTTCCCAATCAAAACAGAAAAAACTAAATTATCTTTATACTTATAACTTGCAGTAAAGTTTAATTCATTATAGTGAAAATTATGATAAAATTTCAGAGACCTTAACTGCACCTCCAATTGATAGCTTATTAATTTATCCGTATTTTTTCTTACATCTAAAACATTCCAAGACCCTATATCTTGAGCGAATAAGCTTGTACTTGATAATAGAATAATGGCAGTCAATTTAAACTTCATGTCTATTTATGAATACGTGATAGATACATAAATAAGGATGGAATTAATAATAATAAAAAATGCAAACATGGTCATATTAATTAACCTACTCATCCTTTTTTCAAAAGGATCTATTATCCCATCTTTAAAAATAACTGCTGGCAAAATGGCTAATAAACCCATCATGATTATAATTACGACAACACAAAAGGCATTAATTAATTCTGCTAACGAATAGATATTGGTCGCTGGAAGTTTTGATGACAATATATAATTTGCGCCAGCTGTGGTAAAAAGCGCACCCACCGTATACCTACTAGGGTCACTTGAAAATGGTGCTATGAATGTTACAAAAACGGCCACATATAAAATTAAAAATAGTTTCAAAATTACTGAAAGCCCACCTTTATAAATCCTGAAAGCCATTCTGAATTGCGAAAAATCAATTTTATATCCTGATGTAAATTTAGGGTTCCCTCGAGCAGATTTGTACGCATGTGATTTTTCTATGAGTCTAATGTCCTTGCTCATTTCATAGCCATTAATCATAACTCTAGAGCTAACCTTAGAATCAATTTTATCGGGTTCAAAATATATTCTTGTTCTATCTAACCATTTGTGCTCTATGGGAATGATTAAATCATGTTTATCAATCGGATAAAGTGAAACATCAAAAAATTGAGTATTTTTTGCTTTTACAAAATATTGAACATACTGAGTGTTAGTTTTTTTATCAGAATACTGTTCAACAAGGTCACATTTTAAAATATCACCATTTATTATGGTAAAAGGCAATTCTTTTTTTTGTGTCAAATCTTTGTCCCCTAAAAAGTCCACTTCATTTGACTTCCATTTAAACCACAAATAAAACTCATAGGTCCAGCTTGATTCCTTTATATCTAAGTTCTCTATCCTTTCTAGATAGGTGCCTATATATACTTTTTTTGAATTAACAGGTACTTCTAATGTTTCTGATTGTGTTTTACCAGGGTCCGGAGCCTTAGGGTCCATTGTATTAGACATATTAGTTAAGACTAATACTGACATCTCTTTTATCGCATAAGTTGTTTTAACTGTAAAATATAATCCCGAAAATAGAATTACTACAAAAATACTAATTAGAATATAATGTGAAGTTGGCCTAGATTTGAACATATTTTACTAAAGTTTTGCAGTTGATAAAAAGCTAATTATCAGCTAATAAAATCATAAAAAAGATACATTATTAACTGATTCCATAAACAATACATATTTAAAAATTTAAAACGTTAAAAGATTAAATTTTTAGAACAAATACCTATGAATGGATTAATTAGAATTCAGTCATTCTTGTAATTTAACACAATAAATTTAGTATTTTTTCAGGAACCCTAATATTAAATAATTGTTAAATGAAGTATATTGCATTTTGTTTAATCAAATCTAATTTTTTGGACGGGCTCCAATAGATTGATCAAATAGTTCTTTACATAGTGCATCTTCTCGAAATCCCGATGTTTTTTGTAACTAATTCCCTTTCTGGAATACCAAAAAACTCGGGATTTGGTCTATCTAATATTTTTTCAATACCGCCTAATTGCCATCGGTCTCCACTTTTAATACGTTTACCTTGCCTTTATAATCATTAGAAAGTTTATTGACCGCTGGCATAATTTTTAGACAAGGGGCGCACCATTTAGCATAAAAATCCACCACCAAAGCATTTTCTCCTTGAATTAATTTTCCAAAAGAGCTTAGGTCCTAGGCTTGATAATGGATAACGGAAGGAACTCCTTCTAAAGGCTTCAATTTAGTCATCCATTTTAAATAGCCGCCCTGAAGATATGTTACTTGATATCCTTCCTTACGTAATATTTCTGCGGCCTGAGCAGAGCGACAGCCAGAAAGGCAATAAACAAAAACGAGTTTACCTTAGGGCAATTCCTTTATTTTATTGGCAAAATCGGGCCCCTGAAATCAATATTAGTCACCTTATGCAAATGCTTCCGCAAAATTCACCGGCTGGCCTTACATCTAGTAAAAAAGCATTAGAGGTTTCTAATAATTTCTTTTCAAAATATTCGACAGAAAGATTTTGGGCAAATTCAGAAAAATTGAGTGCTAAAAATATGCCTATAAAAAATAGTTTATAATGAGAGTATATTCTCATAAAATGTCAATTTACAGATAATTAATATGTTTATTAGTTTAAATTAAATCATTTTATCTAATAAATGTGTTTAGTTATGTGGGTGAAGTAAGAAGGGTATATGCAATTTGTCAAAGATAATTTGATATTAAAGGAACATAAAAACAAGAAAACGAGTTTTCTTGTTTGAAAATGAAGGGAATTTTTTTGTGAAATTTTTATCAGAAATGGAATTTTATAATGCTGATTATTTTTAAACTCCAAATCGAAAAGGTATTGTTAGGAAAGGAATTCGTTTTTTTCTAAATTGTATTGGTGTTTCCATACCTGTTTACCCAATTCAATTTATATTAGGTTCTGGTCTGGATGATCCAATGGTTATTTTTGGGTCTAATCCGCCCACGATCACAGAATATTCAGGTATGGTAACTTCTAGGGTAGGCCAAGGAGCATAAAGAAATAGGTTAGGTCATTCGGAGTTCCTTCGATAATGATGTAATCATTGGGGTCAGACTGAAACTTTTCTTACAATCTAAACATCATCCTATTGAGATAATTTATATAGTCTTTGAACTTCCTTTAATTTAAATGAAGTTCTTCTTTTAGTATTTCCAAACAATGTCGTTATGTAGCAACATGTTAATTAAATTCTGTTGTATTATTAATGGGGTAGATATTTGCGCTATTGTTATCTACCCTATATTAGATTTCATAAAGAGTTTGTTTATACCTAAATCAAATATATTATGACAATGTAAGTATAAAAATCCCATTAATAAAAAGGATAAAAGAAAAATTTTATTCATTCAAAATCAAATAAAGAATAATTATTTTGAGGTAAATAATTCCTCCAAAGTTGATTGCAATTTATCCCCTCTCAAATTTTTGCCAATAATTTTACCTTCTCTATCCAATAAATAATTTTGAGGAATAGCCTGAATTCCATAAGCCTTTGCCACTTCATTATTCCAGTATTTTAAATCTGAAACATGTGTCCAGGTTAGATTATCATCATAAATCGCCTTCATCCATTTATCTTTAGCCGTTGGCTGATCTAAGGAAATACCCAAGACAGTAAATCCTTTTTCCTCATATTTTTGAAAAGCCTTAACTACATTAGGATTTTCCTGGCGACAAGGTCCACACCAGCTGGCCCAAAAATCAATTAACACGTATTTTCCTTTAAATGAAGCCAGACTTACATCAATACCTGCCGTGTCCTTCTGAGTAAATGGAATAGCATACTGACCAACATCTGTTTTCTTCGCTTTTTCAATTCTGTCTTTCATCAACTTTGCAGACGGCAGATTCTTTATGTTTTCTGGAAGCTGATTAAACAAAGGTTCCGTTTTTGAAGCTTCGATAGCATAACCTGCATATTGATTTAAAGCATACACGGCTACCGCAGAGTTTTTACTCTCAGAATTTAG
>Ga0209087_1002632_pt1 | contig 10055 bp, 20 predicted proteins | sample S_130805_EF_Meta_FD_187321 | JGI IMG/M metagenome (GOLD analysis project Ga0209087, IMG submission 187321) | Freshwater microbial communities from Lake Simoncouche, Canada to study carbon cycling - S_130805_EF_MetaG (SPAdes) (version 2) | ecosystem: Environmental > Aquatic > Freshwater > Lake ...
CGTAATACGCCTTTACGCTTAATGATCTTGCAGTTACGGCAAATACATTTAACTGATGCCAATACTTTCATGACTAACCCCTCTCCAATTCGTACTACTTTGCACGAAAGATAATTCGTGCACGCGTTAGGTCGTATGGAGTCATCTCCACAGTAACCTTATCACCGGGAAGAATACGAATATAGTGCATCCGCATCTTTCCAGAAATATGTCCCAAAACTACATGTCCATTTTCCAACTTCACCCGAAACATCGCATTCGGTAAATTCTCTACAATTTCACCAGCCATCTGAATGACATCATCTTTAGCCATATTTAGACGCCTGGTCCCATTTTAAAATTTGCTTTTTTCATCAACGAATCATATTGTTGTTGCATTAAATAGGACTGTACTTGTGCCATAAAATCCATGGTTACAACGACAATAATTAACAAAGATGTACCACCAAAATAAAACGGTACTTGCCAATTCAATACTAAAAACTCGGGTAATAAACAAACCAATGTTATGTAAGCAGCTCCAGCAAGAGTCAGCCTAGCTAAAATTTTGTCAATATACTTTGCTGTCTGATCACCTGGGCGTATTCCAGGGACAAATGCACCACTCTTCTTCAAATTATCTGAAGTCTCACGGCTATTAAAAACTAATGCCGTGTAAAAGAAACAGAAGAAAATAATCGCAGTTGCATACAAAATAATATAAACAGGCTGACCAGGTTGCAATGTACTAGATAAATCTTTGATGAAACGCGAAAACATGTTCGTGTTTTCTCCAGCTGTAAACCATTGCGCAATCGTAGCAGGGAATAAAATGATTGATGATGCAAAGATTGGAGGAATAACACCAGCCATATTGAGTTTTAGTGGTAAATGTGATGATTGACCACCATATACCTTATTACCTACTTGACGCTTTGCATAATTAACTAAAATACGACGTTGTCCACGTTCGACAAACACAACAAAGTAAGTTACGGCTGCCACAACAATAACAACCAATATAGAAGAGATAATACTCATGGAACCCGTACGAACAAGCTCTAATAAACCCCCCAAAGCATTTGGCAAGCCAGATGCAATACCCGCAAAAATAATAATTGAAATTCCGTTACCAAGGCCACGTTCAGTCACTTGCTCACCTAACCACATCAAGAACATCGTTCCAGTAACTAACGTAACAACGGTTGTCATACGGAAAATAAAACCAGGATCTGTTACTAATCCAGCCTGAGACTCAAGCGCTATTGCAATACCCAGGGCTTGAAAAGTTGCCAATACTAAAGTCGCATAACGCGTGTATTGAGTAATTTTTCTCTGTCCTGATCGACCTTCCTTTTTAATTGCTTCAAATGTCGGAAGTACGACCGTGAGCAATTGCATAATAATCGATGCTGAAATATAAGGCATGATACCCAAGGCGAAAATGGTGAAACGGGATAATGCCCCACCTGAGAATAAATTAAACATTCCCAAAATTCCACCTTTTGCATCATTAAACAAGCTTGCTAATTGATTCGGATCTATTCCAGGGACTGGAATGTGCGCGCCTACTCGATAAACCACTAATGCCATGACGAGAAACAACAGGCGATTTTTTAAATCACCAAATTTGTTTCCTGACTTCATCAGGCTAGAAGCGGTTGGAGAAGACGTTGCCATTAATTACACTTCCTCAAGCAATTTACCGCCAACAGCTTCAATCGCTACACGTGCTCCAGCAGTTGCTGTTAAGCCTTTTAATGTAACGGCTTTTGTCAACTCACCAGTTTTAATTACTTTTACTGACTTAATCTGTTCGTTCGCTAATCCATTTTGTTTGAGCACGACTAAATCAATTTCAGTTACATTTAAACGCTCAATATCAGTAAGGGTAATTTCACCCACGTGACGACGTGTCAATGAAATAAAGCCGCGCTTAGGCAAACGGCGATATAAAGGCATTTGACCGCCTTCAAAGCCAACTTTATGGAAACCACCAGAGCGAGACTTTTGTCCTTTGTGTCCACGTCCAGCTGTTTTACCAAGTCCTGACCCAATTCCGCGCCCAACACGACGTTTAGCATGTTTTGAGCCAGCAGCAGGTTTTAAGTTATTTAATTCCATCATTTCCTCTGTCAATTAATGGCTTAATTTAATTCTTTAATTAGATAAGACACTTTATTCATCATGCCGCGCACAGCTGGAGTGTCCTCTAATTCGGATGTTGTATTAACACGACCGAGACCAAGGCCACGAACTGTTGCACGATGGCTTTCACGCGTTCCTATCAAGCTACGAACTAATTTAATTTTTACGGTTTTCTTTTCAGTCATGTTTATTCTCGATTCACTTAACCTAAAATTTCTTCGATTGACTTGCCACGTTTAGCAGCAATCTCTGAAGGCGTGCTCATCTTACTTAAGCCATTGATCGTTGCTCTAACCATGTTGTATGGATTAGTTGAACCGATTGACTTAGCTACAACGTTTGTCACACCCATTACATCAAAAATTGCGCGCATTGGACCACCAGCAATCACTCCAGTACCCTCTTTTGCAGGAGAGATCAAAACCCGAGATGCACCGTGTTCACCAATCACTGAATGCTGAAGAGTACCTTGACGGAGAGGAACCTTGATCATCTTACGACGAGCTTCATCCATCGCCTTTTGAACAGCAACAGGAACCTCTTTTGATTTTCCTTTACCCATGCCAATACGGCCGTCACCATCACCAACTACAGTTAAAGCAGCAAAACCTAAAATACGACCACCCTTAACCACTTTAGTTACGCGGTTAACAGCAATCATTTTTTCGCGCAAACCATCATCACGCTCTTCTGCTGCCATCTTTGCTTGCATTTTTGCCATGTTCTTTTCCTTGACCTTTACTTATCTGCTCTTAGAACTTCAGTCCAGCTTCACGTGCGGCTTCAGCTAATGCTTTAACACGTCCGTGATAACGAAAACCTGAACGATCAAAAGCAACTTCTGAAACACCAGCTTTTAATGCACGCTCAGCAATTAATTTGCCAACTTCTTTGGCTGCAGTACTATTACCACCATTTGGCAAGCTACCGCGTAATTCTTTTTCCATTGTCGAAGCTGCTGCCAATACTTTTGTGCCACAAGAGCTAAAAAGTTGCGCAGTAATATGCAGATTGGTACGCATGATAGCAACTCTAGGAACTGCGAGTTCTGCAATCTTGATGCGTGTCTGGCGTGAACGACGGATACGGGATTCTTTTTTGTTCATCATATTCGGCCTCGATTACTTCTTCTTCGTTTCTTTAATGAGAACCACTTCATCGCTATAACGCACACCCTTACCTTTATAAGGCTCAGGAGTCCTGTATGAACGAACTTCAGCGGCTACTTGTCCAACTTGTTGCTTATTGGCACCCTTAATAATGATTTCAGTTTGGGTAGGAGTCTCTGCCTTTACACCCTCTGGCAATTCATAAATAACGTCATGAGAAAAACCAAGTTGGAGCTTTAAGGACTTACCTTGTGCAGCTGCACGATAACCCACACCGATTAAATTTAATTTACGCTCGAAACCTTTAGTAACACCTGTAACCATGTTATTAACTAAAGCACGAGTAGTTCCAGATAATGCATTTGACTCACGAGACTCATCATTACAAGTAACTTGTAGGGATCCATCTTCTTGCTTCAAAGATACGAGTGGATGCAAATTGTGCGTTAATGTTCCAAGCGGGCCTTTTACTGTGAGCAAAGCTCCAGCAATTTGAATCTCTGCACCAGAAGGTACTTGAATAGGCGATTTACCAACACGTGACATATTCGTTCTCCTTAGGCTACGTAGCAGATAACTTCGCCGCCAACGCCATTAGCGCGAGCCTTACGATCAGTCATCAAACCTTGTGGGGTTGAAATAATTGCCACGCCTAAGCCATTCATAACTTGAGGAATATCGTGACGTCCCTTATAAATTCGCAGACCAGGCTTTGAAACACGTTCAATGCGCTCTATAACTGGTCGACCAGCATAGTACTTCAACGTAATGTTGAGTACAGGTTTTGCAGCTACTCCTGCGATTTCAAAACTATCGATATAACCTTCATCTTTTAATACGTTTGCAATAGCAACTTTTAATTTTGATGAAGGCATCGTAACACCAGGCTTTTGCACAGCTTGTGCATTGCGAATCCGGGTTAACATATCTGCGATTGGATCGGTAAAGCTCATAATTTCTCCTAATCTCTACTATTACCAGCTGGCTTTAGTAACGCCCGGGATTTCACCTCTAAAGGCAATCTCACGGATCTTTCCGCGACCCAAACCGAATTTACGGAATGTGCCACGTGGACGTCCAGTCAAAGCACAACGATTACGTTGGCGAGTGGGGCTAGCGTTACGAGGTAATGCTTGTAACTTTAAACGCGCGTCATAGCGCTCTTCCTCAGACTTAGAGGTATCTTCGATGATTGCTTTTAACTCTGCGCGTTTTGCAGCAAATTTAGCAACTGTCTTAGTACGTTTTTTTTCGCGCTCAATTAATGAAAGTTTAGCCACGTTAACCTCTTAGTTACGGAAAGGAAATTTAAAGGCCGCTAATAAAGCTTTTGCTTCATCATCTGTTTTAGCGGTTGTAGTGATGCTGATATTTAATCCACGCAATGCATCGATTTTGTCGTATTCAATTTCCGGGAAAATGATTTGCTCTTTAACGCCGATGTTATAGTTTCCACGGCCATCAAAAGCTTTTCCAGATACGCCACGAAAATCGCGTACACGAGGTAATGCAACTGTAATAAAACGATCTAAAAATTCATACATTCTTTGACCGCGTAAAGTAACCATGGCACCAATTGGATAGCCTTGACGAATTTTAAATCCGGCAATCGCTTTCCTAGCAACAGTAACAACAGGCTTTTGACCAGCCACTTTTGTTAAATCGCCAACAGCATGTTCAATGACTTTTTTGTCGGCAACTGCTTCACCTAAGCCCATGTTGAGGGTAATTTTTGTAATACGTGGCACTTCCATTACGGACTTATAACCAAACTTTGCAGTCAATTCACCAACAACAGTTTTTGAATAGTGCTCTTGAAATCTCGTTGTCATTTTCTTCCCCTTAAGCCGCTAAAGTTGCGCCCGTGGTCTTCAAGAAACGAACTTTTTTACCGTCCACTTCTTTAATACCAACACGCGATGGCTTACCATTTGCATCGATATGAGCCACATTCGAAATTTGAATAGGCATCGTTTTGTCGATGACACCACCTGTTACACCCGCCGCAGGGTTGGGTTTAACATTTTTCTTGTATTGATTAATACCTTCAACCAAAATTTTTTGATCAAGTATGGCAGTTACCGTACCTTGCTTACCCTTGTCGCGACCAGTAGTAACTATGACTTGATCACCTTTACGAATCTTTTTCATGGCCTCTCCTTAGATCACTTCAGGCGCTAATGAAACAATCTTCATAAAACGCTCTGTACGCAACTCACGCGTAACAGGGCCAAAGATACGTGTTCCAATCGGCTCTAGCTTTGCGTTGAGCAAAACTGCAGCATTAGCATCAAATTTAATTAAAGATCCATCAGCGCGACGGACGCCCTTAGCTGTACGTACAACGACAGCGTTGTAAATATCACCTTTTTTCACGCGGCCTCTTGGAGCTGCGGATTTAACGGTCACTTTAATAATATCGCCAATGCTTGCATAACGGCGCTTGGATCCACCCAAGACCTTGATGCACATTACTTCACTGGCGCCAGTATTATCAGCGACCTGTAGTCTGCTTTCAGTTTGAATCATTTTTTTATCCCCAACTTAAATACCCGAAGGCAATCAGTCTTGGTTCCGTTAAGGGCTTTTATTATTTCAATAAACAACTTAAGCCCGGATTAATAAATGCTTTTGCAACCCTTTTTTCCTGTAATTCAGTATTAATTAGCTATAAATTACAGGAAGCCTTCTAATATAACAAACTTGCTTAAAACTTGCAAGCTTATTTATTAAATACCTTTTGATTCTTCTACCACTCTTGTTACAACCCATGATTTTGTTCTGGACATTGGTCTTGACTCAGAAATTTCAACAGTATCGCCAATCTTGATTTGATCTGACTCATCATGGGCGTGATACTTCTTAGACACACCAAAATACTTACCATACAAAGCATGCTTTACTTTTCTCTCTACGAGAACAGTTACAGTCTTTTGCATTTTGTCGCTTACAACACGACCAACTAACGTTCTTTTTAAAGATTGAGTTTCTTTATTCATTTTTCAGCCGCCTTTTGATTCAAAGCTGTTTTGACACGAGCAATTGCTTTCTTAGTTTTACTAAGTTGACTTGAGTCTTGCAACTGTTGCGTGCCTTTTTGCATACGCAATTTAAACTGCGCCTTTAATAACTCTGAGAGTTCGTTGTTAAGGCCCTTTACATCTTTAGCCAATAGTTCTTTCATTTCCATATCTTTTCTCCAGCTTAAGAGCCAATTTGACGAACGACAAATGCTGTTTGAATTGGCAACTTAGCAGATGCTAAGCGAAATGCTTCACGCGCCAAGGACTCTTCAACACCATCCATCTCATACAATACTTTTCCTGGCTGAATTTCAGCTACGTAATACTCAGGATTACCTTTACCATTACCCATACGAACTTCAGCTGGTTTAGTTGAAATTGGCTTATCCGGGAAAATTCGAATCCAAATGCGGCCACCACGTTTAATGTGACGAGTCATCGCACGACGAGCAGCTTCAATTTGACGTGCAGTCAATCTTCCGCGGCCCATAGCTTTTAATCCGAAATCACCAAAAGCAACAGAACTTCCACGAGTTGCCTTGCCAGTGTTACGGCCTTTTTGTTCTTTTCTATATTTACGACGTTTAGGTTGCAACATAATTATTCTCCTGCCTTAGGTGCATCTTCAGGCTTGACAACTTTACGCACACGCTTAACAGCGGCTTTAACTTCTGGCTTATCTTCAGTAGTTGAACCATCTGCCTTACGTGGGGCACGTGGTGCACGACGTGGCTTTTTATCTTCTTCTGCTTCTGCAACAGGAGTCGCTGGGATAACAACACCAGACCCTAATGTGTCACCTTTGTAAACCCATACTTTTACACCAATAATGCCGTATGTAGTTTCAGCCTCAGATGTTGCATAATCAATATCAGCTTTTAATGTGTGGAGAGGAACACGGCCTTCACGATACCATTCACGACGTGCAATCTCAGCACCGTTCAAACGTCCAGAGCTCATAATTTTGATCCCTTGAGCACCTAAACGCATTGCGCTTTGCATCGCACGCTTCATTGCGCGACGGAACATAATACGCTTCTCTAACTGTTGAGTAATAGAGTCAGCGATCAGTTGAGCATCAATTTCAGGCTTACGGATTTCTTCGATGTTAACGTGAACAGGAACTCCCATACGCTTTTGTAACTCTTTACGCAAAACTTCAATATCCTCACCTTTTTTACCAATCACGACACCTGGACGTGAGCTAAAAATAGTAATTTTTGCGTTTTTAGCTGGACGCTCAATTACAACTTTACTAACTGAGGCGTTTTTGAGTTTCTTTTTAAGGTAGTTACGCACTTCAATGTCTTCTTGGAGCATACTAGCAAAGTTTGTATTGCCTGCATACCAACGTGAAGTCCAGTTTTTAGTAACCGATAAACGGAAACCATTGGGATTAATTTTTTGACCCATGACTCTTCCTTAATTACTCAAAGTCACTGTAATGTGACAAGTTTGTTTTTCAATTTTGTTACCACGTCCCTTTGCTCGAGCAGTAAAGCGCTTGAGAGATGTAGCTTTATCAACCGTGATTGACTTAACTTTTAACTCATCGATATCTGCCCCTGCATTGTGCTCAGCATTTGCAATGGCTGACTCAACTACTTTTTTCACAATAAATGCGGCCTTCTTAGGGCTAAAAGCGAGTATGTTCATTGCTCGTGAGATTGGTAATCCACGTATTTGGTCCGCAACCAAACGAGTCTTTTGTGCACTAATTCTAGCGCTACGGTGAATGGCTTTAGTTTCCATCATTTCCCCTTACTTCTTAGCTTTCTTATCGGCAGCATGACCCTTAAAAGTACGAGTCAAAGCAAATTCACCGAGTTTATGACCAACCATGTTTTCTGACACATATACCGGTACATGCTGACGGCCGTTATGCACAGCAATCGTCAACCCGATAAATTCAGGCAGAATCGTGGAACGTCTGGACCATGTTTTAATGGGCTTTTTATCTTTAATGGCCACTGCAGTTTCAACCTTTTTTACAAGGCTAACGTCACAGAATGGTCCTTTTTTAGCTGATCGTGTCATGTTTATTTCCTCAATCGATTAACGTTTTTGACGACGTTGTACGATCATTGTCGTAGTACGCTTGTTACGTCTTGTACGATATCCCTTAGTCGGGGTTCCCCATGGTGATACAGGTACGCGACCTTCACCAGTACGACCTTCACCACCACCATGTGGGTGATCGACCGGATTCATAGCCACACCACGAACAGTTGGACGAATACCACGCCAACGATTCGCACCTGCTTTACCAATTTGACGCAATGAATGCTCTTCATTACCAACTTCACCAATGGTTGCACGGCACTCAATATGTACTCGGCGAACTTCACCTGAACGCAATCTTACCTGTGCATAGATGCCTTCACGAGCCAGAAGAACTGCAGAACCACCGGCAGATCTAGCAACTTGCGCACCTTTACCTGGCATGATTTCAACACAATGAATTGTGCTACCAACTGGAATGTTTCTAATTGGTAAATTATTACCAGCTTTAATCGGTGCTTCTGAACCATTCATAATTGCCTGGCCAACAGTCATACCTTTAGCTGCGATAACATAACGTCTTTCACCATCAGCAAATAAAATTAAAGCTACGTTAGCGCTTCTGTTTGGGTCATACTCTAAACGCTCTACTTTAGCTGGAATGCCATCTTTATCATTACGTTTGAAATCAACCATGCGATAGTGATGCTTATGTCCACCACCTTTATGGCGCGTCGTGATGTGTCCGTTATTATTACGGCCAGCATTTTGAATCTGTGGCTCTAACAACGGAGCAAATGGTTTACCTTTATGTAAATCTGGATTAACCAGTTTTACCATTGAGCGACGTCCTGGAGACGTCGGCTTGGTTTTCATTAATGGCATTATTTAACCTCCGACTCAAAGTTAATCTCTTGACCCGGCTTCAAAGAAACGTAGGCTTTTTTCACGTGATTGCGACGACCTTCAAAACGACCAAAGCGCTTTGCTTTACCTTTTTGATTGACTACTTGCACAGACTCAACTTCAACCTTAAACAACATTTCTACAGCACCTTTAATTTCTAGCTTGTTGGCATCGCGTGCAACTTCAAAAACAACTTGCTCGTTTTTGTCAGCTACCATTGTTGCTTTTTCAGAAATTACAGGGCCAAGCAGAATGCTTAATAGGCGATGTTCATTTTTACGGGTTTGTATCATTTGAGCATCTCCTCAATTTGCGCTATCGCTGTTTTTCCTACCAAAATATTTTGATAGTGAACGAGTGATAAAGGGTCAGCATGCTTTGGCTCTACGATTGCAACTTTATGCAAATTACGCGATGCCAAGTGCAGGTTCTCATCAACCTTATCCAAAATAATAAGAACAGACTCAAGGCCCATAGCTTTTACTTTGGCTGCTAATAGTTTAGTTTTAGGAGCGTCTAAATTGAAATCATCCACGACATTTAAACGACCTTCACGAGCCAATTGGGACAAAATTGATCTCATACCAGCGCGATACATTTTCTTGTTCACTTTATGCGAAAAGTTCTCATCTGGTGAGTTCGGGAATATACGACCACCTCCACGCCACAGCGGTGAAGATGACATACCAGCTCTAGCACGACCAGTACCTTTTTGATTCCAAGGCTTCTTGGTTGTGTGATGAACCATTTCACGGTCTTTTTGTGCACGATTACCGCTTCTTGCATTTGCTTGATAAGCAACTACAACTTGATGCACTAAAGCTTCGTTGTATTCTCTTTCGAATACTTCTGGAGAAGCTGATACTGCTTCGCCGATTTTTCCATTCGC
>Ga0209087_1002633_pt1 | contig 10053 bp, 9 predicted proteins | sample S_130805_EF_Meta_FD_187321 | JGI IMG/M metagenome (GOLD analysis project Ga0209087, IMG submission 187321) | Freshwater microbial communities from Lake Simoncouche, Canada to study carbon cycling - S_130805_EF_MetaG (SPAdes) (version 2) | ecosystem: Environmental > Aquatic > Freshwater > Lake ...
TTAAAAAGGCTTTTGTTATTGCGGATGAAATGCAGAATGCTTCTCCTAATCAAATGCTTATGTTGACTACTCGTATTGGTGATGGTTCTAAATTGGTTATCACTGGTGATTTGAAACAAAGTGACCGTGGGGTTGATAATGGTTTAGCGGATATTTTACGTAAGATTAAATCTTATAATGATTTCAATATTTATAATAATAATGATGAATTAGGTATTCGCATTGTTGAAATGGAGGGTAAGGATATTCAACGAAGTCCTATTGTCGCAAAACTTTTGGAAATCTATTGCGGGAAACCTTGCGGGAAACCAATGGTTTCCCCGCACGCCCCTTCCTTTTCAAGTAATGTTGGTGTAAGTGGTGATAATGTTGGTGATAATGTTGGTGATAATGTTGGTGAACCTGATTGGAGTATTGGTGTTGAAAATGTCGTTGACCCCAATGAAATAGTTAATATAAATTTGAATGAACCTCTTCCAATTGTGAAAAATGATGTTTTTATTGATAACATTTCTGATTATGAACCTCCTGAAATTGAATATAAAACCCCTGATAATGATGCTGCGTTAACTCCTTTGAAATATACAAAAAGTAAACATTTTCCAAAGGATAGTCGTTTGTAAAAATATATATTCATATAATATATAATGGAACTATTTAAGAACATTGGTAAAATGTTTGGTTTTAGAAAAACACAAAAATCGCGTTCAAAAAAATCTCTTATTAATAATGTAACTAAATTCGCTTCTAAAGCTACTCGTTCTTTGACACCACCTTCACTTAAAAAAACTGTGAAAACTATTGGTAGAAGTATTAGAAAATACAAATTGAAATAAAGTAAATAATTTTTTATTTTTTATATAATAAATTATTTGAGAACCTTTGTATTTGGTTTTTGTTATATTCTTTTGCGTAGTCTTTAAAGAGAACCTTTGTATTTGGTTTTTGTTATATTCTTTTGCGTAGTCTTTAAAGAGAACCTTTGTATTTGGGTTTTTTGTTATATTCTTTTGCGTAGTCTTTAAAGAGAACCTTTGTAATTGGGTTTTTGATATATTCTTTTATGTAGTCATTAAAGAGAACCTTTGTAATTGGGTTTTTGATATATTCTTTTATGTAGTCATTAAAGAGAACCTTTGTAATTGGGTTTTTGATATATTCTTTTATGTAGTCCTTAAAGAGAACCTTTGTATTTGGGTTTTTGATACTATAAATAATGAACTGAAGAAACTAAATAACCTGATGAACTGGCGAACCCGCCAACGTACAGAACTAGTGAACCCTCCCTTAACAGTCTCCTGGAGGCAATACCTTTTTTAAAAGCCTTTTTAAATGCTATTTTAATAGATATCGGGAAATGAGTGAGATATCGGGAAATGAGTGAGATATCGGGAAATGAGTTATAATAAAACCTCCTAAAAAATTGAATTAAAAGGTTCTCAAAAAATAGAATCAAACAAAACAACGAATCATAAAATGTCAAAAATATTTTGCTTATTACAATTAATAACTATAACATATGGATTTAATATTAGACAATCTGGATTACAAAATATAATAACAACACGGGCTTTCTTAACAACATTGACTGAAAAAATAAATACAGAAATTATATCGGATACGAATGTAGTAGGAGAATTAACAAATATACAATACAGTCATCATATAGAGAACATGTTTTGTGTAGCAATCTATACAACTATACTGTATGGTGCTATTTTGTATTTTACATATTATCAAGATAAAGAACAAATAGAAAAATTAAATAATATTGAAATGTTCTCAATAATGAAAAAAAGAATGAATATGTTATTAATTATTTTAATATTATTATTTACAAAGAATATTGAGAATGCTATTTGAGAACCTGGTGTTAAAAAAATTGAAAAATATTTGTGTTAAAATCTATTAAATAATTATACAAAAAAATGACTATCAAAGTTCTATTACCTTATATTGAAAAATACCAATTACAATTAGTTCTTGATTATTATAATATGAATAAAGAACCCAGTGAAGAACCATTGGAATTATTAGACCGTTGTGAAGGTGGTTTCAAAATCAATATTTCTTATTTAATTGGCCAACAAGCTAATGAAAATGATAAAATTAAACAAGTGCGCTGGAGTAAAGGTTGTCTAACTTCAAAAGGGTTTATTAGTTTTAGAGAAAAAGAAAAAATGTTATTGTATGATGCGCTTGTTCATGTATTAGGGCAAGATAAAGTAACTATTATATAAAAATGTATTCATAATCAGTGTCTTTTTTTTATGTGTTATTATAAAATAGTAATTTATGGTAAGCAAGCAGAACCCCTTAAAAAAGTCTGGGAAAAGTAGTAGTTAACTTTTCAAAAATGGACATTTTTAAAAATGTCCAATTTTGAAAAACTGGAGGTAAATGTTTGTAAAAAGTTCATTTTACTCGTACATCGGGTGAAATTCCAAAAAAATCATTCAAAAGTTGTTAGCATAATTTTTTTATTTTTATTTTGTTAAAAAGGATTTAGAGATTTTTTTATTTCCAAGTGTATAATAAATGGAAATTGAAAAATCGCAAAAATCGCAAAAAAACTATGTTAAATATACGTGTATTATTTGTGACTATTTTACGAGTAACAAAACTGATTATCAAAAACATAATTTAACAGCTAAACATTTAAATAATATTAAAAAACAATCACAGGAAATATGTGGAAATACAGAAATCGCAGCATTAAAATGTAGTAGTTGTTATAAAACATTTTTAACAAATAGCGGTTTATGGAAACATCGTAAAAAATGTCTTGTTGAATTGGAGAACCCAGCTAATAAAGGAATTATATTGAGTAATGAAACTGATAAAAATGAAATTATAGATGACAAAACAGAGATTATACAGAATACTATTATTCCTGGTAATTTTATTACACATGAAATGTTTATGGAAGTATTAAATGAAAGTAAAGAATTACGAAATGTTCTCATTGAACAAAATAAAGAATTACAAAATAAACTAATTGAGTTAGCAAGTAAACAAACAAATAATACCATCAATTCTCATAATACAAACCAACAATTCAATTTACAATTTTTCTTAAATGAAACGTGTAAGGATGCCATGAATATAGTTGATTTTGTGAATTCGTTACAACTAACAACAGATGATTTTGAAACAACAGGTAAATTAGGATTCGTAGAAGGTATTTCTCGTATTTTCATAAAAGAATTGAAAAAATTAAACACAGAAAAACTCCCTATTCATTGTACGGATTTAAAACGCGAAACTGTTTATATAAAAGACAATAATATATGGGAAAAAGAGAACAATGAAAAACAAAAATTAAAATGGACAATTGATCGCATAGCACAATTGAATTTGGTACAACATCATAACTGGCAAGAAAAATACCCTGTATGTATAGAGAACAATACAAAGGAAAATGAATATTTTTTCAAATTGGCTGCGGTTGCTTTGGGAGGAAAAGGTGAAGACGAACAAGATAAATACCGAGAAAAAATTATGAGAAATGTTCTCAAAGAAGTTGTCTTAGATAAACAATCAATGGTTCTCAATCATTAAAAAAGACAAAGGTCTTTTTTATATATTTAATTACATTTAAAAATTTAAATAAAACTATTATAGAAACGCTAGAGGTATTGACATTTTTTGGCAAATTGGGCAATCTGGACATTTAAAAGAATTAATTTTTTTATGGATTAGCCACCACTGTAAAGTAGATTTATCATTTATATTTTCATAGCAAGCACGGAATCCATAGCCAGCACCATTTTTAATATTACAATTTCTGTTTGTATAAATTTCTTTGCTAGAATATACTTTCTTAGTTTCTCTAATAGTGGCTTCATAAAATCCATCGCCATTGTGGTGTACTGTATTAGGACCGCGACCTCCCAATGTATCTTTCAAATGACTAATATAGTATCGTTTCGCTTCTTCTTGAGTTTTGAACTTATTAATCACTGGTTCTTTATCATCTTCAGTATCGCTATCTGTAGAAAACCCATCGTAGTTTTGAGGGTCATTGAATGTATTTTGACCACTTAAAATTCCATTTTTGAATTTTGTTGTTTTTGAATTCCATTTTATAGTATTATCTTCAAAATTCTTCTTCCATAATTTTTCATAACGTTCAATTGTGTCAATATTAGTAAAACATATAGTAAAACTATTATCGTCATAACCAGTCATTCGTCCTACTAATCCTTGAATAATTGAAGCATCGTCAGGGTTATTAGAATATCTTTCGTAAACAACTCCTATAAATTCTTTTGATAGAGTTTTGGCACATCTTAACATTTCTTTAATAAATATAATAGTATGTTTATTAGGTGAATTTTTAAGAGTATTATTTATATCTACAATATCACTCTCCCGGTCATACTTAATAAATTTATAATCTGTTGTTCCAAAAACAGTTTTGAAATTTTTAATCGTATTATCTTGATAAATTCCATTTTTTGTTCTAATAATATGGTATAATGGTCTTGAAAATCTATCAACAACTTCCTTAATTTCTCTTACGTTATCTAAAATTTCTTCATCAAAATTATCATTATCATCATTACCACAAAGATTCTTGTATTGTTTTACGCGACCTTTGTTTAATAATTCAAAAGAACCAATATATCCATCGCCAACAGATGCTAATATCTTCTTAGATGCGTCATTCCATTTCATTAAATCGTAAATTGTGCCATCAGGTGTTGCTGTATATTCTAAAATTTTTACATCATTTTCATACAATGTTTGTTTATCTAATAACCCAGCTGCTTGAAATGATTTATAAATCGTTTGTCCCTTCTTAGCGGCAACTTGGATTTCATCCATTATTATTAGTATGTTTTTTTTATCTTTGAGTTCATCAACAAATGTATTTGGTAAGTCACATCTATGAAACACGCGAGATTGTACACTTGCAGGCAAACGTTCTTTAGTTTGTTCTTTCCATTCACACGACGATACCCCAGTTATAATGTAAATATTTTCAATTGGTATTAAATTACCAGCGTCTTCTAAATATTTTTTTATAGTTGCACACATACTACCTGTTTTACCACTTTGAGTTTTTGAAACCACCATGACATTTATTATTTTGCGATCCTTAAAAGCAGTCACTACTTGATATGCAATTAGTTCTTGGTTGTCATGTATAACTGAAACACCATCCAAATCAAGAATTTCTAGTTCATTAAGAATTATTTTTTTTCTCAATTCAATAACTTTTTGTTCTTTTAATGTGTATTCGCAGCGAAATCGTTTGATATGTATTTGTTCAACAATTTGAAATTGTATATTGTCAGACATTGTTGTTTGTTCAAAATGAATAAAATTTAATTAATAAATAAAATATAAATAAAATAGTTACACACTTACTGTTAATATTACTCTTAAAAATTTGTTATTGTATTAGTTTGTATATTATCTTTAATAATATACAAAAGCAATTCAATTTTTCCTCCTGGATTCACATTCCCTTACTGATGTTCTCTTACGAAAGGGAAACAAACAATTACAAAATAGACTTATTTAATTAACAATAATGTTATATCGTATACACCGAGAAAAAATTATGAGAAATGTTCTCAAAGAAGTGGTACTGGATAAACAAACCGGGAAACAAATGGTTTCTATACACCCTTAATAAGGAAAGGGGTTATTTAATATAATCTTGAAAGAGACTTGAAAAAGGACCTTGAAATATATATAAATATTGCTATAATTATATATATCGGTAAATGAGTGAGATATCGGTAAATGAGTAGGATATCAGTATAACGGTTATTTTAACGGTCATAATAAATTGAAATCCTTTTTGTCCGTTTAAATTTCATAATATAACTATTAAAAGGAAGGGGGGCTTAATGGGAAACCTTGGTTTCCCGCAAAAAATTGAAATCCTTTTTGTATTAAAATAAAAGACAATTATAATCAAAACAAATCAAATTAACAATAATGGACTCAATAGATACAGTATATCAAATCAAATTAGATAATGAAAAAAAACAAAAATTAAATACAATAAAAATGTTAGCATTTTATGTAGCATTGAACCTGGGTAAAGGACGTGATGAAGGGGTTTATCAAAAGGCTTTATGTTTAGAATTACAAAAACACAATATATTATATAATGTAGAAGAAACAATACCAATAATGTATGATGGCATTGGGGTTGGTTACGAGCGTTTGGATATTATGATTTATAAATGGAATGGAGAACCATTCCCAATGATTCTAGAGTTAAAGGCAATATCAAAGATAGAAACCAAGAATCATTGGCAACTATTAAGCTATATGAATTACAAAGAATGTCATGTAGGTGCTGTAATTAATTTTAATCAAGGCATTGATGGACAACCATTAGAGATTGCTTATTTAATAAAAGATGACGATAAACCATATATTTATAGTTTAACAAGAGAACAAGGTATTTTAATGAATGCTCCTAACTATGAAACTGGTATTGTTGATGATTATGCTATAACACAAGTTATTCAACAAAAAAAGATTTTAAAAGAGAAAGCTGAAAAAGAAGCAACCAAGGTTCTCAAATCCAGTAAATCTAATGTTTCACAAGATGCCCCTTCCCTTACTAATAAAAAACCAAAAAAAAATAAACAAAAGATAGTAGACAATGATGAAGACGTGAATAACAAACGAAGACTAGAAACATAACAATAGGTATAGTGTAATTTTATATTTGTAATTTTATTAAATAAAGTTTTTTTATTGATGGGGAGAACCTGGAAGTATATATATCGGGAAATGAGTGAGATATCGGGAAATGAGTGAGATATCGGGAAATGAGTGAGATATCGGGAAATGAGTAGGATATCAGTATAACGGTTATTTTAACGGTCATAATAAATTGAAATCCTTTTTAATCGTTTATTTTTTCATTAAGAGAACATCATAAGAGAACATCATAAGAGAACATATTAAGAGAACATCGCGAAAGGAAGGGGCGTGATAGGAAACATTAGGTTCCCTGTAGTAAGAGAACATCGTAAGAGAACATCGCGAAAGGAAGGGGTCGTAGGGGAAACCTTGGTTTCCCTACAAGGTTTCCCGCAAAAAATTGAATTACTTTTTTTCTATAATATTGAAGATAATTACAAAACAAACCAATTTATAACAACTCTTATAACAGCTCTCTTTTTAATATAATTTTATTTCAATTCGTTAACTATATCAAAGATATACTTTTATATTTATAATATGGAATCTACTAATAATACTTCTCCTCTTCTACCTACTGATAACACTCCTAACCCACGCAAACCTAACCTTCCTGCTAAATTTCAAAAATATCTCGCTTTTGCTTTCTTCTTCTCTAATCTTTTGAAGGACAATAACCTCATTAACGACGACAATTTTTATAAAGCTCTCTCTCTATTTTATGCTTTTGATTCCTTTGACTCTCAAACTTCTTTCTTTCACTCTTTCGAACTCAACTTCAAACCTATTCTTAAATCTTTTAAACTTCTTCTTAAATCCAGGAAACCTACGGTTTCCCCGGACGCCCCTTCCCTTTCTAATAAAAAATCTAAAAAAACCAAACAACCAAAAACCGATTCTGAAAATATTGATGAAACTAATACTGAAAAACCTAAAAAACAGCGTAAATCTAAAAAAAATGCTGAAGTAACAACTACTGAAGTGCCAACTGCTGAAGTGTCAACAGCTGAAATGCCAACAGCTGAAGTGCCAACAGCTGAAGTGCCAACAGCTGAAGTAACAACTGCTGAAGTGCCAACAGCTGAAGTAACAACTGCTGAAGTGCCAACAGCTGAAGTGCCAACAGATGAAATAAAAACCAAAAAAACTAAAAAAAATAAAAAATCTACTGAAATGCCGCCTACTGAAGTAACCACAAAGACTGAAGACCAAACATTTGAAACAGTACCTTCTCAAGAGAAACCTAAAAAACAAAGAAAAACAAAAACAGAAACTGAAAAAAAACCTAAAAAAGAAAAAAAAACAAAAAATATTGAAACATCATCTAAAACCAATCCAGTTATAGATAATATCAACAATAATGAACAACTTGAACGCGAAGACAATGACGATGATGAAGAAGAAGTCGATGTATCAAGAATTATAATTGATGATAAAGAATATTTCATTGATAATAATAAGAATATTTACGACAATGAAAGTCACGAAATTATTGGAACATATGAAAACAACAGTTTAGTATTAAATTAAAATAATTTTAAATTTTATTGTAATTTATGTAATTTATAAATAAAACTCTTTTTTTATTTGTTATAACGCATTTTTTTTAAAAATAGCAATTGTAAAGAATATTCTTTTTTAATTGTTAATCTAATTTTAAAAATATTTTTCATAATTACATTTCCTCCAAAAATTTGTTGTTGTTGAGACGGAACATAAGGTTGTTGTTGAGACGGAACATAAGGTTGTTGTTCAGGAGGATTATAAGGTTGTTGTTCAGAAGGATTATAAGGTTGTTGTTCAGAAGGCACATAAGGTTGTTGTTCAGGAGGATTATAAGGTTGTTGTTCAGGAGGATTATAAGGTTGTTGTTCAGAAGGCACATAAGGTTGTTGTTGAGGTGGAACATAAGGTTGTTGTTCAGGAGGATTATAAGGTTGTTGTTCAGAAGGATTATAAGGTTGTTGTTCTTGAGGTGGAACATAAGTTTGTTGTTCAAGAGGATTATAAGTTTGTTGTTCAGGAGGATTATAAGTTTGTTGTTCAAGAGGATTATAAGGTTGTTGTTCAAGAGGATTATAAGTTTGTTGTTCAGGAGGATTATAAGGTTGTTGTTCAGGAGGATTATAAGGTTGTTGTTCAAGAGGATTATAAGGTTGTTGTTCAGGAGGATTATAAGGTTGTTGTTCAAGAGGATTATAAGGTTGTTGTTCAAGAGGATTATAAGGTTGTTGTTCAAGAGGATTATAAGGTTGTTGTTCAGGAGGATTATAAAGTTGTTGTTCAGAAGGATTATAAAGTTGTTGTTCAGGAGGCACATATGGTTGTTGTTCAAGTGACATAGTAGGTTCTTCTGCTGGTATTTCAGTATCAATTCCTGTGTCCTCTGATTCTTCTTCTTTATTTACCGAAGTTGGATTAAACATTCTATCATAAATACTCTGTTGCGATTCTTCAGTTTCTCGTTTTGTATTAGTAAGATAATCCATTAATTGTTGAAAAAAAATATAAGGTATAGTGGTATCACCTTCAGCGCCACCTCTCATTTCTAATAATTTAGTTTCATCTTCGTTTAATATTTGTAATTCATAAGGAATATTATTCAAATTATTATCTATAATACTTTTAAATATTTTTACTATATCAACATTTTCAATATTTTGTAAATCAAAATAATAATCTATAGTAGTTGACATAAATATATATAATGTAATTATATACTTTTAATACAGTTTATTGAAAAAATTGAATACAATAATATACCTAAATATAGATAATAAATAACTAATAACAATATTATAAAATGGTAAGAAACGATAAAGGTGGCAAAGGCGCAAAATCATTAGCAAGAAAAGCATATACAAACAATGCTAAAAGTGATTTCCTACAAATATCAACTTGTGAAGAAGAACAATATGCATGTGTTACAAATATGTATGGAAATGGAATGTGTGAAGTATATACAAATGATAATGTAAAATTAATATGTCATATAAGAAGCAAATTCCGCGGTCGTCAAAAAAGAAACAACATGGTTGTGAAGTATTCAATAGTATTAATTGGATTACGTGATTATGAAAATCCACCAAAGAATTGCGATTTATTATGTATATATGATGATAACCAAATTGAACAATTAATAAATAATCCGAATATAAATATACAAAATGTTTTAAAAATAAGGGCAACTAATTTATTAATTAATAATGTAAATGACAATAATAAAGATGATGATGTTATATTTACAAATGATATTGATATGAACGATGAAGAAGAAATTAGTAATAGCAATAAATCAGATTTAGAAACATTTACAATAGATAACAGCGAAACAATAAATATTGATGATATCTAAAATAATATAAAATAAAAAAT
>Ga0209087_1002634_pt1 | contig 10049 bp, 10 predicted proteins | sample S_130805_EF_Meta_FD_187321 | JGI IMG/M metagenome (GOLD analysis project Ga0209087, IMG submission 187321) | Freshwater microbial communities from Lake Simoncouche, Canada to study carbon cycling - S_130805_EF_MetaG (SPAdes) (version 2) | ecosystem: Environmental > Aquatic > Freshwater > Lake ...
CGTTGCAATCCCTCTTGAATCCACAAGAGAGCTTTCGGCTGTGTCATAGATTTGAGCTTTAAATATATAAGCAGTTAAATTCTTTTCATCCTTTTTGAAATTTAATTTTTGCTCCAGATTAAAAGCCAGATCTTTGTCACCCACTATTTCAGATTTAGAAATAACTACTTGTTTAGTGTTTCCAGTATAAATTGGTGAAAAACCGCAATGACTTAAAACGACTGATATTACAAGAATCAGAAAAAATTTATTAATCATTAGTCACAATATTAAGTAATTTGTTTTTTATAAAAATCTTTTTTATTATATTTTTATCTTCTAATATAACTTTAATATTTTTAATTGCTAAGGATTTACTAAAAATATTTTCTTCACTCTCATTGTTAATAGCGTTGATAATTGCCCTTTTTTTACCGTTTATTTGTATTACAACATCAAAGTAATCTTTTTTTATAAGAGTATTTTCAATTTTAGGCCACACTTGTGAACTTAGATTATTTTGTTTTGTAATTTTTTCCCAGCATTCATTAGCGATGTAAGGAATAAAAGCAGATATAATAATTAAATATTTTTTATAAGCATCAATAATATCTTCTTCATTTAAGATTTTTTTATCAATTTCTTCATTAAGATTATTTAAAAAAATATAAAGTTTAGCAACAGCAACATTGATGTGAAATTTTTCTATACATTCTGTGATCTCTTTTATTAGAATATTAGTTTTAATTAAAAAATTATTATCAGTTTCTTCTTTTTCCTTTTCATAAATTTTTATTCTTTCACAAACACGCCAAATTTTTTGTATGTATTTAAATGCGCCTTGAATCCCACTATCACTCCATTGAATATCTCGATCCGGAGGACTATCTGATAAAATGAACCATCTTACAGCATCTGCTCCGTAAATTTTGATAATATCATCAGGATCAACAATATTTTTCTTAGATTTAGACATGGCCTGAGTATCTCCTTTTAAAACTTTTTCTTTATTATCTAAAAAATAACATCCATCTTTTTCAATAACTTCTTTTGGAAAAACCCATTTCCCCTTTTCCGTTTTAAAGGTTGGATGACATACCATTCCTTGAGTAAAAAGATTTTCAAAAGGCTCAGAAACTTTTAATTTAAATTCATCTTGAAGTGCTAAAGTAAAAAATCTTGAATATAAAAGATGAAGTATGGCATGTTCAACGCCGCCAATATATTGATCCACTGGCATCCAGTAATTAGCTTCATCTATATTAAAAGGTCTTCCATTTTCTTTTGGGGAACAGAAGCGAAGAAAATACCAAGAAGAATCTGCAAATGTATCAAGCGTATCAGTTTCACGGATAGCTTTCATTCCAGTTTCTGGACATTTTGTATATTTCCATGTGGGATGATTTTCTAATGGATTTCCTGGTTTGCTAAAATCTATATCTTTGGGCAATTCAACAGGTAGATCTTTTTCTGGAACTAAAACAACCTTTCCATCTTCTCTATACATAACTGGAATTGGACATCCCCAATATCTTTGTCTGGAGATTCCCCAATCTTTAAGACGATAAATAATTTTAGAATTTCCTATTTTTTTTTCTTCTATTTTTTGAATAATATTTATTTTTGCATTTTCAACACTCAAATCATTAAGAAAGTCTGAATTAACAATATAACCATCTTCCGTATATGCTTGGTCGTTAATTATAATAGATTTGGATTTGTCAGGACTTACAACGGGAATTATTTCTAGATTATATTTTTTGGCAAATTCTAAATCTCTCTGATCGTGTGCCGGACAACCAAATATAGCTCCGGTTCCATAGTCCATAAGTATAAAATTAGCTACGTAAATTGGTATTTTTTTGTTTAAAAAAGGGTGTGATACAAAAAATGGTGTCTTAAAACCTAATTTTTCATTTTTAGACAAAGTTGATTCTGTACCGATATTTTTTAAAGCAAGATTTTTAAAATTTTGAAAATTTTTTTCATTTTTAAAAGATTCAGTAAAAGGGTGGTCAGGAGCAATAGCAATAAATGAAGCTCCAAATAGTGTATCTGGCCGTGTTGTAAAAATTTTAATTTTAGTATTTTTAAAATCAGAAATAAAATCAATTTCGCAGCCTATAGATTTTCCAATCCAGTTTTTCTGCATTAACTTTACTTTTTCTGGCCAACCTTTTAAACTATCAATTGATTTTAGCAGTTCATCAGAATATTTTGTAATATTTAAGAACCACTGATCTAATTCCTTTTTTTCAACAACTGCTCCAGATCTCCAACCCTTGCCATCAATCACCTGTTCATTTGCGAGAACAGTATTGTCTATAGGATCCCAGTTTACATAACTTTTTTTTTTATAAGCAATTCCTTTTTTATAAAGGAGAGAAAATAAGATTTGTTGATGTTTGTAATATGAGGGGTCACAAGTAGAAATTTCTTTATCCCAATCAATAGACAGTCCTAACCGTTTTAATTGCATTTTCATTGTGGAGATATTTTTTAATGTCCAATCTTTTGGATGCAGATCATTTTGTATTGCCGCATTTTCAGCTGGAAGACCAAAGGCATCCCAACCCATTGGATGCAAAACATTGTAACCATTTAATCTTTTAAAATTAGCTATAATGTCACCTAATGTATAATTTCTAACATGTCCCATATGAATATTTCCAGATGGATAAGGAAACATTTCAAGACAATAAAATTTTTTATTTAAATTTTTTTTTGTTTTAAATACTTGATTTTTTTCAAAAAAAGATTGCCACTTACTTTCAGTGATTAAAGGATTATAATTTTCCATCCTTAAAAAATTATTTTTTTTCTTTTTTAGCTTCTTCGATTTTTAACGTACGAGCTGAGGTTATAATGCTATCCTTAATAGAATTTGCAAAATTTTCATCTAGTGTAGAGTTAGAGCAACGTTCTGAAGTTTCACAAATTTTTTTATGAGCTGTTATTTTAATCGAATCTGATCTTAATTCGTTATTTAAGAATTGAACTGAAATTTTTATTTGCTCTTTTGGATTATTAGTTTGTGAATACCAATCATAAATTATAACCCCCCCGCTGTAGTCAGCGCTAAGCAAAGGTAAAAAATCTAATGATTTAATAGTGGCTCTCCATAATACATTTGAACTTGCAAATTCAACTACTCCACCTGTTTTTCCTTCATTTTTTCGATCAGAATTAAAAAACCCTCCACTACTGCTTCTTGCTTCTTCAGCCCTACCCATCGCGCTTGGGTTCCATGTTTTGTCTTTAAAGAGCTCTTCTTTATCCTTATCGTTAACTGATTTTGAGCATGAAACTGAGAAAACAAGCACAAAAATAAGGTAAAATATTAATTTATTGCCGTTGTATTTATGCAACATTTTAAATTTATAAGTAATTAACCAGTCAATATTAATTGATAATATCCAATATAATTACTATCTAGAGTCCCTGTTAGCAAGTTAATAAAACTTCTAACAAATTTAACAACTTAATAAGGATAAAAACAATGAAAAAACTTTTATTAACATCAGCGTTAATAAGCTTAGGTTCTCTTTCTGTTTTAGGAACTGCATATTCGCAGACTAAAATTACCGGAGAATTAAAAGGTGCATATAAAAATGTTGAACAATTTACTTCAGGTGCGGCCGTTCTTAGTGGATTTACATCTGAAAGACAAATTAATTTCGAACATGCTGCAACTTTAAATAATGGCCTTAAATTTACTGCCGGGTTCTCTTTTGAACAAGACGGTAGTGAAGCGGCTGCAGACGGCTTAGAAGGTAACTGGGTTAACTTTACTTCAGGTGACACTACATTTGAAATCGGAATGGATCATATCCAAAACTCAGATAGACCTTTACAATCAAGAGTTGGATTGCCTATGAATGAAGTAGTAGGTGCATGGGGCGGAACAACAGCAAGAACTTCTGGTGCTACCGTTGGATTACAATATGGGCAGTCTTCATTTACAAACAAAGAAAAAATGGGACTTGGTATAATTCAAAATGTTGGAACTGGTAATGCATCATTTAACTATATTCCAAGAACTACTGATTCAGCAAACGTTGATGATACAAAGGTGCCATCAGCTGGAACTGGAAAAGGTGCTTATGAACTTACATATTTTGGAGCTGTTCCAGGTGTGAAAGGGCTATCAACTAATCTTGGTTACAACGTACAAAAGAAAAATGGTACAGATTTACAAGATCAAAAGTTGAAATTGTATAACTTAGCTTACGCTTTTGATAGCTTTATGGTGGCTGTTGAGAGAAGAGATGCTGACTTAGTTGATAACGCTGCACAAGACTCATGGGAGTATTCAGTGGCATACAAAATATCTCCTAATACTAGCATAGGTCTTGGTAAGATTGAAACTGAAGGAAAAAATGCTGCAGGAGCTAAATATGCAAATAAAGAAAAAATCAACTATGTGCAAGTTGGTTATAATTTAGGAGCGATTTACGGTGCATTAAACTATGTTGATGCTGAAAATATAGGTTACACGTCGACTAATGACGGAAAAGCTTGGTCACTTAATTTTGGCGTTAAATTTTAATTGCTAAATTAAAATTTAAATTTAATAAACCTGCCTATGCTTAAAAGCGTAGGCAGGTTTTTTTATTTGGGTATCAAAAATAAATTTTTTAAATCCAATAGCCATACATTTTGTAAGTTTAATTTTTTTTAAAGTTCTTGAGTTTATTCCACCTAGTGCACAAAGTTTTATTTTCCAATTAAGTGCCTTCTGATTAAATTTTGATATATTTAATATTTTATTTTTAGAATATTTTTCGTTAAAAAATAGTGGTGATAGCATCAGCAAATGGCATTTTTGTCTTAATTTTTGTGCATATTCTAATTGATTGTGTGCCCCGCCAATTATGTGGAAGTTTTTCTTAAGTAACATCGGTTTAGTGATTTTTTTATAATTACCTTCAATAAAAATTCCAAAGGCATTAAATTTAATGCATTTTTGAAAATCATTTTTAAATAAAAAAGGAATATTATTTTTTTTTGCAAATTTAATTATAGAAAGTTCGTTTTCTAATCCCTTTTTATCTTTTTTATCAATATCAATGATAATATTTATATTGTTAAATTTGACTAAATTCTCTTTAATTAAGTTATTAATTTTGCCTAAAAAAACATAATGTTTATAAAATATTTTTTTCATCATATATAATTAGTATGTCTATAATTAAAAATTATATTAATATCTCCAATTCTATACTGTCACTTTCAAAAAAAACGACCTTAATTGTAGTCAGTAAAAATCAGCAATTAAATGATATAAATTTACTTATCAAAGCAAATCATATCCATTTTGGTGAAAATAGAGTTCAAGACGCCTCTCAAAAATGGAAAAATTTAATATTAGACAATTTTCAATTAAAACTTCATTTAATTGGAAAGCTTCAATCTAATAAAGCAAAAGATGCATTCGAGATTTTTCATTACGTTCATACCCTTGATAATGAAAAACTTGCACAAATTTTTTCAAAACTTGAGAGTAATAATTTAAAGAAAATTAAATATTTTATTCAAGTTAATATTGCTAATGAAATACAAAAAAATGGAATTTCAGTGGATAAGGCAAGTGAGTTTATAAAATATTGTATTAATGATTTAAAATTAAATGTCATTGGTTTAATGTGTATTCCTCCAGTTGAAAGTGATCCTAGTCAATATTTTAAAAGCTTATCTGAAATTGCAAAAGTTAATAATTTAAAAGAACTTAGTATGGGAATGAGTAATGATTACGAGTGTGCAATTAATTGTGGCGCAACCTTTGTAAGGGTTGGGAGTAAAATTTTTAGTAAAGTTTAATTTATAATAACTTTAGTATTTTTTTTAATCTTTTTAATTATATTTATTAAATGAGATTTCTTTAGCCCAATACATCCTGCGGTTTTTTTATAATTTTTATTAGCAATATGGATAAATATAGCGCTCCCTTTATTTTTAATTATTGGTTTCATATTGTAGTTCAAGACTAAAACTAAATCATAAATATTGTCTTTTCTATTTAATTTTTCATATCCATATTCATTTGGAACCTTTACCAATTGATTATATTTTTTACTTCTTGGGTCATCACACCAACCCATATTTTTTTTTATTTTAAAAAGTTTAAAATTTGAAAGTAATTTTTTTACTCGATCATTTCTATAATAAATCCTAACTATTTTGTAAGTGCCTCTTGGTGTGATTTTATCACCTTCTTTTTCTTTTTTGCCAATTCCAGCCTTTCCTAAGGAGCATCTAAATTTAAGATTTTTATATTTTAAGTATCCAGATTTATTTATAATAATCATGTTTTATGTATTATATATGCTTCTATGAATAATATTCATCTAAGCATTTTAGGATCAGGTCCATTTTTAAATATATTAAATGAACTTGAATTTAATAATGTTATAAATTCTAATAACCAACTAAATCATAATCATAAAAAATTTTTAGTCAAAATTTTATTTCCTGAGAATTTAAAAATAAAAAAAGTTAGAAACCATTTATTAAAAAACGAGCCAGTCTTTTTATTTTTAAATGATAAAGATTTTATAAAAAAGAATAGTTTAAAGTTACTTGATTTTCATGTCAGTTTGGAGCTTCCTATTGAAATTTTATCTTTCAAAGAAATCTTAAATATTTTAATTACAAAATATAATTTTTTTAGAAAATCTAGAATTATAATTAAAGACTACGAGATTGACTGCAATGAAAGATCTATTTCTAAACAAAAAATAAAAACTAAACTTACGGAAAAAGAGTTAGAGTTAATTTTAGCTCTTAATAATAGTAATGGCTTAGATAAATCTTTTTTACTAAAGAGTATTTGGAAACATAGTCTTGATTTAGATACTCATGCTTTTGAAACGCATCTTCATCGTCTAAGAAAGAAAATTAATAAATACTTCAAAGACAAGAATTTTATAATCGAAAAAAATTCTTTATATTATTTAACTTATTAATTAAGTCTTGCACCAATTTTTTGAATAACTTTTGCAGCAAGTGCAGATCCTGTTTGTAGACATTTCTTAATATTAGATTTATCTAAATATTCTTTAAAAAATCCTGATGCAAATAAGTCGCCAGCACCTGTTAAATCTAAAACTTTTTGAACTTTAATACTTTCGCAGTTTGTAATTTTGTTATTTAAAATAGCTAAACTACCATTCTCACTTCTTGTTACGATAATAAGTTTGTTAATTTTTTTAAGTTCGTTGATACTTTCTAATAAATTATTTTTTTGCATTAATTCATTTATTTCATTTTCATTTCCGATTAAAATATTTAAATCGTTTATGAGTAGTTTAAAAAAATCATTTCTATGTCTTTTAACACAAAAAATATCTGACAAACTCATAGCAATTTTAGTGTTATTTTTTTTTGCTAGATTGATAACATGTTTAAACATTTCCTCACTTATTCCTTTGTCCCACAGGTAGCCTTCTAAGAAAATTAGTTCATGATCTTTAATATGATCTTCGTTAATATTATCCTTCGAAAGTTGAGATGAGATGCCAAGATAAGTGCACATAGTTCTCTCAGAGTCAGGGGTTATGAAAATAATAGATGCACCTGTCGATAAATTTTCAGTTTTTTCAGAGTAGGAAAACTTGACTTTTATTTTTTCAAGACTTTTTTTATAAATTCTTCCGAATTCATCAGAGTTAATTTTCCCTATAAATGATGAATTTCCCTTAAGATAGGATATTCCTGCCATGGTATTTGCAACAGATCCGCCTGCCTCAATTTTTTCAATTTTAATTTTATTTTTTAAAATCTCAAATTCTTCTTTTTCAATGAGTTTCATTGAACCTTTAGTAAGTTTGTTTTTTGATAAAAAATTATCATCAACTTTTACAAATACATCAACAATAGCGTTACCAATACCAAGAATTTTTTTAGACATTTTTATCTTTATATATGCAAATTTTATTTATTATACATTGTGAACAAAGTGGATTTCTAGATTTGCATGTATATCTACCATGCAAAAGAATTAAGTGGTGAGTTTTTTTTAAATATTTATTGGGCAAAATTTTTAAAAGCTGCTCTTCTACTTGCTTTGGATTTTTACCTTTCGTTAAGCCTGTTCTATTACTCACCCTAAATACGTGGGTATCCACTGCAATAGTTGGCTTGTTGAAAGCAGCATTTAAGACAACATTTGCAGTTTTTCTTCCAACACCCGGAAGATTTATTAAATCTTCAAAATTATTTGGAACTTTACTTTGATATTTTTCAACTAATATCTTTGAAAGATTATATAAATTTTTAGCTTTCATATTAAAAAGTCCAATACTTTTAATCATTTTTTTTATTTTTGTAATTCCAAGATCAGTAAAATGTTTTGGAGTATAATATTTTTTATAAATATTCTTAGTAACGTTATTAACATTTGTATCTGTGCATTGGGCAGAAAGAACTACGGAAGCTAAAAGTGTAAATTGGTTTCTATATTTAAGTGAGGTCTCAGGATTTTTAATTGATTGATTTAATAATTTTATAAGTTCTAAGGCCTGCAATTTATTTAATGGCATTAAAAATTATAGGAAATCAATTATTTAAGATTAAACATGTCTTGCATATTAAATAAGCCTTTATTTTTTTTACTTATCCATATGGCTGCATTTAATGCTCCATCAGCAAAAAGTTCTCTTGAAAAAGCAGTATGCTTTAATTCTATATTTTCTATTTTATTATTAAAAAGCACTGAATGCATGCCAATCGTATTGCCTTTTCTTGTAATAAAGAAATTAATTTTATTTTTTTGTAAATTACCTACTTTATTTAAAAAAGTTTTTCCTTTTATTGATTCTAGATTTTTATTTTTACCTTTAGATACCGCATTTGCTAACATCAATGCAGTACCAGAAGGATAGTCAACCTTCTTTTTATGATGATCATCGTTAATCCCAATGTAGTAATTATTAGGAATTTTTTTTGAAAGAATATTAACAATATATTCAAGAAGATTAATACCCAAACTCATGTTTCCAGATTTAAATATAGCAATTTGTTTTGAGTAATTTTTAATTAAATTATTCTGTTGTTTTGTAAAACCTGTTGTTCCAATTACAACTTTTTTTTTTAATTTTTTTTCGTAATTTAAAATTTCAATGGAAGCTTTTGGTCTTGAAAAATCAATAATAACATCTGTTTTTTTAAAAGCTTCCAGACTATTCTTTTGTATTTTAATTCCATTTATATTTTTTCCAGATCTTAGATCCGTTAAGCTAAATAATTTTAGATTTTTGTTTTTAGATGTTCTTTTAATGAGAATTTTTCCCATTCTACCAAGCGCCCCAGTGATTGTAATTTTGATTTTTTTCATTAATTACCGCTCCAAAATTTCTTAGCTTTATTTATAAAATTTTTTATTTCTGAATTATTGTCTAAATGTTCTAAAGATTTAAATTTTTCGAGCAAGTCTTTTTGCTCTTTTGATAAGGTCTCAGGAATTATTACATTTGTTTCTAGATATAAATCTCCATAATCATCTGTTCTTATAATAGGCATTCCTTTGCCTTTAAGTCTAAATTGTTTTCCGGTTTGTGTTCCTGTAGGAATTTTAACTTTTGATTTTCCACCATCAATGGTTGGAACATCTATTTCAGTGCCAAGCGCTGCATCAGTCATTGATATAGGTAATTTGTAGTATAGATTTTCTTCAGACCTTTGAAAAATTTTATGTTTTTCAACTGTTATAAATACATAAAGATCTCCATTAGACCCTCCTCTATAACCGGCATCTCCTTTTCCAGACAACCTTATTTGCGTTCCATCATCAACTCCTTTAGGAATTTGAATAGATAGATTTTTTTTTGTCTTAATAGCACCAGATCCTTTGCAATCTTTACAAGGATTAGAAAGCACTTCTCCATCACCTCCGCAATCAGGGCATGTTTGTTGTAAAGTGAAAAAGCCTTGTTGTGTTCTTACTTTTCCATGGCCATTGCAAGTAGAACATTTTTTAGGTTTTGAACCAGGTTCTGCACCGTCCCCTGAACATTTGTCACACTTTTCGTTTGAAGATAAATTGATAGTTTGTTTTTTTCCAAGATAAGCCT
>Ga0209087_1002635_pt1 | contig 10049 bp, 18 predicted proteins | sample S_130805_EF_Meta_FD_187321 | JGI IMG/M metagenome (GOLD analysis project Ga0209087, IMG submission 187321) | Freshwater microbial communities from Lake Simoncouche, Canada to study carbon cycling - S_130805_EF_MetaG (SPAdes) (version 2) | ecosystem: Environmental > Aquatic > Freshwater > Lake ...
TTCTTAAAAGGACTGTCCAGCATCGGTCTGGACTCAGTCGGAGAGAGAGAGGCAGGAGAGGCAGAGGGGGTAGCCGCGCGACCTAAAAAAACACGATCTGAGCGTGCGCCCTTGCGTAGATTGCAGGCAGCACAAAGCACCCGCAGATTTTCTAATGAGTGATCTCCACCAGCTACTCTTGGAATGATGTGATCGATGTGCATCTCGCCCTCATCTGTGTTGCACATAGCACAGATGCGTCCATCTCTATCGAATACTCGTTGTTTATGTACTCTGTATCTTCGATGGTTTATATTCTCTAATGCCAATTGAATTGCTTCCAATGATTGAGTGCCTTGCATGGTGTGCCATGCTTGTGCTTAATATAGCGTAAGCCCCACTCAACCTGTTGGATTGGAGTAGCTGTTAGTAGCCATACACTTTTGCCTTGAGGTATGCCTACTGTGCCACTGCTCTTGTTATATGCTTTTGGATTCCATGCTGACTCTTTACCATACAGAGTAGCTAAACACTTATATTGTTTAACATCTCCTAATGAGTAATATGCATATTGCTTAGGAGTCATAGATATATCATTTAGATTTGTAGAACCAGCTGGTTGCATAAAGCATAGAGATAGCCCAAAACCTAGTAGCAACCCTCGCGCTATCCGCTTGAGCGGCGCGAGTTGAACGCTTGATGCGTTCTGCGAACTTAGGTTATCATGCCTGTCAAATTCATTGACATAAGTGCTGGTCAGATCGGTGTGTTGCATCATTGCAACCTCTTTCCTGTACCCTGTGGATAACTTCTGTGGATAATTATTTATCCGTTGAATAGAAGCCCTTACCCTTGAAGTGAATAGCAGATGAACTGATTGCCTTAACCATAGGTTCATTACAATATGCGCATAGGATCATTGGTCGATTGTTCCATCCATGTTGGACTTCTTGATTGAGATTGCATCTGGCGCATTTGTAATCGTAGGTTGGCAAGTTAAGCATCTCCTGATCATGTATGACCCACATCCAGAGCATCGGTCTATGTCTGCTTCTGTAGGTTCTTTGTCTAAGTGACCGTACTTTAATATGAGTAGTGGCAATAGATCCTCAAGTCGGATGATGCAGGCATAGTCCGCTGCATTCTCAGCTTGTCCGTTGAGTCGAATAACTGCAAAGCCTAATTCCCCCGAAATGGCTGTGCGAGCCTTCAATTGCTTTAAATACGCTAACGGTTGAAATCCAGCGCGGGCTTTGATTTCTGCGTCAAACGGTACATTGACAATATCTTTGCCACTACCCCTTCCCACACATGCGCCTTCCCACACAGTCGATAGGTACTGTGCAACAACTCGCTCTGTGCGAAAACCTCTGTGCTTTCGAGCTTGACTAACCATTAACTGCTTTGCACTTGATGCATTGCCATGTAACAACACCATTGACAGGTTCAGATGCTATGTCCTGTAAATCTCTGATCTGCACTGGTTCGTTACACAACTGACATGGTACAAAGGCTGACATAAGGTCAAGCCATTCACCATTGATCTTAATTCCAACGCTTCCCATTATACTCTCGCTTTCTGTGGTTGCCATTTTCCTGCGCTATTGATTTCATACCAAATTGCAGGGCATTTGCCCTCATAACCTGCATGTCCTAGAGCTGTGCATTGATAAGCAGCCCAGTCCTTGCCAGTCTTTGTGCTGTGTCCAGTTTTCCAGACCATGCTACCATGCGCACATTGCGGCACTTCAGCAGCTTCAGATGTACCTATGATTGCAGCTACATTCTCTATTGTTTTCTCTAAAGTTTGTGGTGCATCCACTACCTTCATGTATTCATTAACTGGAGTAGTCCAATAGTCCTGAACATCTGCAACAGCGGGCTTGGCAGGCTTTTGTGCTACTACCTTTTGCATCTCCTCACGACTTGCTTTGTGCTTATCTATTCCGATATTTGCATTAGCACATGCGATGCCAATTGCTGAAGTAGCACCGTTTTCCAGAGCAAAATCTTTATTAACGCCTTTGTCTGTAATAACCTCATTTGCAAGACCAGTGGAGAATGGCTTTTCATCTTCCACATTTCTATAAAGCCTTGCAGCAACGATAAAACGCTTATCAGACCATTCAAGTATCTCAGTTTCAATACGACCATTAGGATTCCTTTTCCAGAATTCGATAACTCTTTCTCTAACTGTGGTGTATTCGTCCAGATTAAACATAAAGTTCATTCTCCTCTGTTGCCAACTGCCCCATTAAAGCAATGTAAGCTGCTCCATCGATGTAGTTATCGGCTTTATCTGGGTTTCCAGTAGTTGCTCTGGCAAGTTTGATGAGTGCAAGTATGGCGCATACTTGATAGTCCATGACTGGCATTTGTAAGTATGCTGAGATGAGCATTGCGGCGTGTTGCATGTTATCAGCTGGATGACCGTAGTCGTTGAGACCACGATCTTGCACGATGTCGCTGGCATTTTGTAAAATCTCTTGATATTTCATTCTTCCCAGAATTCCTGTCTGCTCAGGGATCGACCTCGATGCCAACCCTCACGAATACCTCGTTCTTTACCGAGTCTATACGCATCAAAGGCTACAACGCTCATGCTAATAAAGATTCCTATAATGCAGATAAGTAGCATCTTGTCTTGGTTGCTCATTATTTAACCGCCCTTAGCTTAGGATAATGTCCATTGTGTTCAATATATTCTTCTAAAGTAACTGCGCTTTTATATTCATTGCAGTCTGTGCATATGCCTGTGCTAGTCATGTCAAATCCGCAAAACAGGCAATAATATGCACAAGTATTGGGTGCGTAAAAAACCTCGATGGTAGCCATTATGCGGTCACCGCCATCTCGTACATATCGAAGTTAGTCAAAAGAATGTAAGACTCCATGTTGTCATCATATGATTCTTCAAACGCATGACCGTTATCTTCTAGGAATGTTCTAGCTAAAATTAAAGCAGCTGCTGAATCTACCCAATAGCAGACAGCCCAATCGAAAGAGACCTTATCTAAGAAACGATCTGACTGGATTTCCCAGTCATTACCTTTCCAACCCATTGCTGTGTCTGTTAATGCATCAAAGTCTTTTGCTGTGATCTTCATTGTGTTTCCTATCGTCCTGAGAACTAATGCCCTTCACTAGCTCTGTAGGAATACGGTCTCACGCTGGTAGGACATAATCAAGCATATTTAGGTAACGAAACGATAACGATTTACTGGTACAACTTTCCGTACAATGTGAATGATCCGTCCTTATTAATAGGCACAAGCATCGGAGAAACTCGATCTCCGTGAGTCTCAATCACTGCCACGCTCATCTGCCAATTAGCACTACCAGCCTTCAAATAAGAGGCTTTCTTCTTGTCCATGACATTCCCAGCCTCTAAGCCCCACAAAGTCCTGTATGAGGCTCCTATGCCCTCTGTGAAGGCACTAATACCTGCTCTGTGCGTGTGACCACAAACAACAGATTTACCAAACTTACGCGCTAAACCAAGAGCTGTAAGTCCAGCATTGGTATTCATCGATCCTTCGTCACCATGTACTAAGACCCAGCCTCTGTGGAATTCGTAGGGCTTTTTGTGGAAACGAATCCCCAAGTCATTGAAGCCCATAAAGTTGGAGTAGTCGAGTTCTGGAAGTCCGATGAGGCTAGGAGCCCCTCTAACGAGAGTGTGGTAAAGACGATCTGTGTGGTTGGATCGAGTGATATCGGTAGTTCCCAGATCCCAGAGGATGTTTTGAGCCAAACTTCTGTCTGCATCTAACTGACCCTCATATTCTAGGTGAGTGCCTTTAGCCCACTTGGACTGCGATTGCATGTCCAGTTCATCACCTGTGTTAAGGACAAGGTCAAACTTCTCACGCTTTACTAGCTTGATTAGATTCTTGACCGCTGCCTCATGATGGAAAGGAATCTGAAGATCTGAAATTACTAGATACCTTTTCTGGATTCTAGTCATCGTCCTCATCTTCGTAATCACCAAAGCGTTCTGGCTCAATGGGATCAGGCAGAATCCAAGCAGGGTAGGCAGATCGCTCTACGATAATGCCTAGCACTGTTTCTTCATCAAACCCTGCTCGCTTTAGACTCTGAGCGAATTCATACATCCCAATGCAGTAAGCATCAAGAGCTGAGTAATCTTGCTCAACTAAATTCTTAGTTGCTTTTCTTGCCATGAGATAATTGTTACCTCTCTAGGAGTTGAATCACAGTTTCGACACGCGCTTCAAGTCGGTTAAGTCTATCGTTCATCGAACTGCCGCCATTGGGTTTTAGTTCTGCTAGGTAATGCTTTACTAACCATCGAACTGAGCCAATAAACGAACCAGTAACGGTCGTGGCAGCAACAGCAAGAGCCGCCATGTCCATAGCACTCATTACTTTTTAGGTGTGGCATATCCAAATACACCAGCGAGTAATGCCCAGAGTACTGAGCGATAGTCAGCTGCAAAGTTTGATGCAGCCCATGCTGAAAGGAAGGCTCCAGCAGTAAGGATATAAGGGTTCTTCATGTTCATTATTCTCCGCCTAACATAGATACTTGAAAAAAAGCCCCGTCATTATCAGCTTCTTTTTTAAAGCTGACATGGCAGTGCTTAACATGTTTGTTAGCCCCTGTGTATTTTCTCCATTTCCAGTTAAGGATCTTGGAGCAAATGTAGCCATCAAAGATGATGTAACTAATACGATTGTCTGCTTTTGACTTTGATAAGGCACGAAGCTGATCTGCAAGATCGCCCATGATGTCTGGCTTTGATCCCTTGAATAAGTCACGATCGACATCAATGGCACGAACCCAACCTTGCTCATCTGGATTATGATCAGACTTGCGAGCAGCGTGTCGGGTATCACCGATCCAACCATCCGATGTGCGGTCACGATCTGGGAACGAATCATCGATCTGTTCTCTTAATTGTGAGGCAGCTTTAGAGAGCTTGGGCTTCATCCAAGTAAAAGGGTTGCTTCTTCTGTGGTAATGCCAAGACGCTCTAGGAGTGCATCTTTCTGAGCAGCCTTAGCCGCTTTATCTGCATCCTCTGTGGCTTTGACTTGAGTAATAGCTTCTTCAACTTCTTTTAGAGTTGGAGCTTCACCTTCAAGAACATCCCATTTGATTGTTGAATAATCATCACCATCAAAAGAAAACTCCGCTGTAGGACGCAAGGATTGAATCGCTTTTACCATTTCAATAGACATAATTATGCTCCAATTTCTAAAGCGATGATTGACGATGTGCAATTAGCCTGTTGCGCAAAAGTTACACGACCGCTTGCAGTTGATGACATTTTAATTTGTGTTTTATAGGTAACCGCTGATGTTGTCGCTGGTGAATCCAAATAAGTAATTGGAACCCAAAATGTGCCGCCAACATTTTTTGGACTGCTTAGAGTCTCAACATAGATCGCTGTAGCTTGATCGTATAATCCAGAGTAATCCAGAATTGAAGTTGAGTTACGCATTAGTCTGTAACCTGAGTTAGTATATTCCGTTGTACCGCTAGACATATAAACTTGCTGGCTAGATAAAATCATTATCTTGCTTGTCGATAAGGTTGGCGTAATTGTCACAGATAAGTTTGTGTCAGTGAATGAAGTAGAAGCAATGCTTTTTTCAGTCGATGTAGTTGCTGTGACCACCTGCAAAACCTTGCCACCACCACCTGCTGCTGGAGTTGCCCATGATGGCACTCCACCTGCAACAGTTAGCACCTGACCAGTTGATCCAATACCTAACCGAGCAGGGGTTGATCCACTTGATGAATAGATTGTGTCGCCTGTGGTAGTCATTGGGTTAGTCATGCCAGCAGAATCGGCAGACCAGACAAAGTCCATGTCTGTGTTAGTTGCCTTCTTTAGCACCTGACCAGTCGTGCCACCTTTGAGATCGACAAGCGAAGCATCAATCGAATCGCCTAATGTCTCAATGGCTGTTGCGCCATTCTTTACTAAGTCGCTGGATGTCGGTACTGCCCATCCAAAATTGGGTGTTGTAGTTGCCATTAGGTTAAAGCTCCTGTCGCATTTGTCCATGTAAGTGTAGCATTTACGCCTGTCCAGATTAGTGAGGCAGGCTGTACTGTTTCCCATTGGGTAGTTGATAATGAGAAGTCTGTTGCTGAAATGTAGAGGGTGATTTCTACAAAACTAGGGGTAGCTCGTAAGGCTACATTCTCTACAAAGCCATCGAATGATCCACCAAATAAATTGGTTGGAAGGTTATTGATTAGCACTGGCTGACCAAAAAACGCTCCAATAAGTGAATCAAGCATGGCACTGGGAATCTCTGGATTATCCAGTCTAAAGGTAATCGCTCCGAGGGAAGCTCTAGGATTCTTGCGAAGGTTTAACTCGCGTGAAGCGATATCTGTAATGTCTGCAAGATTCTTAATGTTGGAATCCACAGAACGCTCAAATAATCCATAAGAAGCAATGGAATCTGAGTCCGAGATGCTATAGGTCGATCCGTATCCTGTTGAATATCGATAAATAAGGCTATTACGAATGCGAGCTATCTGGGTCTGAGACTGGATACTGCTAGGAGTTGCATAAGCACCGTCAAGGTTAGTAAAACCATAAGTAGCCAAATAATTAGACCTATGATCAGCATCGTCATAATTGACCATGCCAGATGCCGACTCATATATGGTTCCTAATGCGCTAGTTGCAATCTGATCTGCGAGGGTTTGAGATTTAGCAGAAGCACTAGCTGCCACTGGAATCATTGTGTAGAAACCTGAGTCAATAGTGCCGATCGATGTTTCAGCTTCTGCCCATGTAACTGTTGGCGGGTAAGTTGCCCAAGTAGTCGTAGGAGTAACTTCTGCCCAAGTTAGGTTAAGAGATGCACCCAAGATTGCGGCAATTTGTGCGCCATCTAAACCTTCTGCAAGGGCAGTGTTATACACAGCCTTAGTCAGCTTAGCCAGTGACCCAATGCCTAAAATAGTGCCAGTAGTTATGTACCCTGCTTCATCTGGGCTTCTGACTCCGATGTTAAAGTCTGATACTTCCCCAGCAAATACTATGACATAAGTGCCACCTGAGTTTTTCAATTCTAAAGTTACTGGCTCTGTTACATTGATTGTAAAATCTGCTCCAGTAGTGTTGATAATTTCTACTCGGCAGTAACCTGCTGTAGCTTGTCGATCAATGTCTAAGCGTCCAGACGCAAAAGAAACAGAGGTAACGGTCGTATAGACATCATCTCCTACTGTTACTCGCCATTCTGAAACCCATGACATTAGTAACCGCCACCTCTTAAAGTGCCACGATCTACAGCATCTTGAATTACCTGAGTTACAGCTTCTGCAATGGCGTTAGGATCACCAACTCCTGTAGTTACATTGATGTTAATGTCGCGAGATCCAACAGCTCCAGAATTAAAGAGTGATCCACCTTCACCTACACGGGCAGATCCAGCACCAAATGATCCGATATTGCCAGCGGCAAAAGAATTGACAAGAGCATTAAAGGCTCCTGAATCTTCAATGGCTTGAAATGTAGGAGCGAGCCCATCTATAAGTTTAATAAATTCCTTGCCATTTTCGGCAATGACAGAGATCACCCCACCAAGTTCCTCAGATGCACTATTGATTTCTGCAATACTTCTAGGAGCAGTAGTTGGGGAAATGCCATTAGGTGTTTGTATAAACGATGGATTTCCTGAAGGGGGATTTACTGAAGGTGGATTTACTGTAGGTGGAATAATGGTAGGTGTTTTAACCTGAGCCAATAAAGCAAGCATCTCTCTAATCTTGCGCAATGCTTCATCTAGATTAGCTTGTTCAATCAATTCCTTTGGTACTAAAGAATCAAGGATTGACTTAATATCGGCAAGTTTAATGTTCTGATTTTGTAAGGTTCCCAAGATTTTGAGATCCTCGTTAAGTTGCTTAGTAGCAGCAGTAATGCGAGCTTCATCCTTCGAAGCAATAGCATCCTCAAGTTCAATAATGTCTTGCTTAATCTTTAAGCGTGCAACATCATTAGCAATCATTAAAAGCTGAGATGCAGATGTTGCTCTGCCAAGTTGTTGTGCTTGGTTAATCATGGCGGCATTGAGCTGGATTTTATCCATATCAAAGATGTCCGTGCCTTTGTTAAGAGCAAGATTAGCCTTATCAATCGCAGCAGATAATTTCTTATCTTTGAGAATCTTCTCTTGTGCCTTCTTTTGATCATTAACTAATTTGGCAAGCGCAGCGGCACGTTTCTTAGCTTCTTCTTCTGCCTTCTTGCGAGCAGCAGCATTAGCAGCTTCTTCTATGCCTAGATATTTTGTAGCATAAATTCCACCATAAATGCGATCATTAACCTCGCCCATGTAAGCTGCACCAGTAACTTTGTAAAGCAATTTGACATAAGCGTCTGAAGCATCATTAAATAATTTGGCAAGTCCTACAAACGGAGTCGCCACCGCGCCTGCAAGCTCAACAACAGAAGCAAGGCTTTGTGCCAGATCATCAACGCTTTTTGTTAAATCTTCTATAGTAGTATCGCCTGCTAGTTTCATAAAAGAATCAACTAAGGCTCCACCAACAGTTTCTTGCAAATTGCCATAAGCAACACCAAGAGCACCAACTTTACCTGAGTATGTATCTAGGCGAGCTGCATTTTGTCCAGTGTATTGGTCTGTTAATTTTGCTTGTATTGTTGCAAAATCTGATGCCGCTAATTCACTTTTAGTTAAACCTGTATTGTATTTGACTAAACCTTTAGTCTGTCCTAAATATGCTTTACTTAATTCATTTGCAACCGATGCTGCATCTTCTCCAGTGCCTGCTGCAATGTCTAAAGCAAGGCTAAGTAAATCTTGAGATTTAGTAACAGATCCAGTCGTAGAAATTAAAGACTGGAATGCAGGTCGAAGTATATCATCTGCAACACCAGCTGATCCTTCTAGGTCTGAAATAAACCTTTTAATCTTAGTATCTTCAAAACCTAAACCAAGATTTTCAACTGCTTTAGTCAGTTTAACTGCGGCTGCTTCATCATCTGCAAACGCCTTAACTGATGCTTTTGCAAATGCTGCTACTTGCTGAGTACCAAATGCAAGACCAAAAGCACCTGCTAGTTTTTTAACAGATTTACCTAGTTTTTCTGCTGCTGTGTCTGCTTGCTTAAAAGCCTTTTTACCAGTGAATTCGGCAGCAAGGGAAATTAAAATATTGCTCATGCTGATTCCTTAACACTGCTGACAGTAGTTCTTTTGTTAAATTTTATATTGACATTTTCAATAGCTGCAAAGATAGCTGCTGTCTGCTTACCCTCATCTTGCTCGTAAGCACGAAAAAGAACACGACCGCGCAGGTCTCCAGCACTAGATTTTTTACCATAAAGAGCACCCTGTTGAACGAATCTAGCACCAGCATTAGGATTATTAGATTTGCTTCTTGGATCGCCTGTAGGATTTTTACGCCCAGCAGTCTCATAGATTGCACCAGCTGCTGAGTTGTTGCGAATGCGAAATAGGGATCTAAATCCCTTTGAGTTAGGCTTGCCATAACCTGTGCGATAAACAATCCCACGCTTGACTTCAGCAGCGTTGTAAAGCGGGAAGAATCGTACTCGTTCTCCCTCAGCCGAGAATGTTCTAAACATAGAGTTTTTAGCAGTCAATTTACGATTAGGATTAAACTCCCAATTGTAAAGACCAGCTGGAGCCTTGTTAGGCACAAATCCTCTAGCATCTTTCTGAATAACTTTAAGAGACTTTGTAATCTCAGCAGTTAGTTCTTTAGCCAAATCTGGAGCATAGGCATTAAGAGCCTTACGGAGTGCGATTACGCCCGTTACGCTTACTGGCATTCTCTATCTCCCTTGCTTCATCTTTGAGACCCTGCAACAAGGCTTGTAGCATTATTGGGTCTAACTCAAGTAACTGCTGTGGCGGGATTTGCAATCTAATGCTCAGGCGAGCGATCAGATAGGTGAAAGGCAAATCTCGCTTTAAGCTAAAGGGTCAGAGTCTAATACCTCAACACTTTTTAGAGTGCCGATAAAAGTTTCTAACCTTGCATCTACTGGCTCACCTAACCTTTTTACAACTTCATGAGCCAAAAA
>Ga0209087_1002638_pt1 | contig 10037 bp, 9 predicted proteins | sample S_130805_EF_Meta_FD_187321 | JGI IMG/M metagenome (GOLD analysis project Ga0209087, IMG submission 187321) | Freshwater microbial communities from Lake Simoncouche, Canada to study carbon cycling - S_130805_EF_MetaG (SPAdes) (version 2) | ecosystem: Environmental > Aquatic > Freshwater > Lake ...
GCCCAAAAAGCTTCGCTGCCGCCTTCTTCGCGCCAGGACCAAAGCCGGCGCGTGAAGTGGTGCAGTTGATGTTCTTCCGTAATGCCCATGGCGGCAAAAACCTGATGCGCAATGGCCGCACCACGCGTGGCGGCTTCGCCAACTGTGATCTTGGCGCAGCCAATCTCGAACGCCGCAGCGGCCAGGCCGCGCCGATCCACCGCACGCGCCGCCGCCGCAGCGACGACCGATGCGGCGGAGGTTTCGGCGGCAAATACCGCCAATTGTTGCTGCACCGCCTGAAACCGCCCAATAGGGCGCCCGAATTGCTTGCGCGTATTGGCGTGATCCACCGCCAGTGCCAGCGCTGCCTGCATGGCGCCCGCAATCTGCGCTGAGCGCATCAGCGCGGTACACAGCAAGCCTGCTTCCGCGCCCCAGCTATTGGGCAAAACCGCCTCGGCTACCGGCGCGCCGATGATACGCGCCCGATCCCGCGGTTCATGACCGATATTGCCGCCTTCTTCCCAGGCGAGTGCCGCCGCTGGGTAAAGCGCCATACGCGCGCCATCCAGCAGCACGACGTGGCCAGCATGGCGCCCCCAGGGAATGGCGCCATTGCGGCTACCGAAACTCATTGCGCCTTCGGGTGGCGTGATGCCTGCCGCTGCCAGCAATGTATTGCCAAAAATACTCTCCGCCAGCGGCACGGGCGCGGCGTGGCGGCCCAACACCTCCAGCACCGGCGCCACGTCGCTGAAGCCCAGGCCAACACCGCCCGCATCTTCCGCCACCAGCGCGCCATTCAGGCCGAGTGCGGCCATGGCATCCCAGGTGGCAGCCGGCCAGGCGCCGGCTTCCAGGCTGCGCAGCACCGCCACATCCGCCGCATCCGTCAGCGCGCGATCCGCCTGTTCGGCGAGTTCCGTTGCGATCTCACTTGCCATATCAGCGCAGCCCCAATTCGCGCGCGATAATGCCGCGCATGATTTCCCGTGTGCCGCCACGCAAGGAAAAGGTCGGCACAATTTGCGTCAGATAAGCATGCATGCGGCGCATATCCTCTGGCATGTCATCCGTCGCGATCAGATCACGCACCACATTGGGCAAAGCCTGTTCGAAATCATTGCCCAAATCCTTGACCAGCGCCGCTTGCCTCACCGGATCCTGCCCATCTTCCAACATGCCAGCCACCGCGACAGACATATTGCGCAAAGCCCAAAGCCGCGCGACTTGGCGGCCCATGGCAGGCGCCGCCGCCGCATCCTGCTTCAGCGTTGTCATCGTTGCTTCCAGCAAAGGGTGGGAAGACAAATACCGATCCGGCCCGCTGCGCTCAAACGCCAATTCGCTGGTGGCCTGCGCCCAGCCCGCGCCTTCCTGACCGACCAGCGCATCTTCCGGCAGCATCACATCATCGAAGGTGATTTCGTTGAAACCCTTTTCGCCAACCAAGTCACGGATCGGGCGAATATGCACCCCAGGCGCGCGCAGATTCACTAGTACCTGCGAAAGCCCAATATGCCGCGCACCACCTTCGGGTGCAGGAGAAGTGCGCACCAGCGCAATCATCCAATCACATAAATGCCCGAAGGTGGTCCAAATCTTCCGGCCATTCAGTTTCCAGCCGCCGTCAACTTTTTCAGCCTTGGTGCGGAGCGATGCGAGATCACTCCCCGAATCAGGTTCCGACAAGCCGATACAAAACGCATATTCGCCACTGGCAATACGCGGTAGGAAATGGCGCTTCTGGTCTTCCGTGCCGAGTCTGAGGATCAGCGGGCCGGATTGCCGATCCCCAATCCAATGCGCGCCCACCGGCGCACCGGCGGCGAGCATTTCTTCCAGCACGATATTACGTTCCAGAAAGCTGCGTTCCGCGCCGCCAAATTCGCGCGGCCAGCACATGCCAATCCAACCCTTGGCGCCGACAGCGCGCGTGAAATCACGGTCAAACCCCATCCAGGATCGAGCGCGGATTTCCGGCGTAAAATCCGGTGCGTGTTCCGCGAGAAATGCGCGCACTTCCGCGCGCAGTTCTGCCGCGCCATCGGGCGCATCACGCAAATCAAAACGAAGACCAGCCATGGTGTAGCCCCCTCACAAAACGCCGGCGGCGCGTGCCGCGGCGATTTCTTCTGCTGTCATATCGGCAAACTCGCGCAGCACCGCATCTGTATGCTCACCAGGTGCGGGGATGCCGTAGCGATAGGCAACCGGCGTTGCGGCAAGCCGCAAGGGCGAAGCCGGCACACGCACGTGCCCACCCGCATGATGCGGCACTTCCACAATCAAGCCGCGTGCCTTGGTATGCGGATCGGCTTCCACATCAGCCGCGGTATTGATGGGGCCAGAGGTAATCTTGGCATCTTCAAGCACCGCCAACCATTCCGCCCTTGGTCTTTTGCACAAGACATCATGCATCATGCCAAGCAGCAAATCACGATTGGCCGCACGGTCGCGGGCGCGGCGGAAACGCTCATCCTCCGCCCAGTCAGCATGGCCCAGCGCGGCGGCAAGCCTGATAAACTCCCGATCATTCAAAACGCCAATGACGAATTTCGCATCCGAGCCCTGAAACACGCCATAAGGCACTGCCACCACCGCATCATTGCCGGTGCGTTGCATCAACTTGCTGGCATTCAACCATGAAGTCATGGGCGCCTGCATCAGTGACACCATCGTCTCATATAAGGAGACTTCGCAATACTGGCCTTCACCGGTCTGATCGCGATGCCTGAGCGCGGCCAGGATTGAAACCGTTGCCGCAAAGCCCGTGAACATATCCGCCACCGGAACGCCAACACGCTGCGGGCCACCGCCTGGCTTGCCATCGGCCTCGCCAGTCACTTCCATCAGCCCAGCCATGGCCTGCGCCACAAAATCATAGCCTGAGCGATGAGCGTAAGGGCCATCCTGACCAAAGCCTGTTACGGAACAATAGACCAAGCGCGGATTGATCGCGCGCAAATCCTCATAGCCCAGGCCGTAACGCGCCAGCGTTCCGGTGCGGAAATTCTCGATCAGCACATCCGCCTTCGCCACGATGCGCTTCAGAATGGCCGCGCCTTCAGCTTGCGTGAAATCCAAGCTGAGCGAGCGTTTGTTGCGATTGAGTGAGGTGAAATAGGTGCTGTCATCACTCCCCGGCACAAAGGGCGGGCCGAGCGCGCGCAGATCATCGCCATTGCCTTGACGTTCCAGCTTGACGATTTCGGCGCCCAGATCGCCCAGCATTTGTGCGCAAAGCGGGCCGGCCACCACGCGGGTCAGGTCAATCACGCGAAGCCCGGTCAGCGCACCGGGCTTTGGGGTTTCTGTCATCATGCCTCAGCCACTCCGCACCCGGGCGCGTAATTCGAATTTCTGGATTTTGCCGGTTGCGGTTTTCGGTAACGGGCCGAAGGTGATGTGGCGCGGCACCTTGAAGCCCGCCAGATTGGCGCGGCAAAAAGCATGTATCGCATCGCGATTCTCCGCCGCTCCCAGCTTCAGCGTAATGAAGGCATGCGGCACTTCGCCCCATTTTTCATCCGGATGCGCCACCACCGCCGCTTCCATTACATCCGGATGGCGATAGAGCGTTTCTTCGACTTCAAGGCTGCTGATATTCTCACCCCCGGAAATCACAATATCCTTGGCGCGATCCTTTACCTCGATATAGCCATCGGGATGCAGCACCCCCAAATCACCGGTGCGGAACCAACCATCCACAAAGACCGCCGCATTGGCCTTGGGGTTGCGTAGATAACCCTTCATCACCGTATTGCCGCGCAGCGCAATTTCACCAATTGTTGCGCCATCTGCCGGTACAGTCGCACCCGTTTCGGTATTGATCACCGTCGCTTCTTCCAATGTCGGCAAAGCAACACCTTGCCGCGCCATGAAGGCGGCTTTTTCCGCAAGCGGCAGATCATGCAAGCCCGGCTGCCAGGCACACAGCAGTGATGGGCCATAGCATTCCGTCAGCCCATAAAGATGCGTGACGTCGAAGCCAAGATTCTCCATGGCAGCAATCACCGGTGAAGGCGGCGCCGCGCCGCCCGTAGCAATCCCCACGCGATGCGCGAAGCTGCGCCGCTGATCTTCCGGCGCATGGATCAGCATGGTCAGCACGACCGGCGCGGCGCAAAGATGCGTGACACGATGTTCAGCAATCAACGCGAAAATGCGCGCCGGTTCCACGCGGCGCAGGCAGATATGCGTGCCCCCTTGCAGCGTCACCGCCCAGGTATAAGTCCATCCATTACAATGAAACATCGGCAGCGTCCAAAGATAGACGCTTTGCGCAGTCAAGCCGAAGGACAACGCATTGCCGCAGGCATTGAGGTAAGCACCGCGATGATGCACCACCACACCCTTGGGATCGCCCGTGGTGCCGGACGTATAGGAAAGCGAAATCGCTGCCCATTCATCCGGCGGCGGCGTCACCGGAAAGGCGGGATCGCCACCAGCGATGAAATCCTCATAAGGCGTTGCTTCAATCGCCGCACCGCCTGGGCCTTCCGGATCATCGATGATGATAATGCGGGGTGGGTTTTCCAGAACTTCCAAGGCTGTATTCACGAGTGCCGCAAATTCTCGGTCCAGCAGCAGAATTTTCGCGCCAGAATGGCCCAAGATGAAGCGCACTGTTGGCGCATCCAATCGCGTGTTGATGGGGCAGAGCACCGCATGCGCCATGGGCACGGCGTTATGCGCTTCCAGCATCTCCGGAATATTCGGCAAAAGCGCCGCCACCACATCACCTGGCGCTATGCCGGTCTCACGCAGCGCCGAGGCCAAGCGCCGGCTGCGGTCCAGAAACTGCGCATAGGTGATGCGCCTGGCGCCATGAATAATGGCGATGCGCTTGCCCCAGACATGCGCCGCACGCGGCAGGAAGGAAACCGGGGAAAGCGGCACATGATTGGCGGCGGTTTTCGGCAGATCATCCTGCATGTGTCAGCCCTTTCCCAAAACCCGCGGTGCGCTGATGGCGCAACGCAACCGCGCTGACTCACGCAGCAGCGCCGCCGCTTCCGCATGATGCGCACTGCCAGGATCAAAAGCGCCAGCACGAATCGCGGCGGCGAAGGCGGGGTCCGGCGCGGCGGCATCGCCCGTCAGGCGCTGCATCGTGGCACGCATTTCCGCGACCCATGCATCATCCTGTGCGGCTTCCCGCGCCGCAATCGCCATGGCATTCGCAATCATGCGCGCATTGAAGGCATCGGTGCCGGAAAGCTTCGGCAAAATTTCGGCCAGAAGCGCATCACGCGCGGTTGCCAAAAGATTCGGCCCTTCCGGGGCTTCACGCTGCATGGGGCTCCCCCGTCATATTCAGGATTTCCCATTCAAGCTCTGGTACAATATGGCCCGTGAGTGCCAATTCCAAGCTGGTTTCCTTGCCGGAAAGGTGCCGCTCTGCCTGGTCAATCGCAATCACCGCCCAGCGTATATGCGCGGCCAATTCCCACCAATTCACGCGCGCCGCATCCACCGTACGGCCCGCTTCCGCGGCATAGCCAGCATAGAAGGCGTCACGCGCACCAATGCCGCCTGCCTCGTAAGCGCTGCCAAAGCGCCAGCATTTGGCGCAGAACCAGCCCAGATCAGCATGCGGTTCTCCCCAGGCCGCGAATTCCCAATCCAGCACCGCCGTCACGCCATGATCCGCCAGCATCAGATTGCCGGTGCGAAAATCATTATGGTTCAGCACGGGTGGTAGCGGTGCCGGCGCGGTGCGTTCCAGATGCCGCAGCCCCCATTCCAGCACAGGGCGCGGCAGCGCCTGACGGTCCAAGGCGCGACGCTGATCCGCGACAAAGGCAAGGCAGGCATCATATGGCGGCGTACCGAGAAAAGCCAAATCCACGCGCGGCGGCGTGATGCGATGAATACGCGCCAATTCGCGCCCCAAACCCGCCACCGCAGCATCCCGCCCGCCGCCCAATGTTTCGCTTTTTACCACGCGATGCCCAGCGGCAATGCCCTGCACGCGGCGCATGATGAAAAATGGTGCGCCAAGGACACCGGTATCCTCACACAAATGAAGCGGTTCCGGCACCGTCACGCCCTCAGCGAAGGCGGCCTTCAACAGCGCGAATTCGGCGGAACGGGGCAGAGAAACCGCCAAGGTCGCGGCATTATCCGTACGCAACACCCAGGCTTCATCGCGCCCCGCCAACACAACATCCAGCGCCCAATTCTGCTGAATGGCACCACCGGAAAGCAAAGACATCGCGCCTAGCGTCAGATCAGCAGCGCCGGTTGCCCCGCGCAGCCAATCGGTCAGTTTTGCGCGCCGCGCCTCATCCATGCTTGGGCGGACCCCAGGCGAAGAAGCCAGAACCTTCTGCCCGCAGCACATTGGCCAGCACCATGCGATGCACTTCGGAAGCACCATCCACCAGCCGCGCCTGGCGGGCATAGCGGTACATCCATTCAATCACAGTATCCTTGGAATAGCCGCGCGCGCCCAGCAATTGCAGCGCTGTGTCCACGGATTTTTGCAATGCATCCGCGACCACGATCTTCGCCATGGAAACTTCCTTCCGCGCGAAGCCGCCCTGGTCCAGAATCCAGGCCGCCTTCATGGTGAGCAGCCGGCCGATTTCAATTTCCATCGCTGCCTGGCCCACCAGGCCCTGCACGCTTTCGCGGTCAATCAGCTTCATGCCGAAGGAATCACGCTGTGCGATGCGCTCCATGGCAATTTCCAGCGCACGCCGAGACAATCCAAGCCAGCGCATGCAGTGCGTCAACCGCGCCACGCCAAGCCGCATTTGTGTCAGCTTCAGCCCATCGCCTTCATTCATCAGCAAATGCTCATTCGGGACTTCCAGCCCGTCGAATTCTAATTCGCAATGCCCACCATGTTCTTCCGGTCCCATGATCGGAATGCGGCGTACGATCTTCCAGCCCGGCTGATCGGCGCTGAACAGAAAGGCGGAAAGCCCCTTGCGCGGGTCATCCGACGTACGCGCGATGATGATGAAAATCTTCGCATTACCCGCGCCGGTGATGAACCATTTGCGCCCGGTGATGCGCCAGCGATCATTGCCGATTCGTTCCGCCTTAGTATAGGTCAGGTTCGGGTCGGAACCGCAGCCATCTGGTTCGGTCATGGCGAAGGCGGATTGCACATCGCCATCCACAATCGGCTGCAACCAGCGCGGCTTCATTGCTTCCGGCAGAACGCGATCCAGGATCATCATATTGCCGTCATCCGGTGCGGCACTATTGAACACCACGGGCCCGAAGATGGAGCGATTCATTTCCTCATAACAGGCGGCCATGCCAATGCGCGGCAATTCCTGGCCACCCAGGCGCTTTGGCATTTGCAGCGCCCAAAGCCCTTCCGCCTTCGCGGCCTTGCGCATTTCCGCCAGCACATGGGGCGCGATGTTTTCATGCTCATCGAAATTCGCGCGGTCGGATTCCAGTGGAATCAACTTTTCATCAACAAAGCGACGAATGCGCCGGCGCATATCATCAATTTCGGGGGGCAGCGTGAATTCCATGGCGGCAAAACCTAAAGCGGGTTGATCGAATGGCCGCCATCCACTGTCACCACCGCGCCGGTCATATGCGCCCCGGCGGCGGAAGCGAGCAGCAGTAGCGGCCCGGTAAGGTCCTCGGCAGCGCCAAGCCGGCGTTGCGGGATGCGCTTGATCATCGCCTGTCCGGAATCGGAGGCGAAATAATCGCGGTTGATATCAGTGGCGATATAGCCAGGCGCAATCGCATTCACCCGAATGCCGTGCCGCGCCCATTCCACCGCCAAATGGCGCGTCATGTGCAAAAGCCCGGCCTTGGCGGCGGTATAGCCAACCACACCCGGAATGATGCGCTGCCCAAGGACGGAAGCGATATTCACAACCGTGCCCGGACGCTTCGCTGCCACCAGCCGCTTGGCGGCTTCCTGCGCCACCAGAAAACAGCCGCGCAAATTCACATCCAGCACGGCATCCCAATCCTCGGCGCTTTGTTGCAAGGCGGGTTTGGTCACGGCGATGCCAGCATTGTTCACCAGAATACCGCAGGGCGCGCCAAAGGCGGCTTCCGCGGCGGCAAAGGCGGGTGCGATGCTCTCCGGCGCGGTCACATCCAAAGGCACAGAAACCGCGCGCGCGCCCAATTCGCTGGCCAGCGCGGCGGTCGCAGCTTCCCGCCGCGCGGCCAGCGCCACTGAGGCGCCCGCGCCATGCAGCACGCGGGCGAAATGCGCGCCCAAAACGCCGGACGCACCAGTCACCAGCGCCACGCGCCCCTGCAACGAGAACATTCCAGCAATATCCACTGCGCCGCCTCCCTCTTCCGCCAAGGGGTGCCACCGGGCGGGCGCCGGGGCAAGCCCTCAAGACAGAGCCCCCGTTTCCTTATAGCCTTTCACCGGAAACAGGGGTTCAGACCATGACAGGCGAAACAAGGGTGGCGCTGGTTACCGGCGCGCAGCAGGGCATCGGGGCCGCGGCCGCGCGCGCCCTGGCGGCGGCGGGCCATGATGTCGCGATCAATTGGCTGGATAACGAGGCCCAGGCCGAAGCCGTGGCGGCAGAAATCCGCGCAACCGGACGGCGCGCGGCGCTGATCCAGGGCGATGTCGGCACCGCCGCCGGCGCTTCCGCTCTGGTAGAACAGACCATCGCCGCACTCGGGCGCATTGATGTGCTGGTGAATAATGCCGGGATCTTCCCGCGCGTCGAATTTCTGGACATGACCGAAGCCGAATGGGACCGCGTGATCGCCGTCAATCTGAAGGGCAGCGCCTTTTGCGCCCAGGCGGCAGCCCGCGCCATGGCGGCGGTGGGGATCAAGGGGGTGATCATCAACCTTTCTTCCTCCTCCGTCCGGGGGGCGCCGCTTGGGGTGCATTACACGGCCACCAAGGCGGGCATTATCGGCATGACAAGGTCCATGGCGCTGTCACTCGCCCCCCATGGCATACGGGTGAACGCCATCGCGCCCGGCCTGACGGATACCGCGCAGCCGCGCTACGGCAATAGCGAAGCGGAGCTTGCGGTCATGGCCAAGCAAATCCCGCTGGGGCGCATGGGGCGGCCCGAAGAAATCGCTGGGTTGATGGCCTATCTTGCGTCTGATCAAGCCGCTTGGATCACGGGTCAGGTTTATCACATCAACGGGGGCAATTACCTCGCCTGAGGCAAGGCAGGGCCGCCCCGAAGCAGGAGGATCAAAATGCGCCATTGGCTGATCATATGCTTGCTGGCAGTGCTGCCGGGTACGGCGCTGGCGCAGATGGAACCCGGGGACCCGATTGCCGGCCAGCGCTTGGCCACCAATTGGTGCGCCAATTGCCATAGCATCGCGCCTGGCGGCCCGGGACCGGCCACGGATATCGCGCCAAGCTTCGCCGCCATTGCCGCGCTGCCTTCCACAACTTCCATGTCGCTGCGCGCCTATTTGCGCACACCGCACGCCAATATGCCCGATTACCGCCTAAGCCGGGAGGAACTGGATGATATTGTGGCTTATCTGCTGACGGTTAGGCGCTAGGCCCCGGTCTGGCGCCCCGGCAAAACCAAGTCTAGCATCCCCGGCCTTGAGCAAGGGGGAAATAATCTTGTCCGCAGTCAATAAGCCATTCCGCGTCGCCTATCTGGAACGCGTGCCGCATCCAAGCTTTCTGGAAACCGCCACTGCTGACCCTGCCCTGGAAGTGGTGCGGCTTTCCCTGGAAAATGGGGAAGAAGCCGCGATCGCCGAACTCGCCACCTGTGATGGCTATTATGTGCGCGCCTCTCGCGATGAATTGCCCAAGGCGTTTCATGTGAATGATGCGCTTTTGCAGCGCCTGCCCAATCTGCTGATGGTGGCATCCCAGGGCGCGGGATATGACACGATCAACCCGGATTCCTGCACCAAGGCTGGTGTGCTTTTGGTGAACCAGGCCGGCGGCAATGCCGAAGCCGTGGCGGAACACGCCATTGGCATGATGCTGGCACTCATCAAGAAAATGCCGCAGACCCATGCCGCCATGCGCGCGGGGGAAGCCAAGCGCCGCGAAGTATTTATGGGCAATAATCTGCTCGACAAGACGGTTGGTGTGATTG
>Ga0209087_1002641_pt1 | contig 10030 bp, 13 predicted proteins | sample S_130805_EF_Meta_FD_187321 | JGI IMG/M metagenome (GOLD analysis project Ga0209087, IMG submission 187321) | Freshwater microbial communities from Lake Simoncouche, Canada to study carbon cycling - S_130805_EF_MetaG (SPAdes) (version 2) | ecosystem: Environmental > Aquatic > Freshwater > Lake ...
CTTCCCAGTAGTACTTGGCGATGCCGCACTTACGCACTAAGGAGTCTTTGAAAATTGCATAAGTGGTCATAAAACCATTGTTGTCAGAGTTGAAAATGTAGTTGGCGTAATCAGTCGCCTGCTGTGCGCCAGCCACATCTTCGGGTCCACGCGGCACATACTCCACCACATTTTCTGTGCTGAAAAATACTTTCATCAGGCTTGGAAGCATGGCGCTGACAGTGTCACGCACCTCCATCGCCACGACCTGACTTCTCCCATCTTCCTCATTACCAAAGGGGTCGCCACGATAGTACTCAGTACCCTTGGCGCGGATCGGAGACACATCAGCATCGATATAGCTGACAGCATCCTCCAGCTCGGCGGCAATAATGCCTTGAAGCTCGGTGTCATCCATTGGCTCAATAGCTGCAATGTCGGTGGTCATATTCATATCGTTAATCATTTTTTCGCCTTATTTCTTGCGGATATTGCTTTAGCCGTCTGTCTGGCATCGGCCTTGCTAGATGCACCCCACGCTTTCAAACTTAACAGCAAGCGCGTTGGCTCGCCGTCTTTCATCTCTGGACCAGCCATGTTGCCCATTCTCGCAAGGAATGATGCCCTGCGCGGGTTGTCACCACTTTTGACTGGCGCTTTCAGATTCATGCCCTCGGCTTTGGCACTCGCACGCCCCTTGGCATTCAAGCCGCCTGATGGTGACTTTCCCTCTTTACGCTGCCACGCTGGTGTTTTCATATGGGACTTTCTTAATCCTTAAACCATTCTTCGGCATAGTGCGGCCTGTTCTTTCGTAGCCAAGGCACTGCTTGCTGTATCAGCTTGTTGCCATTTAACCCAATCGTTTGGCTACCAATGTGATGCACATAAGACCGCGACAAATAATGGTGAAAACCAGCCGCCCTCAAATCCTCACAATGCACATCATCGGAGTACCAGTTAAGTGGTGGGAACTTGAAGCACTCCCACGCATCTCGACTAATCCAAGCAAAGATGGGGCTTAGACACTCCATCGGCATGATGGCATCTTCATATGGGTACTTGAAGTAGTACAACTCCTGATCAAAGGGGTTGCTTCGGATATTCTGCACAGGACGCGCCGCGTCACATCTTGCTGACACCCAGCCCACTGGTTCGCCAGTTTCCTCTTTGAGCTGCGCCACATCCTCCATCAGATACTTGTAACTGGTGGGGGTCAGCACAATGTCATCATTGGCGCAGATCACTGAGCCAAAGCCATCGGCAAATGCCTTGTCCATGATCTCGTTGTAGTCGTCACCAAAGTTGCTAGGCTTGCCGAATACCTTTAGATCAGCGTCAAAGCCGCCAATAATGGACTCTGGACCTCGCAAATAGACAGGAACTTCGGGACAGTACTCGGCAATGCTTGTGAGCATCACCCGCAAACCTTTGCCGTTTACTGTGCTGATGCAAATCGGTGAGATCACTTCTTAGGCTTCTTGGCCGTCTTTGCCGCCAACTTAAAGTCAGCAGCGGAGGGTGCGGCTTTGGAGCCGACCCTGTTCATCTTCTCACCACTGCCTTTGGCTATCCTAGCTCTCTTGGCTTGGATGTTCGCATAGAGGCCAGGTTTAGTCGCCATTGCGTCCCCCGATCCTGATAGTCAACAATGAATCAGGCATATCGTCTTGGGACTCCATGTCTTGGCCATCACCGCCGTCACCAGTGTTAGGACCGCCAACTACCCACGCATCACAAGTCCTGCTGGCGGCACACTTAAAGTCAAATATCTCGCAGTAACCCAAGTCAGCCAACTTGATGGTTCCCCAAGGATCAGCCTCACGCCCAATACCATCGGCAATGCACTGCTTCAACTTGTCCGACACGTTGAACGCGGCGCAGTTACCGCAACGGCTTTGCTTGGCATCATCCACCGACACATCCCACTGATCAGCCTTCTTTGACCAAAAGGCATCATTAGGCAAATTAGGATTCTCAGGACCATACGCCGCTGACGTAATCGCCTTGGCGCGGTTCTTCAAATTTAACGTGATGTCCTGAGTAGGCGCTGGGCAACTGGCGCTAGTGTCCTGATAGCCAGCCTCTTGATCCATGGATTGATCCATGGTACGTTTTAAGGTTGCCATTACTTCATCCCCCTAGATTTCATGTTCTTTGCTGTACGGCTACCGCGCATAGGCATCTTTGCCTCACTCATCGCAATGGCAATAGCCTGTTTAGGATTCTTGACTACCTTGCCGCCAGCGCCTGAGTGCAACTTGCCGGTCTTGAACTCATGCATTACCTTACCAACCTTTTTCGCTGCCTTGGTCATCTTCATAAAGTACCCCTTTAAACAATAAACGAATTATGCAACCCTTGAGAGGTTTCTTTTCAACGGCTGATTCCACTTTGTAGATACAGCAGAGCCATACATCCCCACCACCGCGTCTGACGCAAACGTCAAGCAAAACGAATCAGCGCGGTCAGGTGAGGCAAGTCCACGCTTTCTGATCTCGTCTTTGCCCTCAATCTGAATCTTGCCACTGGACGTAAACGAATACCTCACAGTCGCCAACTCAGCCACCAGCAACTCATCTTTAGGCATCGTACAGTCCCTAGACTCCAGCCACGCCTTGGCTTTATGCCATAACTCAGCCTTCAGATTACGATAGGTGTTCCCCATCGCCGGTGACTCAGACACGTTGATCCCACGCGCAGGCAACCCCAACTCTTTGAGCCTGTCCACCACACCAGCGCCCAATCCAATTGAATCCACCAGTATTTCCTGTGGGCGCTCACTCGGCACAAGAATCTCATACTCTGCCACCACTGCACCAGTCAACTGCATCAGGTCCAGATTCTTCCAAGTCTTAATAGACTCCAGCACCGCATTCCCTTTGCGCTTGCACAGCGCAGACCTGTCAGAGCCAAATCGCGCAACGTCCAAACCCCACACCAATGGCGCGTGCTGGCTCGGCGCAACGTCACGATTCATCGCCAAGTCCAGTAACTCCATAGGTATGACTGTATCGTCATCTGATCTTGGGAACTCGCCGAGTACGCGGATGCGGTAGGCGTTGGACTCCTCACCATACCGCGCCTTCATCTCCTCTATATACGCCTCGGATACCCTTGGCGAGTCAACGCAACTCACCCGCATGGTGATCCAGTCAGAGGCCAGCCGGTTGTGCGTGTCAAAGAAGAAACCGCTGGACCTTACCGGGTTTCCTAGCAACAGCGTCACAGCGTTATGTCCCGACATAGAACCTGATGCCGCCTCAAATACCTGTTCGGGTATGCCGCTGGCCTCGTCTCCCACCAGCATTACATGATCGCTGTGGACACCTTGGAGTGCTTCGGGTTGTTCGGCCCTTGATGTACGCGCTGATATAAACGCCTCATTATTCGCATCCTTGACCTCAATACGGTCCTGCTTCACCTCCAACTGGTCAGCAAGCATTGGCGGCAGTACCTTCACCCAACGCTTAACCTCGGCAAAGAGCGCGTCATATAACTGGCTACTAGTCGGCGCCGTGACCACCACCTTGACAGGAAAGCGCAGAAATAGATACCAGATCATTGCCCAGGCACTAGCGGTGGACTTACCCACGCCATGTCCACTCCTCACACTTATGCGCCTATTGCCTGCGGCAATGTGGTTGAGGAACTCTATCTGCCACGGATCAGGCTGCGTGTTGAGTACCTCCTTGACAAAGAGGACAGGGTTGTTTTTGTAGAGCTTGACGAATTCCACAAATGGGTTATTCGCCACCAAGTCATCGGAAATTTTTTTCGGGACAGGCTTCTGAGCAGTAAGTGGTAGGGGGGTGGGGGGCGTCATGGCGATACCTGTTTGGGTGCTGCATCAGCCGCCTCCGCCGCCGCGAGCAAGGGGGGGCTCGACGCGGCGGCGCCAGCCGCGGCCACCGCCTGGCAGCCAGTAAACAGATGGAAAGTTATCCACAGGTCGATACATCGGTAAGTCATTGATCTATATGCTTTCTTACATGAACCTTACATAATCGGCTTAACACGATGACTATTATGTTAACTTTATTGTGGATAACTACAGCGATTCTGCTCAATAAACAGGCAGTTTGCGGTTGTCCACAGGCCAGTGTGTACATCATGCGCCATTTTCTGTTGATAAGTCATCGATGACCTCGACATGGCGCAGTGCCGCCATGCGTAGGTCTTGCACATTGATGTTGATCTGTTGCGCCTTTTGTAAGCCATAAGTCTTCTGATCCCACCTTTCGGCCAGCCACTGGCGCGTGCGGATGCGCTGGACATCGCGCTGCGCGTGGTCGATGTCCATGCCGTCTGCGATCTTTATCGTGTCACAGGCCATCAGATCGGCGGCACGCGTGCGCGCGCGTGTAATCATAGCACCATGATCGTTTTCCTCAATCCAATCATCTAGCGCACGCTTACCTATGCCCAAGTCGATGCATATGTCTGCGATGCTTCGGCCACTCTCCACCATGCTAAAGATCATCTCTTCTGGCATCTCATTGAGAAAATCGACATCCTTTCGCCGCTTTGGTGTTCCTGCCATGCTTAAACCCTCTTTAAAGCTGTTTTAACGCGCTGAACGATGTCCAGTACCTTTTTGCGCACAAGTGCCGCTAATCGCTTAATTTGATCCATTCTTGAACCTCTCTGCTTGTTTACTGTCGAACTTGTAATCTAAGACATCATTGTCGCTGAAAGTGAGGTCATCGACAAAGTCATCAAAGCCTGTTTCGCCACCGAGCTTGTGCTTGTACTTAGTGACTTGAGCTGTTGGCACAAGCGCCTTGACCTTGATCAGATGCTGAACTCCCTCATCAGCCATCAGCACTTCCATTTCCTGCATTGACCAGATGTGATGGTTGGATACTTCCTGTCGTGACTTCTGTATCGCCACCGCATCGTTGACAGTCCTGACAATGATCATCGTCTGACCATTCTGCATTTCCCATTCGATCCGAGGTATGCCGACATCCGCTACCTCGCACTCATCTTCGGTCGCCAGTTGATCCAACACTGCATAAGCCCTGATCATTCCTGCCATGCTGGAATCGAACTTCGCCCGATCTTTGGCCTCCATCGCCTGATGCAATCTGCTGTTCTGAGTCCAGAATTTCTCCCTCACATCACTGCTTACTAAAGTAGTCAGTCGATTTTCTCCCCATTTCCTATCTGTCGCCGCTTTGACTGACTCCAATTCAACCAGTTTCGATTGAACGTGAATCGTCCAAGGATCTGCCTTTGGACTTGGTTGCTCCACCACTGGATGCTTATTTGCTGATCTCTTTGTCGCCATATCTCAATTCCCCTTTTTGGTGCAACTTGGTCACATACAGTGGTAACAAACCTCCGAGTCTTAGACTCTCGGTTTGTTACTTGTTACCTGTACAGAACAAACAAGTTACGTTTGTTACCTGTTTGTTACTTGTTACTGTGTATTTATCCAGCATCAAAGTCCATGGCTTTGTGCTGCAACCATACATAGTCGTCCCTAATATCTCCCTCGCCCGACTTCTGCAAATCGTCTTTGGCACGTTTCCACGCCATCTTGAATGAGCTTTTATCCTCATCTGTACACCCCATTTTTGACCACAATTCCTGCCTCCACAGCTCCAATTTGATGGCATGGCGTTGTAAACCTTCTATGTACTTTGGCGATCCATGTTCTTTCACCATTCGCTCTAGGCATTGCATGGCTAGGCGCTGATTCTTGCCACTTCCTGCGTTGCTCTTGCCAGCCTTTTTGGGTGTCTCATTGACGGCTGAATCGCTGGCCTGCACCGCCAGACTGATGACTGGATCGCTTAAATCTAAGCCTGCTAACCTGATCTCTACCTCAACCATCTCAAAGCCAAATCTAGTCCCCTGCTCTCCATCTTTCATTTTGGTGATGGTAAGTACACCTTTAAGTTGATCCTCAAATCGCAGCAGCTCCAACTCACTGTCCACGGCCCCTAGCAATGCTGACGATCCCCTCATACCTAAACCTACGTTTTTTCCTGAGTGGTGCAAGACCATTAGGGCGCAATTAAGGAATTCTTGAATCTTTCCCATAGATACGACAAAGCCCATCATCTCGCCGCTGTCGTTCTCGTTGCCGCCGCCAAAGGCGCGAGCCAAGGTATCTACTATGGCTAAACGAAACTGAACGCCTGTTTCCTCTACTAACTGGACTACGGCCATCATTAAGGCGTTAAAGTCCTCGGCGCTTGACCTCAGGTTAAGCTGGTGGCGCACTACATATATGGGTGCGCCGTCCTCGGTTTGATGGTGGATCTTTATCGCCTTAATCCTTGCGCCGACTCCCCCAAAGCCCTCGCCGCACAGCATCAGCACAGCGCCTGGCTTAGTCACATCCCTACCCATCCAGCTCCTGCCTGTAGCTATCGCCTCGGCAATATCCAAAGCTACAAAGCTCTTGAATGAGCCTGGCGGTCCATACAGCGCCGAGAACGAACCCGCCACTAACACCCCCTCTATCAACCACTCGACTGGCTCGTCTTCTATGGAGTCCCAATGCTCAATCTTTATCGTCTTGGCGGGTTTGGGTGGCGACTGCTTTGGCGGGTCGGATGCGAATTCTTTGGCGATGTCCTCTGATGTTGTTGCCACCATGTCTACACTTGGCGGTATTTGTTGTATCGCCTGTAGCCTTTCGGGAATCGTTACATCGTCCACACTGGTGAGCCTTGGCGCCGCCTTGACCAGCGCCGCCAGCTCTGATCTGCCGCCGCCTGCCTCAATGAACTCAAAGGCGTCATCGCCTTGCTCTTGCAGTCCGAGGTCTACGACCTTGACCGCCTTGGCAATTGGCAGGATGGCCTCTGCTGCCTTGCGAGCGTATGACCAGCCTGATAGATCGTTGTCGGGCAGGATGACTACATTGGCGCCAGCAAAGTATTCGGTAATCGCTTCAGGCCAATGCCCTGCGCCGCTGTGAGCTGTGGTGGCGGCCACGCCGAGTGACATCAGCGCGTCTACTGCTTTCTCGCCTTCGGCCAAATAAATTATTCTTCCCGCCGTCTTCGCGTCCAGCAGATCGGGTAGCTTATATGGGACTATGCGTGCATCACTTAGCGTAGGGTAGCGTTTGCCGTCACTATCAACTTTGTAGAGCCTATAAGTCTTTCCAGACTCCCCTACGCGTAGCCGGTGCTTGACGAATACTGTGACGCGGTCCTCGTCCTGATACTGCCATTCTTGTTGGAACTCAATCTTCGGTAATGGCCTGATGTTGGCGAGTGGATCGGGGCGCTCTTCGAGTTCGGGTAAGAGGTTGCGATCCCTGATCGTTTGGAATACCGATTCCTGAGTGCATCCACCATGACAGTGGAAGAGAGGTTTGCCCTCGTCGTCTATGTGTACTGATAGGGATGGATTCTTGTCGCCGTTGCCTTTTCCGTGGGACGGCACTGGGCAGCTTGCTACCCATTGGCCGTTGGCTCTCTTGGCGTTGCCTAGCGACTTGGCTATTTGTTCTGCTTGCATAGTTTTTCTTTTAAAAATCTGAAGGCACAAAGTCACGCACTTCATCGACAGCAAGCATTACTCTGTTAACTGCTTTGGTGTCAACTTTGTCCAAGATGATCATTTCTAAACAAATAGCAAAGAATGTTGCAAGTCTTCGATCATGGCTAAGTTCTCCCCACCAGCGTTCACAAGCGCCATTGCTACATTCATATTTGTCTGTGATGTTGTATGTGTCTGGATGCTGAATGACAGTGACTTCTGATGAGTCTGGTGTCCAAACAATAGTCAAGTCTTTAAGTTTCATGAGATAAGTTTTTTTAGAGGAAAAAAAAGCCGAGGCTGTTAAACCTCGGCACTTACTTGCTACTACTTAAAACATTTCGTCATCTTCTACTGCCGCGGCCATCACTGACTTTGCAGGCGCAGGCTTGGCTACAGGAGCTGGTGCGGGTGGCGCAGCCACTTGCGCGGTGTAGTCCTCATCGCTTTGCCCCATACCAGCAGGCTTGTCGATCCAGCTAACAATGGTGAAGTTGGGTATGCGCGTAGTGCCTTTGCCGATCTTCTCCAACTTGCTGCCTGTGTACTCAAGTACAGGCAACTTGCCTGCATTGGCGGCACGTTGTCCAGCGCATTCGGTGTAGAGCTTTTCAAGTCCCATGTTGGGACCTACTCCTGATGAACTCCACTCACAAGTACCGATTTCCTTGTTGTATAGCGTGATGATGAATCCACGTTTGTGGTCAGGTGTGGGCTGTGAACCTTTGCGTCCAAGCTCTGAATCGGGTTGCCAGTCGCGTATGCCGACACCTAGCTGTAGCCAGCCTGTTTGCACACCATCGATGTCAAAGACTACCTTTTTAAGTTGGATTTCCTCGCCGAGGTTGTTTGTCCAAGCATTAGCTTGGGGTGAGAAGCGGATGTAGTTTCCATTACCGCCGCCAGATGAGAGATTTAACATTTTGCGTTTTGCTTTCTAAGTTTGGGTTTGCATTATTGACTCAAGCCGCGATCTTTTGCGAGAGTAAGTCCACTTGATACCTTGGCCGTCAATGCGTCCAAGATAACTCTTTGATCCTTAGCAAGCAGTTTCTCTGCTTGTGTAGGAGAAATCAATTCAGTTTCAAATATTTGAAGACCTGTAAGGCCTGCTTCAACTAACGCCACACGCGCTACTTCTGGATCAATCCATTTGCGTGAGGCGCGTTTGGGTTGTAGCTGCCAGCCTGCTATTACTGCGCCCTCTTCCATCTGCTTGGTGGCGTGTTCTTTGACTGCATCAATGAACTTCTCCACCATAGGTGCGCGATCCAGTATGGCGCTGATCTGATCAGGCGAGAGAGACAGCATCACAGACACGATGTCTTCTTTGGGCATGACAGTGATGTCGGGTTGCGCCGCCACGATGTCGAATTGCTCCTTTTGAGCAGGACATATGTGCTTGGCGGGACACCACTGGCAGGCTGACTCTGATGGCGCAAACCTCGGCGCATCACTCACAGCGTCATTGATGGCAGGCAGTAGAACCTCTGTCTCCCACACGCCAAGCTCATCCACGCTCATGCGGTGTGAGCGCTTCTCGCCATGATGGGGTTGGATTATTTGGAACTCGACTTCTTTAGGCATTTGTCTGGTGTGTAACAACGCGCCCAAGGCGTATATCTTCATCTGTTCGCTATCAGCGTCAACGTAACCACGGCCTGTTTTAAGGTCGGCAATGATCAGCTTGTCCTTGGATATTCCCACCACATCGGCAGTGCCTTGTAGCGTGTACTCAGGCGTGTCGTAGAGCTTGTAAAGTTGCTCCACCTTGACATCATCCAACTCATCTTCTATCGCCCATATCGCCTGCAAATGCTCCAAGGCAAAGACGCAATTCTCCTCAGTCATCGTGATGCCCTCTACCTCTTGGCCGATGAATTTAAGAGGGTCGGTGTCTAGTTGAAAGCAAGTCTCGGCCAGCGCGTGAATGGCAGTACCGATCTTGGCGGCTTCGCCTGCTTCTTGGTAAGGCACTAACGCACTAAGTTTGGCGCTGGCAGGGCAGGCGATCCAGCGCGATGCGGATGATGGCCTGAGTTTTAACTGTTGCTGTTTTGCCATGAGTCTCTTTCTAAGTGTGAGCTGTTGATTAGTAGCGTGTATGCGATCTGTCGGCATTCGTTGCTGACTGCATGACCAAGGTCTTCGGGATCAAGTAAACGCTTGATGAATACGACTTGTTGCTGGTTATCCTTGCGTGTCTGCTCCAACTGAGTCGCTAAGTAGATGATGTGTTCACGCATTGTTTGGCGTTCTTTATCATCCATGCCGCAGTCCCCAGCAAGCTATCAGCGCCGCATCAGCTCGGCCATCATGTTTTTTGAGTCTGAAGTAGTCCACGTTATGGGGGAAGAGCTCCATCGCCCTCGCTCTGGCGCCGTCCTTGCCACCAGTGACTCCCATCGCCTTCTGCCATGTCTGTGGAGTTACCAAGGTTGTCTTGATGAGCCTAGCCGCTAGGACACCTTCAATCGCACCAAGGCTACGCCCAAAGGAAAAGACGCTCGTCACGCCCTGGTTACTCATTGCAAAAACACGCTCG
>Ga0209087_1002642_pt1 | contig 10029 bp, 8 predicted proteins | sample S_130805_EF_Meta_FD_187321 | JGI IMG/M metagenome (GOLD analysis project Ga0209087, IMG submission 187321) | Freshwater microbial communities from Lake Simoncouche, Canada to study carbon cycling - S_130805_EF_MetaG (SPAdes) (version 2) | ecosystem: Environmental > Aquatic > Freshwater > Lake ...
CTCTTTGCGCTTTATTTAAAGATTCAAAGTTAGCTTTAAGATCTGCCAACTCTTTATCTTTTTGCTTATTAGCCTTGCGTAGTTGTTTAACGAGATCATTGCTTAACGATTCAACACTTGTGTCGGTGTCGTCATCATCCTCGTAGTCATTATTGGACATAGTCCATCTCCCATTCGTTGTAGTTGTCGTAGACCTCATACAGTTTGGGGATCTCTGTATGGCTTCTACTACCGGTTTTGGTGTCTCTCCATCAGACCGGTGTTCCTGATGGTAGGCCTAGTTAATAGGAGCCAGCTCTATCTCTTGCTAGTGCTCCACTGGTTATACCAGTTTGACCACCAAAGGTGGCCTTTTCCATTCCAATAATCTTCTTACGTTTCTCTCCTGCTTGGGTTTGTCCTGACAGTTTAAATAATTCTTCTTCTGCTGTTGCTTGAGTATAAGGAGACTCTCCATAGATTGCGGCAAGTTGTGAACCACGTTGTAATCCACTACCAATAGCGCCGTAACCTTCTCTAGCAGATTCAGCAGTTACGCCATAACGAGCAAGTTGTTCTGCTCTGGTAGCTGAAGTCCCAAGACCAGCACCCATTGCAGCGCCACCAATCTCAGCAGCAGTTACTTTACGTTTAATTTCAGATAATGCTTTACTAGGATCAAGAGCATAAGCAAGAATATCACCATTAGTAATATCAGGATAGAATTGCTTTAGTGCAGCAGTTACCTCTGGTGCTGCGTTAACAACTCTATTTTGTGCTGTAAGAACTCTATCTTCTAATTCAGTAGAAGATACATCACTAGTAAGTAATTTTTCAAATCCTTCTTGTCTACCAGTAGAATCTTTAGTGTAATAAGATTTAGGTAATCCATAGTTACGCATTACATTCTGATACTGATCTTCCATTCTTACATATGTGGCTTCGTCTAAAGCACTAAGTCCAGCAGCTACACGGGCTTTATTAGCAGCAAATCTCTTTTGATAAGCATCTGTTGCTCTTAATGCTAATGTCATCTCAGAAGATGATGGACCTGATTGTATAAGACCTTTTAAAGGTTCTACTAATGCACTTAATCCATATTGACTAAACTCTGATAATAAAAGATCATAGGCAGACTGACCTGTACGGCGTAGTTTTTCGGCTGCATTAGAATCTTCTAATTCTTGTTTGGCTTTTGCAACTGCTTCATCAGTTAATTGTTTTAATGTTTTTCCACCAAAGGTTTCAATATTTACTTTAGAATCTGGTTTGTTACCACTGTCAGTAACAACCTTATTGTATTGTGCAAGTTTTTGCTCTGGAGTTAATGGCACACCTTCATTAGTAACTTCGCCAAATTCGTTTGTGGTTGGTCTTGCCATTATTTACCCCTGAAATCCAAAGTCCTGAAGGACTCTAAGTGTTGTATCTGCAACCTCTTTTTTAGCATTGTCTGTATATTGCCAACGAACATCTTTGCGTAGTTCTTTTTCAAAATCATAAATTGATTTAGTTCCAACCTTGCCATCTGCTTGAGTATAGGAAAGGGCGCTTCTAATCTTAGGATCAAACAAATCAATAGCAGTATAAGGTATCTCAAGGATATTGCTCATAGACTGAATATAAGGATCTGCTAATGTCTTTAGATCAATACCTGCTTTAATCTTATCTGCCAGTTGAGGAAAGGCACTTGCTGCGCTCTCTCTTAAAGTAGAGTAGATAGTATCTGCATCTATTAGACCAGCTACTGCCTTATTAGCATAATCAGTCGCTGCTGAATCTGAAAGCATAATGCCGTTCTTAGCAGCAAAGTTTTTGAACTCAGTAAAGTATTTTCCTGAAGGTCCTTCTGGAACATTACCTATACCAATTGCTTGTTTACCAGAAACAAGTTGACCTTTGATATTAGTATCAAGCCATACAGCAGGATCAGCATTGTCTGCTGTCAGGTACTCAGTATTTACAAGTTCACCATTTTTATAGGTCTCTTTAATGGTGGTTTTAGATTTACCATTAGGTAATGTATATTGAGCTTTTAATTGTGGAAGCCAGATTGCTAATTCAGATTGATTAGCATCTCTACCATAATACTGTTTAAAGATTTGGTTAATCTTAGATACTAAAGCAGTATCATCTGGGATAGTTGAAGAGTTGTAATTTCTAGTATAGGTACCAGATTTCTTTGGTTTAGTATCGCCACCTACTACAGGTGCTCCACTTAAATCAACGCCAAATTCATTAGCAATGGCTGTTGCTCCACCTGATGCAGATGCACTATCAGTATTGGTTACTTTTCCCGTTCCTGGGTCATAAGTAAAAACCATTATTTAACCGCCTTTGGTGTTAAGTATTTATCAAATACTAAATCTTGAGATAAAAATCTATCATATACATAAGAGAACCCAAGTTTATCATCTGATTTTAATTTGTTAACTACTGCATCGTAAATATATCTCATATCTTTATTTGCTTTTGCATCTATAGATTTTACATCTCGCTTAGCCAATTCATTTGATATCTTATTTCTAAGGTTAAGATAGGTTGATATTGATTTCCAAGTTGTATTACTACCATTATCTTTTATAAAATCTGGATTGTTTAGAATAGTTCCAAGACCAACAATAACTTTATTTGTTTTAGAACCATCTGAATCTAGATAGTCATCATACCAAGCTGTTTGAACATATTGACCAGTCTTTTTATCAAACAAAGGTTTACCGTCAGCATCTGTTTGGACTGCTAATTTAGATATTACTTGTTCTTTAATATACTTTAGATCTTCAGCGCCTGTTTCTTGTATTGAGGAAAGTCCTCGTTTTTGTAATTCTCCGTCAATTGCATCAGACATTTTATTGTATCTAATCCAACCCTTTTCAGCATCATTCCTCTTCTGAGATTCTGCTGGACTCTGTGACGATAAGAATGTATCAGGTGAGTCAGGTGAGACCTTTTTGTTATATAGATAGTTATATGCTGATTGGGAAAATTCATAACCACTAGGATTATTTACAACTAGTCCAATAAGTTTTGGATCAATTTTAGTTAAATCAGATACTAGACCACTATACTTTTTAATGTTTTCTGTTGCCTGAACTGAAGATTGAACTCCAGTAGGGTTCTTAGATAAGCTGGCAGAAAAGTCAAAGTACTCAGGATAGTCATTAAGAAATTTAGCATCGGCATTAACACCGTAAATTCTTTTATACTCTTTTGATTTATCTAGGTAGTATTTATATGGACTATCAAAACGTGGAGCAAAAGGCATAATCAAGTTTGCAAAGGTACGCATCCTCCAGTAATCCTTAGTCATATCCATAATCTTTGCTGGACTAACTGGTGGTTTACCGTCACGCTTTGCGTTCTGTTGTTCTGTTTTCCAAATCAATTGGTAGGTTCTAGCAAACTGTGGATCCTTTAATTGATCCTTACGAGTTAATTCTCTCTGAAGCCAGGGTGGTAGAAATGCTGATATTGCATCCTTTGGATATCCATAAGGAAACATTCCTTTTAGGGACTCTCGTATATCTGGCTGATTCTTAGTTAATTCACCCACAGTAACTCCAACATATGGACCTACTGGAAATATATCAGATATAACATTTGGATTACCGGTATTATAAAGAACATCTAATCCACCTTGAAATATAATATCTAAGGATCCTTTTGGAATACCAACTGTAGTTAATGATTCTAAACCTGGTATACCTCTAAGAGGTTTAGGAACATCAAGCCAAATAGTATCATTACCTTTTGTCTGCCCAACTGGAACCTGATTACCGTCTTCATCGGTTACAAGTCCTGCTCTGTTAGGCGATTGCCATACGAGATAACCCTTATTAATAATAGATGGATCTGCCATTGCTAACTTAGTCCAAGTTTTATAAGCATTTTCTTGTGCTGAGAAGAATGGGTTAATATACTTCATAGCGGTAGCAAGATTAGTCTTACGCTCAATATTAAAAAGAATACCCTTCATCTCGCGTAAGGCAAACTTGTGTGCTTGAAACATAATAGCTTCTTGATCTGCTTTGCTAATTATTTCGCCTCTAAGACCAGCTACTACTTCTACTCTACGCTTAGCCTCTTGGCGATATAAATGAACATAAACTGGATTTCTAGCAAAAGCATCCTCAGGCATAGTTGCCAATAATTTAAATAAAGAGTTTATTCCTTTTTTAACTGAAACATCTGAAGCATTAAATATATTTTCTGTAAGAACGTGACCGTGAATAATAGGCAATACTGTAGGATCTTTAAATGTTGCTCTTAAATCATTAGCAGTAACATCAGATATTTTGTTGCGTAGGTTAGATGATACTGGAAGGTACTGATCTAGGAATCCATTAACCTTATTAACGTATTCAGTTGAATCATCTGAAGAGATAGCCAGTCTACGGCGTAGATCGCGACCATCTGGAGATGATTTTACCCAACGAGCAATATCTTCAAGAGATTCACCTTTAATAATCTTCTTTACTACTACTGAGTTACCAAATTGTGTGCGTAGTGTCTGCGCCCATTGGTCAAAGTACCCAGGATCGGTAGGTTTTACAGCACCAATACCTTTAGATGATAGTTTTGTTTTGTATAGATCTGTATTGCTATCAACCATACGCTCAAAAGAATTACCAGAAGATGCAATACGCTTAAACATATCGCCTAGTGGTCCACCAAAGGCATCATCAAGAATGTATTTTTGACCATCAGATGTGGTTACATTATATGATCCACTACCAATAGTTTGATCTGGTTTTACGTTCTTAGATTTATTAAGTACAGTTGAGTAATGCTGATATATAGATTGTTTTTCTTCTTGTAAAAGTTTAAAGGTATTAAGTTCACCAGCAAGATCTATATCATCTGGGTTTAAAGATACCTTAGCCTCTAGTGCTGATATGCGAGCCTTTAATTCATTCAGTTCATTTATAACTTTAGTGTTTAATTTTTGAACTTGTCTAAAAGTTAGACCAGCATCTACTGCTCTATACTTATCAACTAAACGAGCAGGTGTGGATACTGTATCATTTAAAACATTCTTAAGACCAGGACCTAAATGGCGTAGTTGAGCATATGCCCCTATAGAACTAGCAATACGCAAAGAAGAATCTACGGTGTTACGAATAGTATAACCTAGACGTAGTAGAACTGCTGCTTTAAACACATCCTGAACAAAGTCCAATGAGTTAAATACTGCATTTTTAGTATTACCAAGTAGATTAATTTGCTTGGCATTGCGCTTTAACAAATCATCCATTAGGTCAAAATCCATTATAGGTAAAAAGTTCGCAGTTTGTGATTCTAACTGTGGAACTTTAATAATAGAACCATCAGTATCTACCATAAAGCCTTTATCTTTAATAGACTTTAGGGCTGAAGTTCTAGCACCTTTATAGTTATTATAAATATCCATAGCTATTTCTTCATCAACATTATGTTTTTTAGCAAGTGCTCTTACACCAGCACCTTCAAGATTTAAGGTTGCTAGATTTCTTGCTTCTGGTGTAGATGCTGCTAGATATGGATCTACTAAGGCCTTGCTCTCGTCTGGTGTTAGATTAAGTCTTTTTTCTAATCTAGAAACGTTAGCAATAACTTCTCTGTAAGAATCTGGGTCGTTAAAATTTACTAATCCTGCTGGGCGCTCTCCTGGTGACCAAGATACTTTTTGATATAAACGGTGAAACGGAGTAGGCTGAAATACCTCAACCTTAGAAGCCCCTACTGTTTGGTCATAAAATTTAAGTGATCTAGATTTAGCAACAAAATCTTCTGCACCTTGTAAAACTTTACCAGTAGTACGGGTTAATGAACCGCCAGCTTTACCAATTTCCATAAGATCAGCAAAGTATTTATCAGTTGCTGCTAAAGACCTATAGTTAGCTAATGCCTCATCTGCTACTGCTTTATTATCATTTAAGAATGGAAGCATACCTGAACCATCAGGAGCTGAGAATAACTTAAACTCATCTACTGCTGATAACTTACCGCGCTCTGCTTCTAAAGCGTCAGTAATGTAGGCTCTTTGTAGACGTAAATCATCCATAGCCTTAGGATCACCAAGTGCTGAACGAAGAATAAGCGCAGTTTCATCTACATCTATTGAATCACCTAGTAGGTGGGCAAGTAGTCCTGGGTTAGATGAAGATTTAACCATAGGATGAGATAGAGCATAGGTTGAGTTATTATCCGTAAAGTCTTTTAGTACTTTAGTAAAACGATTATCTACACCGTATTGAGCCTTAGTAATATCTTCTGCGGCTTTAGCCACTAGATCTGCGTTCTTTAATTTACCAGTACCAACTGTACTTTCTTTTAATACCTTAACACCTTTAGCAGCACCTAATGAAACATCACCAAATAATTGAATACCAATGTTTCCTGCTTTTTCTAAAGCACTAAACATACCGCTTTTGTATGCGGCTTCTCTTTCTCTTGGATCATAAATATTAAATTGTGGATCATAAGATAATCTAGTTGCTGAAACGGTACCAGAAAGGGCTGCCTTACCAAAGTCTATTGTTTGTGCGCCTTTATAGGCCTTCTTCCAATCGTCAGGATTAAAAAAACTTGCTTTTCCACCTGATACTTGACCTTGCATTAAAAAATAAGTAGATGCTGGTTCTCTAATTACTTCTTGATTTACTTTATATAAACCTTCAAGTGCTGGAGCTATACCAGGAACTTTATAAATTGCTCCAGCAGCAGAAGCAAGTGGTTTAACTATACTTTTTTGTGCTTCACTTGATGCAGCTTTAAAAGGCTGAATAAATCCATTGTATTCTTCATCATCATTCCAAGGCGCAGTTCCGATATCCCAAGCAAAATTAACAGGAGCAGTTACTAATCCTGCTACCTCTTCACCAAATTTAAAAGCATTTTTAGCAGCAGTACTTGCTACATCACCGATTCTGTTCCATACACTCACAACTGATCCTTTAATTGTCTGATAGCTTTGCGAGTTTCTGGTGATGTATTAGGCAGGTCTGAAATGTAAGCCAATACTGGCATATAAGATGAAATTGCTGCTCTAAAATTTGTGTCATCTGGTTGGCGCATAACAAGTGCTTCTGATCCTGCACCATCACCCATATCAATACCATTAGTAACTGGCTCATTTGGGCGTTCTGTTGGAGCAAATAGTTGAGTTACCGGTGCTTGTGCTACCGGATTAGATGGTCTTCCACCTACATTGTCTGCAATACCACGAGTCTTTGACTTTGCTGCTGCTGTATTAAGCGCGGCAGTCTCGCCGCCTTCTCCATATGATGTTGAACCTAAATTCATATCTGTTCTCTTGGAGTATTTACCTGGGCCTGATGCGCCAGCTAATGGACCTGTTGCCATTATTCCTCCTTTAAAGTTTCTAAGTCTTGCGAAAATTGTTGCCAGATTTTTTCTTCTTGGCTCTTCTGTGTTGAATTGTAGATAGCTAATTGGTGCAGATCATCTGCAAGTGCTTCTACTACTGATACTAAGTTTAAAACAAATCCTGATGCTATTACTAAGTAATCTGACAGTCGCACTGGGCGATTAAGATTGTTATCGTTATTCACCCAGTACTCCCATCTTTAAAATAATTACGCTTTCTTTCCTTTGCGACCTGCTGGTGTCATACCAAAAAACACTTTTCCACCTGCTGGCTTAGAAGTATCCTTCTTACCCTCTAGCGGCTTTGACATAGGTGCTGCTGCTCTTGATCCTTTATTCATTATTCACCTCCCTTATTTATGCTGCTCCGCCAATGGAGGCGAGTAGTTGTGCGATATCAGGTCTTGGTCCAGCAGCAGGGGCCTCTCCGCTTTGTTGTTGTTCAGTTGGCTGCGAGGCAGGAACGGGGGCCGTTCCTACTGCTGGAATAGCAGGTTGTTCAGCAGTAGGTGGTGCTACTGGTTGTGGTTCTGGTGCAAATGCTTTTTCTATAATGTTTTCTAATTGGAAACCCTTTTGTCTTCCTTGGATTACTTCAGCAATTCTTGTAATGACTTGAGATGGGTCTTGACCTTGGGCAGCAAGTGCGGGAATAGTTTGTGCATACTGAGCAACAGCAACGCGAAGAGAATCACGCATTTCTTCAATGTCAACTCTTTGCTCTTCTTGCGTAACATTTAACTCCATTGGTATTTCTCGGCGGACATAATCACGGGATACTAACTTATCGCTACGCATTTGTAGTAATGCAATGATGGCACGGTTAGGATCCATACCAGACATAATGCCGTAACGTACATCTACTCCATACTCGCCTTTAATATCACGAGATGGTGTGTATTTCATTGTATAAGGTGTACCGTCATCGGTTCCCTTAATAGTCTTAGTCATATTACCAAAGACAACCTCATCTACTTCAAAGCAAAGTGAGGTTAACTCTTGGAATAATCTAGCAAACTGCGCTTGTGCTGCTTTAACTTGTGTATCAAAGCCAGCTTGTAATGCTTGAACTCCACGACCTGTAACAACAGAGGCATCAATATTACCTGAACGAGATTCAGGGTAGCGAGAACCTAATCTTAACTCACGCTCTAGTACACCTGACTCTGTAAAGACTCCTGCTGGTAGTTCTAGTGGAACTCTACGAATACCTTGTGGATTAGCAGACCTCATAATTGCATCTGGTCCTAGTGCTAACTCCTGTACATCCTGTGGAATAGCAATAGGTGCTTGAATAGACTTCTCTGCTGCTTGGATCTGTAATACTGCAAAGCGAGCACGGGCTAGTTGAACGGAAAGAACATCATCAAACTGTCCACGAGCTTCACCATCTAAGGATGAACGAAGTGCAACTCTTGCTAAACACTTACCGACTGGGTTAGGTGTATTAGATAGAACTAAGTTATCACGCTCTGGTATAAAAATTAAGTCTTGATCTTTATCGTGGTATCTAACAATAGATAGATAAGGGGAAGCGTAAGAATAAACGTTTCTACCAATGATCTTATCGTAGAACTCAGGATACTGGGATGCGATACTCTCAGCATCGGATGCAATGATCTGTGATATAGATAGGCAACGACCAAAGCGGTCTACCTCAGGGTATACACCAAAAGGATTTAATAAACGGATACGAGGATTGTTTGTCTCATAATCCATTTCAATCATTGCTGGCAATAGACCGTAGGTATTAAAGTAATCAGCACCGGTATACATCTGGATCTGTAGATCAGATGATGAGATGTAGTAGTTTGCAATACGAGTTCTAGTATCAGCAGCACGGCGTTGGGTATCAGATACCATATTGGTTGCTGCACAGTTAAAGGATGGCAGTGGTGCCATTACCTCTGCTAGATCACGGGCTGCTACATCTACAAAGTTTGCAACTAAAGGCTTTGGGTAATCCTCTGAGAACATCGCTGGATATACTTTTGATATATCACCTTGGCGCACGGAAAGAACATCGCGCATACGCTGGTCTCTAGCTGCATAGCGGTTCTTCAACCGATCTATCTTTGAGACTACCTCTTTAGTTGATAACAATTTTTGTCCTTAATAAAATTAATTAGCCTAGAGTTTTTCTAGCTTTGTTCATTTTCTTTTTTTCTTGAGTCTTAGCAATGTTCTCAACTCTAGCTACTGTTCTACTACGATCTGCCTGTATGCGCTTTTCTACAACAGGCACTAATTCTTTAAATAATTCTTTTTGTTGTTTGTATGATAAATTTAATTTACCCATACCTTTTTCTACATAATTATAAGCAGCTTTTTTTGCAGCAGCATTAACATTTTGTTTTCGCGCTTCTGCTTCAGCATACATTTTTTTTCGTTCTAACATTTTTAACTCCTTAGATGAATGTACGTTCTTTTTCTGCAAACAGTTCATCTAAATTGACGACTGTTCTCTTGCCTTGTTCATACTTTGATAGAAATGGATTCTTCAAGTGATGAGTCTGGTACTTACCATAGTTAAGCATCTCTCTCGCTCTGATCTCACAGAACCAAAGAGCCATTACCATATCTGTCTTACCCTTAGTCGTAGGAGACCAAGTAATTAACTGCTCTATTAGAGCCTTAATATTTTCAGTTTGATCTGAAGGTAAATGTATTAGGTTATCCCTG
>Ga0209087_1002643_pt1 | contig 10029 bp, 14 predicted proteins | sample S_130805_EF_Meta_FD_187321 | JGI IMG/M metagenome (GOLD analysis project Ga0209087, IMG submission 187321) | Freshwater microbial communities from Lake Simoncouche, Canada to study carbon cycling - S_130805_EF_MetaG (SPAdes) (version 2) | ecosystem: Environmental > Aquatic > Freshwater > Lake ...
AGTAAATGTTGCGCCATCGTTGTGGCAGATGGGGAGTCCTCGCGCCGCCCATTTGGCGGTGAGTCGGATGGTGTAGCCGCAAGCGGGGCAAACCGCTTTGAGCATTCGGGTTGCTTGCACCTTGCGAGTGGACATGGACAGTTCCGCATGGGGATACTCACCCAACCCGTCAATGATGGCCCCGTAGGCCTGTTTAAACGCAGGCCCTGCACTTGTAGCCTTGTAGCCCTTGAGTGCAGAGGGAATCAGGTGCATAGCGTCTGCAACCTTGCGGAATGCAACCCCGTGGTTCATAGCCCCTGCTGTGGTGTGGCAAAGCTCATGCACCAGCACATCGATGACCCGATAGGTATCGGACAGCACGGGCGAGACCATGATTTCCATCGACTTGTCAGCGGATGCAGTGTCTGCCCAACATTCACCAATAGCGCCTGAGCGTTTCGCAGTGGACGGGAACCCGCAAGAGACCCGCACCTTGGCGGGGATAGGCACGGCCTGAGCGGCGAACACCGCCCGAAACTCTTCAACAGCAGCAGTCAGCCACTCCTCACGGGTGGCGTAGATTTTCTGTAGGGTCATTGTTGACTCTCCGGTTACATGGCAAAAGCGCCACTCGCAAGCCCCGACAAGCGGGGCAAGCGACTGGACTCTCAGCGATAAAGACGGGCATATCGGCGCATCACTTGCAGCATGGGCTTTGCTGGCATTTGGTAGGTTTTAGCAATTCCACGGGCTACATGGGGGAGTGCCTCGCGGGGGACTGCACTCAGCAGGGTCAGTTCCCGAATGATTCGGTAGGCAATGCGCTTGTGGTTGGTCATTGATGGTCTCCGGTAGCAGTGCGACATTGCACTCAAGAGCCCCGCTGGCGGGGCAATTGGCTGGAATGTCAGACCTCACAACCTTGGGCGGCAAGCACCTCAAGGCGGCGGGCGGCAAGGGCAAATGCCTCAGCCATAGCAAGGGCAATATCCAAGGAAGTAAATTCCTTGTTTGTTCCGCCTGAGCCCCAATAAAGCTTGGCTTGGGGCTTGGCGTAACCGTATTGAACGCTCACCGAACAGATGCCGTTATCGCTCCAATGAGTGGGGCCCTCATAGATGTAGTACACCTCGCCGTGTACTTTGCCAGCGTCTACTTTTGTCCAGTCCTTGACTTTTTCTGTAACCATAAATCTCTCCGGTAATCGTGCGACATTGCACTCACAAGCCCTGCAAGCAGGGCAAGTGGCTGGAATGTCAGGCTGGATATTCAAGCGCCTCAGCAACGGTCACGCCGTGCAGGTTTTTCAAAATCGCGTCAGGCCAATTGCCAATGCAGATTACGTTGAGTTCTGCGACAAGTGCAGCCTTTTGTGCTGGCTTGACAAAGTGCAGTTGCTGGTACACCAGCATTTCACGGGTCAGTACGTGCCAGTACGTGGAGGACGGGTTGCGTTTAAACATCTTGATGGCGTACTTCAATTGCAGGTCAGCCACTTCAAGTACACGGGCAAAGGTCAGTTCGGTCATGGGATGGTCTCCGGTTCAGTGCAACAGCGCACTGGTAAGCCCCGCAAGCGGGGCAAACCATTGGACTGTCAGGCGGTTTCAAGGGTTCCCGCTTTGATACGGCGGGACACGGCCTTGGCAATTGAACGGTTGCGCATCTGCACGTCCCGTATGGCATCTATCTCAGCCCAAAGCTTGCGCCCGTAGGGATGGTCAGCCTCATACCTGCCAGCCTCTAGTGCGGCGTAGCAGTCAGCCAGCGCGTAGGCCAGCATTGGTGCGGTGTAGTGTTGAAACTTGCTCATGGTGCGCCTCACTTAGGGGTAAATTGAGCGGGAGGGGTATCGGTATTTTTGTGGGCTGGTACGTGGAACATGGTGTGGTCTCCAATGAAGTGCAACATCGCACTGGTAGGCCCTGCAAGCAGGACAAACCGCTGAAATGTTTATCAGACAAGCCGCCGTCTTTTCTTCTCTTGGCCCCGTGCGGATGGGCCTCAACCACGGGCATTTAGTCGGTGGTGTTTTCCATCTAGCATCTCAGTCCCGTGGCCTGTGGACTGGTCAAAGCGCAACTCTTTAAGGGAGGTTTGTTTGTCCGGCAAACGATATTGCCTTGAAACGAAATGTAATAGCGTTTACATCCCTTTTTTCACCAACCCATGCATTTCGCAACCACAGTTGGATTTATTTAACTCTACCAAGGTCTACCAAGGTCTAACCGAAACACCGTAGAACTGACTCAATCGCGTGATGCGCGCGCGTAGCACGGCCCATGCCAAGCAACCAAAGTGCATAACTACGGTTGCAACTGTTTGTCTCCCGAAATCGATTTAAACGGCCTCAGAGCCGTTTTTAGGGGTTCAGGCTACCTAGCCCTTGGACGGTCTCTGAAAACCTCACCAGCGCGTTTTCGCAACTCTGGTTGGAAAAGTTATGCACAGAAGCTTGTGGATAACTTTTTTTTGTCCACAGGCTGTGGATAACTTTTGTGGATAAAGCTGGGGATAACTTTCCAAGGTGTATACTGAGTGTTTAAACAGTGATGCGTATTTGTACAGGAATAGGAGTTGACTATGGCAAACAAGCTTACGATTGAAGACCTCGATGCAATGGATGAGCCAGCGCCTGAGAGCGGGGCAGATGAGGGTCACTTAGCCGATACTGATTTTGAAAACCCCGTAACCCCTAGCGAAGCGGAACAGTCGGGCCAGTCTCCAGTAGCACTAGTAAGACATAGAGAGATGACTCATGGAATGAAGATGTTTATTGCAGCCAAGCTACAGGGGAAAACAAGTAGAGCAGCGTATAGAGAGGCATACCCAAACGACAAGGGTAACGACAACACCGTGAGTGCCAATGCATACAAACTGAGCAAGCACCCACTGGTTGCCAAGGCGTTGCAGGACGCATGGGGGCAGACAGAAGAGGCACTGGTTGAGGATATGGCTGCAAGCAAGAGGTATGTGATTCAGAGCCTCATTGCATTGAGCAAGGGAGCCAAGCAAGAGGGCTCACGCCTAAAAGCATTGGAACTATTGGGACGTGCATCAGGTGCATTCACCAATGCAGCACCAGCAGAAGCACCAGCACCAAGCGCAGCGCAACTCAAGCAAGCACTGGCTGGTCACCTGAAGCTGCTGAAGCAGTAGCGCCCCTACTGGCATCTCAGGGGGGAGTGCGTTTACACGGCAGGGGGGTCTCTAGGGCGAGCCCACCGTACCCCCACCACCCTGTTTGGCCCGGCATCGACCCAGCTTTGCGTTACGCTCTATTCCACTCAAACGATTCCTAGCTACCCACCCCCTTGTCCCCTAAACGCCTACCCCCGGGGTATATATAAAAATCTGCACAAAGATGCGAACGTTCTCATCTCTGTTTACACCACTTGCGAACGTTCTCAAAAACGTTTAAACTACACGTATGAGCAAACAGAAGGTACTGGAATTCATCAAGAGCCACATCAGGAGTCATGGTGTGTCGCCTAGCTACGAGGTGATAGCAAAGGGAGTTGGAATGTCTTCCAAGTCCAACATCCACCGGATTGTTCATCGGCTACGGGATGAGGGTCTCCTAGACCTGAAGCCCTACAAGTTCCATTCCATCAGACTTGTGGATAGGTCAGTGCAGGAGATTTCCCGTCTATGACTCTCCTGACCCATAAGGAAGTGCAAGACTACCTCAGCATCGTGGACAAAGTGCCTGCTGCGGAGAGGATGAAAATCACTGCCCTGTTGGAGATGGATAGGGTAGAGAGATGTAAGGAGTCTTTCTTGCCCTTCGTGAAGGAGATGTGGCCTATCTTCATCTCTGGTAAGCATCACCAAATCATGGCAGATGCCTTTGAGAGAGTTGCCAGAGGAGAACTGAAGAGACTTATCATCAATATGCCGCCCCGGCATACCAAATCAGAGTTTGCATCGTTCCTTCTACCGTCGTGGTTCTTGGGTAAGTTTCCTGAGAAGAAGGTTATCCAGACTGCTCACACCGCAGAACTATCGACGGGGTTTGGACGTAAGGTACGGAATCTGGTCTCGTCAGATACGTACCAGAAGGTGTTCCAGACCAAACTATCGAGTGACTCCAAAGCAGCAGGTCGGTGGAACACCGACAAGGGTGGTGACTATTTCGCTATTGGTGTAGGTGGTGCAGTGACCGGTAAGGGTGCTGACCTTCTTATTATTGATGACCCCCATTCAGAGCAGGAAGCCAAACAAAACAATCCTGCGGTGTTTGACCAAGTCTATGAGTGGTATACCTCCGGGCCTAGGCAGCGTTTACAGCCTAACGGGGCAATCATTATTGTTATGACCCGGTGGGCCAAGAGAGACCTTACCGGGCAGATTCTGAAGAAGTCCGGCGGGGATGGGGTGGACGATTGGGAGGTCATTGAGTTCCCTGCGATTCTTCCGTCTGGAACACCGCTGTGGCCTGCCTTCTGGTCTAAGAAGGAACTGGAGGCTATCAAGGCTGAGATTCCCGTAGCCAAGTGGGAAGCGCAGTACCAACAGAACCCGACAGGTAATGAGGGTGCAATTATCAAGCGCGACCAGTGGAGGATTTGGGAACATGAAAAGCTCCCTCCTTGTGACTACATCATCCAGTCTTGGGACACAGCCTTTGAGAAGAACAACCGGGCGGACTACTCCGCTTGTACGACTTGGGGAGTTTTTGACCACCCGGACACAAACGGTAAAGACCAAACCAACATCATCCTGCTTGATGCGTTTAAACGCAGGATGGAGTTCCCAGAGTTAAAGAAGCTTGCCTTAGAGCTTTACAAACAATGGGAACCAGACACCCTGATTATTGAGAAGAGAGCCGCCGGGGCTCCTCTGATTTATGAACTCCGCAAGATTGGAGTGCCCCTGTCTGAGTACACACCTAGCAAGGGCAACGACAAAATTAGCCGTGTAAACTCTATTGCAGACCTATTTGCCTCTGGGATTGTCTGGTGTACAGGCTCTCGTGATGCAGACGAGGTCATGGAGGAAATGGCAGCATTTCCAAACGGCGATAACGATGACTTGGTGGACTCAAGCAGCCAAGCTTTGATGAGGTTTCGCCAAGGTGGGTTTATCCAGATTGCTTCCGACGAACAGGATGATGAGCCCATCTTCCGTCGCAAGTATGAATATTACTAAGGACGTATATGGCTACCAATGTAGATAAGGGTTTGTACCAAGCACCGATGGGCATAGAGCAACTAGCCCAAGATGAAGAGCCCATTGAGATTGAGATTGTTGACCCCGAGGCGGTGAATATTCATATGGGGGACTTGGACATCTCCATCATCCCCGGTGAGGATGAAGACGAGTTTGGTCAAAACCTTGCAGAGCTTATAGACGATGGAGACCTCCAATCCATTGCAAGTGACTTGGATGAAGACATTGAAAATGACCGGAACAGTCGTAAAGACTGGGAGAAGGCTTACACCGATGGTTTAAAGCTACTGGGGCTTCAGTTTGAAGAAAGAACAGAGCCTTGGCAAGGAGCATCTGGGGTGTTCCATCCCATGATTACTGAGGCAGTTGTCAGATTCCAGTCAGAAACCATCACAGAGATGTTCCCGGCCCAAGGGCCTGTACGTACAAAGATTATTGGTAAAGAGACACCGGAGAAGAAGGAAGCAGCAGTTCGTGTTGAGGAAGACATGAACTATGAACTCACCGAGGTGATGCGTGAGTTCCGTCCCGAACATGAGCGGATGCTGTGGAGTCTCCCCGCCACCGGTTCTGCGTTCAAGAAGGTTTACTACGACCCCAATCTAGGGCGACAAGTCTCCATGTTTGTCCCCGCAGAGGACATCATCCTCCCCTATGGAACGACCGACCTAGACACCTGCTATCGTTTAACGCATGTCATGCGTAAGACCAAGAACGAGATTATGAAATTGCAGGAGAGCGGTTTCTATCGGGATGTGGAGTTGGGTGAACCAACGAAGGACAGAAGCGACATTAAACAAGCCAAGGACAAAGAGACCGGCTTTAGTGATTTAAACGATGACCGCTACACCATCTACGAAGTTCACGCAGACCTAGACATCCCCGGATATGAGGACACCAACTCCGACGGGGAAGAGACAGAGATTGGACTCCCCTACGTCGTAACTTTTATCAAGGGGACAAACGATGTTCTGGCTATCCGCCGCAACTGGGAGCCGGACGACGAACTGCGTTTAAAGCGCCAACACTTCGTCCATTACCAATACATCCCCGGATTCGGAGCTTACGGATTTGGTCTGTTCCACCTCATCGGTGGATTCGCCAAGAGCGCCACCAGCATCATGCGTCAGCTTATCGATGCAGGAACTCTGTCCAACCTTCCGGGCGGATTGAAGTCCCGTGGTCTACGGATTAAGGGAGACGACACCCCCATCCAGCCGGGAGAGTTCCGTGATGTAGATATCGGTTCGGGCGCTTTGCGGGACAACATCCTGCCCCTGCCTTACAAGGAACCTAGTCAAGTCCTTGCAGCCCTATTGGGAACCATCGTTGATGAAGGCCGTCGCTTTGCGGCGACAGCAGACATCAAGGTCAGCGACATGTCCGCCCAATCCCCGGTCGGCACAACTCTGGCAATTCTGGAACGTCAACTGAAGGTGATGACGGCAGTACAAGCCCGCCTTCATTACACGTTTAAACAGGAGTTGGGTCTCCTCGCTGAAATTATTGCAGACTACACAGACCCCAACTACGACTACGACCCTGACACATCCAATCGCAGTGCCAAGAAGGCTGACTACGAGTACGTGGAAATCATCCCCGTAAGCGACCCTAACGCAGCAACGATGAGCCAGCGGGTGGTTCAGTATCAAGCTGTGATTCAGATGGCGCAGATGGCTCCTGACATCTATGACATGCCACAACTCCACCGCCGGATGTTGGAGGTCTTGGGAATTAAGAATGCAGAGAAGCTAGTCAAGCTCCCAGACGACCAGAAACCCCGTGACCCCGTTACGGAGAATATGGCAGTCTTAAAAGGAGAGCCAATCAAGGCATTCTTGAATCAAGACCACCAATCACACATTGCAGTGCATATGGCTATGCTGCAAGACCCAATGATTATGGCAACCATTGGACAGAACCCCCGTGCTCCTGCAATCCAAGCAGCCATGATGGCTCACCTCGCAGAACATGCGGGATATCAGTACCGCAAACAGATTGAAGCCCAACTGGGACTGACTCTACCTCCAGAGGATGAAGACCTGCCACCGCAGATTGAACAAGCTCTGTCTGAAATGATGGCTAGGGCCGCTCAACAAGCCTTACAGCTAAACCAACAGCAAGCCCAACAACAACAAGCTCAACAGCAGGCTCAAGACCCGATGGTGATGATGCAGCAGCAAGAGCTTGCCCTGAAACAAGGTGGTCTGCAACTGGAAGCTCAGAAGGTTCAGCAAGACTTTGCAATCGAGCAGGCAAAGCTTGAACTGGAGAAACAAAAAATGGTTCTGGAAGCCTCTGCCAAGGCAGACGCTAATAACCTGCGCAAGGAAGAATCTGCTGCTCGTATGCAGTTGGAAGGTGTCAAAGTTGGAGCTTCTATTCGGGAGTCTCAAGCCAAGCAGAAGTTTGACCAAGAGAGTTCTGGCGTGAAACTAGGAGCCCAGATAGCCAAAGACCAAACTCAACTAAACCAAGGTGAACCATGATTCAAAACTTCGCACGCGTATTGCGCGAACAAATACGCATTGACATGAACAATTATGCAGACGACTTGGCTGGTGGGGCCTGTTCGTCCTTTGATGAGTATAGAAAACTGTGCGGGGTTATTCAGGGCCTAGCCATCGCAGAGTCCCACCTATTGGCCTTGCTAAAGAAAGTTGAAGAATCAGATGAGTAAAATCATTTTGCCTCCGGGGGTAGTAATGCCCGCGCCAATCCAAACGTCAGAAGAACCTGACGCAACAATGACAGACGCAGAAAAAGCCAAGCAGCTTCCAGAGCCATCTGGGTACAAGCTGTTATGTGTGCTGCCCGCAATCGACGAAACGATTGAAGGCACAAACTTCCTCAAGTCAAAAGACATGATGAAGCGCGAAGAAGTAACCACAGCAGTTCTGTTCGTGGTCAAAGTTGGCCCAGACGCATATTCCGACAAAGAAAAGTTTCCCAGCGGGCCTTGGTGCAAGCAGGGTGACTTCATCATGGTTCGCACCTACGCAGGTACGCGATTCAAGATGTACGGTCAGGAAATGCGCTTAATCAACGATGACCAAGTTGAAGGTGTTGTGCAAGACCCCCGTGGAATCACCCACGTTTAAGGAGATACCATGTCAGAGTTTAAATTTCCAGATGAGTTGGAAGACGAAAAGACAGTTGAGATTGAATCTAATGCAGATGAAATTGAGATTGAAGTCGTAGACGATACCCCTCCAGCAGACCGAGGCCGCAAAGCCTTGGAGAAAGAGGTTGAAGACCCTACGGATGAGGAAATTGCCTCATACGGTGACAAAGTTAAGGTGCGGATTAAGGAATTAACCCACGCCCGACACGATGAACGCCGTGCAAAAGAAGCTCTTATGCGCGAAAAGCTGGAGCTTGAGAACATGGCAAGGCAGGTTGTTGCTGAAAATCAACAATTACGCAAGCATGTTAGCGATGGAAGCCAGCAATTTCAGCAGCAATCCGTCCAATTGGCGGAAAACGAGCTAGAAAACGCCCGGAAACAGTATAAAGTTGCCCAAGAGGCGTTTGATTCTGATGCTATACTGGCTGCGCAAGAAGCGTTGCTAGAAGCGAAGATGAAAATCGCCGCTATCAAGGGTTCTCGACAGCAAATCCGTCAGGAAGAGCGTGAAGAAGCCCCGCGACAAGTCCAACAGCCAACTGAAACCAAGGCAGATGCCAAAACCTTGCGCTGGCAAGCAAAAAACCAGTGGTTTGGTTCTGAGGGATTTGAAGAAGTTACCAGCTACTCACTAGGGCTGCACCAAAAACTAGTGAATTCGGGTGTAGACCCGCGAAGCGACGAGTATTTTGAGGCAATCGATACTCGCATACGAGACAAGTTCCCAGAGGTATTTGGGAATGAGAAGTCTAGAGAGTCTTCCAGACGACCTACTTCGGTTGTTGCGCCCGCTGCTCGTTCATCGGGCGTAAAAAAGGTTCAGATGACTAGCACCGCTATGGCGTTGGCTAGGAAGTTTGGATTAACCCCGCAGCAATACGCTGCTCAAGTAGCTAAATTGGAGGCCTCAAATGGCAACTCGTGATTCTCGTGACCTATCCACCCGTGAAAAAGGTGCTCGTTTTGTTTATCGGCCCTCTAGCGCATTGCCAGACCCGAACCCTATCCCCGGTTTCACACACCGCTGGGTTATGACTCATCTTCTTGGTCAAATTGAACCAACGAATATGTCTCGCAAACTCAGAGACGGATATGTTCCATGTAAGGCAATTGATTACCCGGAGCTAATGCTCCAAGGAAACGAAAAGACAGGCAATATTGAAATTGGTGGTCTCATGCTCTGCAAGATACCCACTGAAATCTCTGAAGGCATGTTTGAGTACTACACCGGGCAATCGCAAGCACAGATGGAAGCGGTAGACAACAGTTTTATGCGTCAGAGTGACCCGCGAATGCCGTTGACTATGGAAAAACGTTCCAGTTCAACGCGTGGACGGATTTAAACTTTATTTTAGGAGTCCTTTATGGCTTATCCGGTTATTGATGCCCCCTACGGGCTAAAGCCAATCAACTTGATTGGAGGTCAGGTATTTGCGGGTTCTACTCGTGAATACCCGATCACTAACGGTTACTCTACGAACATTTTCTACGGTGATTACGTAGGACTGTCTCGTGGTGAAATCGTGCGCTTGTCTGTGTCTACTGGCACGGCAGGTAATCAAACTGGTATCTTCTTGGGATGCTCGTTTACCAACCCCGTCACAAAACAAAAGCAATTTCAGCAATACTGGCCCGCATCAACTGCGGCTGGTGATGCAGTGGCTATTGTTGCTGACGACCCTGACCAAGTGTTCAAGGGTGTTGTTTGCTCTGCTACTACCGCTGTTGCTTCTGGCGCTCGCGCCATG
>Ga0209087_1002646_pt1 | contig 10018 bp, 7 predicted proteins | sample S_130805_EF_Meta_FD_187321 | JGI IMG/M metagenome (GOLD analysis project Ga0209087, IMG submission 187321) | Freshwater microbial communities from Lake Simoncouche, Canada to study carbon cycling - S_130805_EF_MetaG (SPAdes) (version 2) | ecosystem: Environmental > Aquatic > Freshwater > Lake ...
GTAGATCGAGAGGGCATAACCGGTTGCCCAGCCAAACGGTCGCAGCGGCTGGCGCGCCACGCTGATGTCACCGGAAAACAGCCGCAAGAAGTCTTCGTCGTGGGCCAGCCCTTCATCCAGGCCCAGATCGTTGAACAGGGTTGGACTGTGGGCCACATACTGCGGCGCTGGCAGCGGCGTGGGTGTCACCGGCACGTAATGGCCGGAGAACACCTGGCGGGGCTTGTGATCGTGGCCATCGCCGCTGGCCTGGGGATCGGCCTGGAGGGAATCCAGCAACGAATAGTCGGCCCGTTGAGCAAATTCAGCGAAGCTGGTCGTTGTGGTTGAATCGCAGGCACTCGAGGGGGCTGGCATGGGCACGATCGTCAAAGGTGTCTCTGGTGCTGGGCTTGCCGGGGCCGGGCCCTGACGCTGCACCCATCATCCCTCGCTTCGCACCTGCCTTGGCGGGATCTGCCATACCCTTGGCAAGCAAGGCCGCAACGGCCCAAACTGGTTGCAGGCCAGGACCCTTGGGCACAACAAACATGGCAGAGTCCGATTGCCCTGCAGCTGGTCCCCAGCCCCTGGAGCTGGCGGCAGGGGTGCATCAGCTGTGCGGCTGCGGCCGCAGTCGCCACGGCTGGATGTGCGACGGCGCCCATCTGGGCAGCGGCAGGGTGTCTTACGAGCTCCGACTGCGCGAACCCAGCTTGGTGCAGATGTGTGGCTGCGGCCGATCAAGGCGCCATCCCCTCTGCGATGGCAGCCATGCCAAAGCGCCGCGCCAGCCCTGGTGGCGCTGGTGGCGATGAACAGGTCGCTGCGCCCCTGGCCTGTTTTGCTCTTGCTGCTGCTGGCCGTTCCCCTGCCAGCGCTGGCCGCCAAGGTGCTGCGGGTGGGGGTTCTCGATGGATCACCTCCCTGTTCCCTGCAAAAAACCCGGGGCCAATGGCAGGGTCGGGCGGTGGAATTGTGGGAGTTGATTGCCCGGCGTGAGGGTCTGGCCTACCTGATGAGCGGCTATGCCAATCCCCGCAGCCTGCTGGAGGCCGCCCGCAATGATCAGGTCGACATAGGGGTCGGCTGCCTGACGATGGCGCCGGAGAGAGTTGGTAAATACCGCTTCAGCCTGCCGTTCCAGGAGCGGGGCCTCGCTCTGATGCTGCCCGCAGAAGCGGGTGCCAACAGCCTGAGGTTGCTCAGCACCCTTGTCAATACCGAGTTGCTGAAGGTAATTGGGGGCTATCTGCTGGCGATCGGCCTGATCAGCAGCGTCGTCTGGCTGGATGAGCACCGGGGTAAAGACAGCATCGGCAAACGGGAGCAGCTGCGCCGCTTTGCCTTGATTTACCAGGTGTTGGCCTCAGGGCCGGGCACCAACATGATCGTCAGTCGCACCCGCGGCCATGCCCTGGTGCTGCTGGCCTGGCTTGTGCGCATCATCGGCGCCTCGATGATCGTTAGCACCATCACTTTGGATGCCCTGCGCGAGCCGGCGGCGCGCGGTTTCCAGCCCCGCAGGCTGACGGATTTGATCGGGCTGCGGATCGCGGTGCGGCCCGGCAGCGTCAGTGAACATCTACTCAAAACACCGCCCCTGGCTGGCCGGGTGAAGCTGGTGGGCCTGAGTGCGCTTGATAAAGGGCCGGAGCTGCTGCTGCAAGGCAAAGCCGACGGGGTGCTCGCCGATGAGCAGCAGCTTGTCTACGTGCTGGAGCAAACCCCACCGGAGCAGCGCTCCCGGCTGCGGCTGGCCCTCAAGGACAGCTACCGGGAATCCCAGGCCTTCGTCTATTCCCCAAACCTGGACAACGCGATGGCAACCCGCCTGGATCGCGCCATCAGCCAAGCCAAACGCGATGGGTTATTGCCCTGAGGGGGGTCGGAGAGGTCCAGCAGGTGGTGCTTCGGGTTCTATGGGCCCCGGCCGGAACCACAATCGCTGGCGGAAAGGATCCACCACCAAAGTGCCGTCATTAACGAAACTGGCGCCGAGCTGGGCTGCCGGGCGGTCCCAGGTGCCAATGCCGCCGCAGCGGCGGGCGGCAGGCGGTGTGTCCTTGAGGAACAGGGTGACTCCCTGGAGACGTCGCACCGCCGAGCCATCACTGCCGACCAGCTCCACCGCCTTTCCCGGCGGCAGGCGGTAGGCCAGCACCTGCTCACTCACCCCGGCGCAGGTGCTCAGGGTCAGGTTCGCCTCGGGATGGGGCTCAAGCCGCACGCTTCGGGCCAGTTGGTGGAACCAGGCGCGGTTGATGTTCAAGGATGGCGCGTGGAGGCCGTCGTCGTAGCCGGTATCGACCTGGGCCACCGCCATGCTGGAGCCAATGCGCACCGGAATCGAGGGGATGTTGGGGCAAGGGCCGCCCCTGGGGGCCGCGGGGCAGTGGAGCGTGGCCGCATTGGTGCCGAAATAACCAGAGCTGGAGAGGGGCTGAAACCCGGCCTGGCGCAATTCGTCATCGGCGCAGAAGCTGGCCTGGTCAGCGCGGTGCAGTAGCCCGTTGGCGTAATCCAGGGTCCAAACATGCTGGCGCAACAGATCGGTGCCGATCAGACCCGCCTGGGGCAGGGGGCCGCGGATGCCGCTGTGGTCCTGCACATTGAGGCTCAAAGGCGCCAACGGTCCGAAGAAATCGACGCCGGCAAATGTATTGCCGCTGCCCTGCAGCGACAGCGGACCCCGCCTGCCCAAAAAGGTGCCCGGTGAAATGGCGCTGCCATCAGCCCCCAGATCCAGCACGAAAAAGCCGGTGCGGCCCTGCACCCGCAGCGGCGTGTAGGGCATGCCGCTGGAGATGACCAGCGAGCGCGTTTCGCCAAGACAGGACGACAGCGGCGCCGCTGGGCAGGGCAGCGCCGTGAGCAGCGTCAGAAACAGCAGGGGCAGGGCGAACAGAGCCTGAAGGCGAGGGAACATACACCTCATTACAACCTCCTACATGCCCCCATTATTGACGTGATATGGGTCTTCAACAATGCTGCATCGAACCGAATGATTCCACTTGATTTTAGCCACTAGACCCGCCCGGCGTTCACCAATCACCATGGATCCAACCCTCACGGCTGCCTCGCCCCTCACAGCTGCTGATCGCCTGCCAGCGGTAGAATCGTTTCCGCTCTATGGCGGCGATGCGTTGCCCCAGAACCCCGGAACGACGGTGCAGCGGATCGAAATCGTCAGCTCGGTGCAGAAGGCTGACGGCAGGCATCCTGAAAATTGTTGGCTGGTGGATGTGGCGGAGCGCTTCAACCAGCGCCGCGAGCGGATCGACGGCGGTCCGCCGACTGAGGTTGTGGTCCGCGCCATTCCATCTGGTCTTGGCGCCCAGATGCTGGCGGCCGGCAAGATGCGGCCGGCCGGCTATTCCCCCGCCGGCCAGTCCTGGCTGGAACTACTGCGCCACCAGGGCCTCCCCCCCACACTGATCAGCGACAAGCTTGTCGCCAACACCACGGTGATCGCCCTACGTCAATGCGCCTGGCGGTGGCTTAATCAAGGCCCTGCAAGCAAGATCAACTTCGCGCCGGTGGTCGACCAGATCCTTGCAGGCAACTTGAAGCTGGGCTATTCCAACCCTTGCACCAGCTCGGCTGGGTTGGATTTCCTACAGACCCTGCTCTGGGTGATTGCCGGCCATGGCCAAGAGCGCACACCCCTGACCGCCGCTGAATTGAACCGCCCCCAGATCACCAAGTTGTTTGATCTGCTGCAACAAAGAATTGCCGGCACCGCACCGACCTACCCCCAATCGATTCAGATGTGGAAAAGCCAGCCCAATCGCTTCGATGCGGTCGTGATGGCGCACCAGGGCTTTAACCAATTGAAGCAACAACCGGGCTTCGAGGATCTGGTGGAGGTGCCCTTCGGCACGCCCCAGAATTCACCATTGGCCGCCTTTCCCTGGACCACAGCCCAAGAGCGGCAGGCCCTGCAACTGTTTGCCCAATTCGCCAGCTCCGAGCCGATGCAGTCGCTGGCCCGGCAGCGGGGCTACGGCGAAGCGCAAGGCATCGCTGCCGCTGCCAAACCACCCCAAGCTGATGGCGCCCTGCTCAGTAAGGCCCAAAGCCTGTGGAAACAACCGATGGCCAACGCACCCCTTCTCCATGGCGATGCTTGGCGCCTGCTGGATCACCCAGCTGGCTCTGGCCTCGCTCTTGAGCTAACTGGCGCCAATCCCCCTACGGCCCTTGCTGGTGGATCGCAGCATCTGCAGCGAACAGCAACGGCACCATCTGGTCGATCGCTATCGCCAATTGTGGATCAAAGATCAGCTCTCCCAGCAGCGGCGCTCTCCCGTGATTGAAGCGAACGTCTTGGGAGTGGGGCTGAAGCGTCAGTATCCCCAGGCGTTGGTGTTGAGTTGTGAGCAGCCCTGAATGCCAGGACCTGCCACCCCGTAGCTCGGCAAGCAGAGTTAGCGGCAGCCAACGCCCCAGTGGCAACCCCGCCAAGCTGGAATGCCCAAAGGCCTTTGGTTACGAACGAAGTCATGACTGCTGATGGTGATCAAAAGGCTGCCAACGCCGCCGCCCCTGGCCCGCATCGGCACGTGCTGCTCACCGGTGGCAACTCGGGGATCGGTTTGCAGGCCGCCATGCAGTTGTTGGCGGACGGCCACCGCCTCACCGTGCCCTGCCGCGATGCCGCCAGCGCCGATCGCCTCGGCCAGGTGCTGGCGCCACTGGCGGAGCAACCCCTGGGGGGCAGGCTGGCGACGCCGATCTGCGACCTGGGTGATCTCGCCAGCGTCGAGCGCTGCGCAGCAGACCTGCTGACGACTGGGGAGCCGATCGACAGCCTGGTGCTGAACGCCGGCCTGCAGTACAGCGGTGCCAGCGAACCGCGCTGGTCGGTGCAGGGTTTTGAACTCACGATCGCGGTCAACCACCTGGCCCATCAGGCCCTGCTGCAGCGCCTGCTGCCCCTGCTGCTGCGGGGCACCGCGCCGCGGCTGGTGGTCACCGGCTCGGAGGTGCATGACCCCACCACAGCCGGCGGCAAGGTGGGGCAACCCGCTGGGTTAGGTGATTTGGCCGGTCTACGCCAGGGCCCCGGCGCAGCGATGCTCGATGGCGGTGTGTTCAATGCCGAGAAGGCCTACAAGGACAGCAAGCTCTGCAATTTGCTGATGGCACGGCAAGTGGAGCGCCAACTGCGGCAGCAGGGCCAGACCCTGCCGGTGCTGGCCTGGAGCCCGGGGCTGGTGATCCCCCGCGGCAGCGGCGGCTTCTTCCGCTACAGCCGCAGCCAGAACCCCTTTGGGCAGACCCTGTTTGCGTTGATCGCCCGCGACCTGCTGCGGCTCACCGAAACGCCCCAGCGGGCCGGCGCCCTGCTGGCGGGCCTGGCCACCTCATCACCAGCGGAACCCGTTGGTTTTCAGTACTGGAGCAACCGGGTGCTGGGCCCGGGCCGGCTGCGCTTTGCAGCCAGCGAGCCCAGCCTGGAGGCCAGCAACGATGAACTGGCCGGCGAGCTCTGGAGCCTCAGTGCAGAGGCGGTCGCCAATTCAGGCACCGATCTAGGCAATGATGAGGCTGGTCAGTGAGAGGAGACAGCCAACACTTGGGGTTGTCCCCATCAGGCCCGACAATTGGCTGCTATGGCGCAGCAAAATGGCTGAAAGGCCATATAGACCGCTTCGGCGGCGGCAAATTCAACTTCTTCACCGAGGAAGGCGACCGCCAAACCGTCAAACAGACAATAAAAAAAAGCGCGGTAATTGATCCCCGCGCTTGATTGTTTCTCAGGCACTTTATTGGGTTGCTGGCATTTGCTCCCTGCTCGTTGAAGCCAGACCTGCGGTCGCTGGGCGTCAGGCCAGGCTGGTGAAATCGGCCATCGTGAAGCGGCCATCACCGCCGAGCACCTGGTCGAAGCCGGGAGCGCGGGCGGCCAACTGGTCGAAAGTGGCGGCGCCGTTGAGCATGTCGTGGGCGGCCCCGATCAGGCTTTGCTGGCCGGAGCTGTCGTTGGAGATGGCCCAGAACATCATCCCCCCCAAACCGGCAGTTTCCACATAGGCAGCCTTGCCGGCAATCGTGGCTGTAGTCTCGATCGAACTCCAGATCTGGCTTGTTGGATTGTAGGCAAAGGCAGCTTTGTTAATGTCATCCCAAACCAAGGAATAGCTGTCATTTTCAATTCCAGTAATCAGGTCTTTTTGATCGTAGTTACCCTTCTCATAGGAGCCTGGTGCCAGGCTGGCATTGCCGGCCTGTTGATAGCCAACATTACTGCCTGCGGCCACACCACCCCAGGCGCGGGTGTAGGCCGGTGCCCCCAATACAACCTTGTCTAGGGCTATTCCTGTATCACGAAATTGATCGATTGCCGTCACAACATCATAGCCGCCGGCATCGCCTATCATAGCTGCCTGGTGACCGGTTGTAGATTCCCACCCCCCGTGGAAATCGTAGGCCATCACGTTGTAGAAATCAACAAACGGATCGATTCCTTTGAGATTGAGATTGGCCAATTTATCGGCACCGCCGGCAGTGGCAATTGAGATCTCGACGTCACGGCCAGTGCGTGTATTTAGATCTGTCAACTTCTGATCCAATAGCTCCAAAGTAAGCTTCAGGTTGTTGCCATCCTGATTGCTAACGGTGTTGGTCGCCAGGCCGCCACCACCTGGATACTCCCAGTCGAAGTCAACCGAATTGAAAAAGTCGTAGTACTCAAGATGATCGATGATCGATTCCGTAAAGATCTCCCGTCCTGCCGCATCATCCAGGCTTGTGCTGAAATTACCTGACAATGTCCAGCCACCGATCGCGAAGCCGATGTTCAACTCTGGATTCAGCTCCTTCAGCAGCCGTAACTGGTTGAGGTTGCCGGCATAGAGTTTCTCCCAGGCGGCCTTGTTGTCACCAACCCAAGCTGAATCATCGCTATACAGATCGCCATCGGTGCGTAGGGTCAAGCTACGACCGCTGCCTGCGTTGAAGTGGGCATCAACCGCAGCGACTTTCGTCGCAGTGTTACTGCCGCTGGGGGTGAAGTTGCCCTGCCACTGATCGACCCAACTGAACTGGCTGCTGTGATCCACGAGGTAAGCTTGTCGCTGGTCGCTGAGACCATCCCAATCGGTTTTGCTGAAGGTGCGCTGTAAGCCCCCCTGGGAATCGTCCCAGCTATCCGGCTTGGCGATCACCAGCCAGGAGCCGTCGGCGTTGGCACTGACATTGAAGTCACCGCCAGTCAGATAGCCCTGGCGGCGCTCCTCGCCGATCGCCTGCCATTCCGTTTTATCAAAGCGACGACTCACTAGTTGATCTGCTTGGGTGAAGGTTTTTTCGTAGGCCGCCCAGGGGTCGTGAATGCCCAGACCGCCAGCCACGTTGCTGTTCAGGCCTTTGTATCCCGGCTGCACCCAGTCACCTGGCAACACGTTCAATTCGGGCGCCATGAAAGGGCGATCAGCCTGGGTGGGAGTGATGCCGAAGAAGCTGTAATTGAGATTGGTGAGTTGGCCTGCTTTGACGTCGGCTACGTGAAAATCACGGCCGTAGATACCCCACTCTTCGAAGTAGCCGACGACGCGCTTTGTGGTGTTGCCGCTGCCCCCGCTCACGGGGTTGCTGGGCGGTGGGTTGGTGTCGAGGCTGAAGGAGAAGCTGGCCGATGGGTTGCCCAGATTGCCGGCGGCATCGGCCACCCTGGCGCTGATGGTATGAGAGCCGTTATTGGCCAGGGCGGTTGGCGTGAACGACCAGGTCTTGGTCGTGTTGTTGACACTGGCATCGCCCAGCAGGGTTGAACCGTTGAAGATGCGCAGGGTTTCGCCCGTGCCCAGGGCTGCGGAGATTGTGCCCGAGAAGGTGGGAGTGCTGTCGTCGGTGATGGCAGCAGCAGCCAGGTTGCCTTGCACGACGCCCACGTTGTCCGCCACGGCTGTGATCGTGGCGGTAGGTAGCGGTATAATTGTACTGCTCCCGTTAGCGCCCGTGTCCGTGCCGGACCCCGTGCCCGTGCCACCTGTGCCAGCAGGATCCGTGCCGTCACCAAGGCCGGTGTCTGTTCCAGCGTTACCCGTTCCTGTTTCGGACCCTGACCCTGACCCTGACCCTGACCCGGTCCCGGTCCCGATTGTTCCAGGATCTGTGCTGCCAGAGCCACTAGTTCCCGATTCAGCACCGCTGACGTCGGTCCCACTACCAGTGCTGCCAGCATCGGCGCTTGAGGCAGTGTCGAACCCGAAGAGATCGTTCACCGTTTGGCCGCTGAGAGTGGCGCTGGCTTGGAAGTAGGAGCTCATGCTGGCGCCAGCTGCTAGGGGCTGGGCGGCGGCCCAAACGGGGGCGGAGAGGGTCACCCGAAAGCTCCCATCCGCCAGCGCCTGCTGTTGCACGCTGAAATCACTGATGCTGCGCAGGGCGTGGCGGCTGGTGAAGCTCACACTCCAGCCGGCTGCCACCGTGCCACTGCCGCCGTTCAACACCTTGATCGTGCCTTCGTAGGCACCGTTCCAACTGCTGCCGATCTTGATCTGAACGGCCAAATCCCCGCCAGCGGCAGTGGCTTGCTCGCCCTGGCTGCCGCCCGACGTCGAATCCGATGGGGTGCCCGTCACTGAGCCCGTGTCAGCACTGCTGGTGCCAGCGCTGCTGGTGCCCGTACTGCCACTGCTGGCGGCGACCCCGCTCACCAGCACGGTCTCCGCCAGCGTCACGTCCTGATCGCTGTCGCTGGTAACGGTGAAACCCAGATCCAGGCTGGCACCGGCACTCAGCGGCGCCGCACCTGCCGCCGCTTGCACCGTGATCGTGTAGGTACCGTCGTGGTTAGCTACGGCGCTTTGGTCGGCGTTGTAGAAGTCGAAATCATTGTATTTGGAGACGAATTGAAAAGACCAACCCTGAATCGCTTGCGAGCCACTGTTGGTGATCGAAAAACTGCCGCTTAACCCACCCCAGAAGCTGCTCGATGATGAAACTGATGCCATCAAGAGTTGATCAAGCCAGAAGTTCTGAACAGTCATAGTCTTAAATGGGAGAGGAGTTCAAGGAAGCGAATGCCCTGAACCGGTCTGTAGAAATCCTCCCGTAATGCCCCTGATCAGGGAACACTGCAGATGCAGTGTTTTGGCAGCTCACCTGGCGAAAGCTTGGGTGAGCCGATGGCTGGGCTGATGGCTGGGCCGGGCCTTCAGCTCAACAGCCCTAGCCGCAGCCCGATCACTGCCGCCGCCGTGCGGTCGCTCACATCTAGCTTGCGCAAAATCCGTTGGACGTGGTCCCGGGCCGTGACATCGGCCACCACAAGCCGTTCGGCAATCTGCCGGTTGGTGAGTCCTGCCGCCACCAGCGCCAGCACCTCCAGCTCTCGCTGGGTGAGTGCCCCTGCGGCGGCAACGGCCGCTTCGATGGCCTGGCGGCAGGCCGGATCCACAAACCGCTTGCCCAGTGCCATCTGCTCCAGGGCGCTTTCTAAAATCCCATGCCCGATGTTCTCCTCCCAGATCAGGTTCACCTCCGGGCGGGCCAGCAGGCTGGCGAGCGGCAAGGCGGGGGCGTCCACCACTTGCACCACCAGCAGATGGGGAGGAATGGTTTGGCTCAGTAGCGTCTCGATCAACGGCACACAAGAACCGTCCCGCAAGTGGCTGGTGGTGATCAGCAGCACATCCTCGGCGGCAGGGGGAAGGAGAGCCAAGGCCTCGGCCGCTGTGGCGCAAATGCCCAGCAGCACGGGGATGGTGTCATCGGCACGCTTGCGCAAATTGCTGTTCAAGATCGCCGCATAAGCTGGCGAGGGGTTGCAGACCAACAATTGGTAGCTGCAGACCAGTTCCCGCACCCGTTGTTCCCTCAATTCCTGGTCGGCCAAAGTCTCTGGGGCCCCATGGGGCTGGGCAACAGACGCTGATTCCATTGGTAGGGCTACGGATTGGCTAAAGGACTCCTGACCAGCTTGGCAGTGTTGGCAGAGTCAAAAAACTACTCATCAGCCTGCTCGTCTTGGGAGGTGATCACCACCATCCACCCCCCCCCTCAAACGGCCGGCCACCGCCTTGAATCA
>Ga0209087_1002649_pt1 | contig 10015 bp, 7 predicted proteins | sample S_130805_EF_Meta_FD_187321 | JGI IMG/M metagenome (GOLD analysis project Ga0209087, IMG submission 187321) | Freshwater microbial communities from Lake Simoncouche, Canada to study carbon cycling - S_130805_EF_MetaG (SPAdes) (version 2) | ecosystem: Environmental > Aquatic > Freshwater > Lake ...
CCGCGAGGAGATTGAGCGCATCGAGCCCGAGATTCCACTCTTTGAGCGTGCCGTTCAGGTAGCGCTTCTCCCGCCCGAGCCTGATGAAGACCGCGATGCCATTGTGGAAATCCGCGCCGGCACCGGGGGCACTGAGGCCGCTCTTTTCGCAGCTGACTTGCACCGCATGTATTGTCGCTATGCCGACACTTTGGGACTCAAGGTCGAGGAACTCGAATCCAGTCCGGCCGATCTAGGCGGCGTGCGCGAAGTCATTTTCCGTATTTCCGGCACATCCGTCTTCCGCCGCTTCCGCTATGAGAGCGGCGTGCACCGCGTGCAGCGCGTGCCCGCCACCGAGGCGCAGGGCCGCATCCACACCTCCACTGCCACAGTCGCCGTTCTTCCGGAGGCCGAGGAGGTGGATATCGAAATCAAACCCGAGGACTTGCGCATTGAAGTCTGCCGAGCCGGCGGACCGGGCGGCCAAGGCGTGAACACCACCGACTCCGCTGTGCAGGTCATGCACATCCCGACCGGAAGGATTGTTCGTTGCCAGGACGGCCGCAGTCAGCAGAAGAACAAGGAGGCCGCGATCAAAATCATGCGCTCCCGACTCCTCGAGGACAAACGCCGCGAGGAGGAGGAAAAATACTCCGCCCACCGACGCAGCCTCATCGGCGGCGGGGGACGCGAAGAAAAAATCCGCACCTACAATTTTGCCGAGAACCGCGTCACCGACCACCGCATCAAGCTCTCGCTCTATTCGCTCGACCGCTTTCTCGAAGGGGACATCGGCGCCCTCGTGGAAGCCCTCCAGGTCAGTGACATCGAACAACGATTGAAGGATTCCGGTATCGCCTGATGCTTTCGGCCCGCAGCATTTTTTGGCGGAGTTTTTGAAATAATTATCTTGTGGCCTCACGGGGCATTATCCAGATTGCCACCGCTTCAGGCGGTTTATGAACACCAATCCAGCTAATCCCACCGACCTGTCCGGCTTGGAAATGGACTTGCTCCAATCCTTCCAGCCTTCATGGGTCAAGGACTCCACTCCATCCAGTAAAATCTCCCTCGCCTCCACACACGGCGATGAGGACACGCCAAGCAACCGGCGCTCAGGCTTCGACCGTGACGAAGGAGACTCCCGCTGGGATCGCAAACGGCCAAAAGGCGACCGCCTCACCCGCAGACCATCTGGTGAACACTCCGACAAATCGCGCAATCGCTCCTTCGGCGATAAGCGCCCTGCCGGAAAAAGCAGCGGCCCGCGCCGTGATGAGCGCCAAAGTGGTGGCCGTCGCGAAAGCGAACCGGTCCAGCGCCCCGTTCTTCTTGAGGGCTGGGAAATCAAATTTTTCCCGGAGCCACGCGGCGTTGATGGTTTGCTCAAGCAGATCAAATCGACGGCCAAAACATATTCCCTCTTCGAGTTGGCCCGTCTGGTTCTTGAAAAATCCGCCCGCTACCTTGTGGAGTTTCAACGCAAATCCGGCCCGTCACTTTTTCAAGTGGTGGCGGATGGCACGCTTTGGTTGAGCGAGAGCGATGCCGCAGCGCGGATTCTTGCGACACAATTGGATAAATTTTACCGCCTCGAGCGCATCGCCGTGGAACCGCCAAAAGGAGCCTCCCCGATCATTGCCCAGTGCGGCATGAGCGGCGTCCTTCTTGGGCCACCCAACCTCCACGACTACCAGCTTAAAGTCCAAAAACTCCACGCCGAACGCTACGGCAATATGGCGTTTGATATCTACAAGGCCCGCATCCGCATGGTCCGCGATGAGGAATCCATCCAAAAATGGCGCGACGAACAAAGCTCGCAGAATGTCTATTTTCCACTCGAAGCCCCCGAAGGCAGCGAGCCTGAGCCACTCAAGAACCTTGCAGAAGTAGCCGAGCACTTTCAAAAAAATCACGCAGCCACCGCGATTATCAATCCTGGCGATCACTTCACCGCTCCAGGCTCTGCACCGGTGAACGACTCTGCGCCAGCCGTCATTGAGTTCACCCGCCGTGAACTCGACAACCTCATCCGGTTCCCGCTTCCGCTTGCGAATACCCTCGGCCAAAAACTTGCCGGCGGCGGGTTGCAGATTTTTAAAGCTCACGAAAACATCACCTATGTCTCCGTGGCCCGGCCCAAGATGCTCGATCGCCAGGCGAATCCCGTCTCGGAGAGCCTCGCCGCCATTCTCGATTATCTGGAATCGAACGCTGGGAAACCCCGGGCGGAACAATGGAAGGCTCTGCTCGCGCTGCCTACCCTTCCATCGGATCCAGCACTTCGCGAGCCGGCCCTGCTCCGCGATTTTCATTGGCTCTTGTTGCAAGGCCATGTCATCGACTTTGCCTCGAAGGGCCTCGAAATCCCACGGCGCCCCTCCGCGCGCCCCCCGCAGGAAAAACAGGGAAAACCCCAAGGCAACCGCCCGCCCCGCCCCAACCCCGCGCCCAAGGCCTCTACACCAGCGCCGGTTGTCTCAGAGACACCCAATACAAATCCCGAGCCACCTGCTGAAGCCTCCGCACCCGATGCGGATTTTGCAGCGCTGAAGCCGGATGCTGCCGAACCTCTGCCAAGTGAAGAGGAGCGTTTGCCTCAAGTGGCCGATGTTTTGCCTGAAACCGCAGAGTCTTTGCCACAGGGGAATGCCATTTTGTCCGGAGAAATCGACCCGGCCTCAGAGACCACCGAGCCTCTGCCCGAAACGGTTGAGACACCGGCCGAGGCGGGCGATTTTTTGGTTGCTGCGGATTCCACAGCTCAAGACAAGCCCACGCTCGAAGGCGGCGAATCCGTTCAGGACTCCATCGAAAGCCAAGTTACCAAGCCACTCGCGTGACCCACGGCCAGAAGCGGCTTGGAGGGATGCCACGCCAGAGCGCTGATGCCGGTGCCAAGTCTGGCGCGCTTGCGGCGGAATTGACCCTTCTCAAAAGTCACCACCAGCAGAGTTCCCTCGCCATCACCTGTCGCGAGTTGGCCGGTGGCGGCTGAGAAATCCAGCGCCAGCACTTCGCTCTCACTGCCATCGACCTGAATCGGTTTGGCTCCATCCGGACCTTTTGCGGACGCACACGGCCAAACAGTCACCACCGGACTCCCCGCCGTGGCGAGGCGTTTGCCATCGGCCGAAAAAGCCAGCGCGCGAACCTTGGATTCAAACCCCTCCATGTTGAGCGGATTGTCCCTCGGGATATCGTAAATATGCACACTCGCGGTCTGGTCCGCCGTGGCCAGCCAGCGCCCGTCATTGCTCCACCGCACCTGCAGGCTCGCTCCGCCCCAATCAAAGCGGGAGAAAGGTTCCTTCTCCCCAAGCCTCCAAAGCAACGCCCCGCCCGCGCCGACCGTTGCGATCTCGGCAGGCGTCTTGGGATTCCATGCGAAATCCGACACCACGGCCGGCAAGTCGCGCAGGCTTTTTTCATTACTCTCGGCCGCGTCGAAAATATGCAACGCCTTACCCTGACCCGCCGCGAGCAGCCCTCCATCCGGACTCGTCCGCACATGCTCGATCATCCCCCGGCCAGGCTTCCATTCCCACGAGCCGCAGCGGATTTTTCCGTCGAACCCGCAAGTCGCAGGCTCGCCAGCGAACCAGTCCGAGCTTCCATTCCCCATGCCGTGGCCCGGGAGTTCCTCTAGCAGCGTCGCCGTTTCGTCGGCTACAAGCACCGCGCCGGTCGCGGGAGTCACGAGCAATCGCGTCCCATCAGGATTCCATTTCAGGTCGAGGATGTGATCCCCCGCAGTGATAGAGCCGGGGCTTTTCAAGCGAGGCAGGAGCGGAATCCGCTGGTGAGGGCTTCGCGGTCGAGCTTGCGGCCGATGAAAATCAGGCTGTTCTTGCGCGGGCGTCCTGCCCACGGACCGCCACTCGCCGCGTCGATGAGCATGTGCACGCCTTGGAACACCACGCGGTCGGCCTGGCCCTTCACAGCGAAAACCCCCTTCATGCGGAAAATGTCCTGCCCCTGATCGCGAACGAGCTTCGAAATCCAGTCGTTGAGTTTTTTGCCATCGCACTCCCCCTCGGCTTCTATGCCCACGCTCGAGATGTCCGAGTGGTGATGGTGGTGATGCCCATGCGCATCCAAAAAGTGGGGATTGAGTTCCGTGGCGCGATCAAGGTTGAAGCCGCCCACTTCGAGCACTTTTTTGATGTCGATCTCCGCGCGCGTCGTGCGGTGGATCACGGCCAGAGCATTGATGGCGCGGATGCGCTGCTCCGTTTCCTCCAGCTCTTCGGGCGTCGCGAGGTCACTCTTGTTGAGAAGAATCACATCCGCAAAGGCCACCTGCTCTTCGGCCTCGTGAGTCTCATCGACATGGCGCGAGAAATGGTGTGCGTCCACCACCGTCACCACACCATTCACCACCGTCTGCTCCCGCAATTCCTCATCCACAAAAAATGTCTGCACCACCGGCCCCGGATCAGCCAGGCCGGTCGTTTCAATCAGGATGTGGTCGAACTTGTCGCGGCGCTTCATGAGATTCCCCAGAATGCGAATCAAATCCCCGCGCACTGTGCAGCAAATGCACCCGTTGTTCATTTCAAACAACTCCTCCTCGGCATTGATCACCAACTCATGGTCGATGCCAATCTCGCCAAATTCATTTTCAATCACCGCAATCCGTAGCCCGTGGTTTTCCCCAAGAATGCGGTTCAACAGCGTGGTTTTTCCGGCTCCGAGGAAGCCAGTCAGAATGGTGACAGGTATGCGAGACATCCAGCGAGTAAACAGGAAAAGCTGAAATCCTGAAAAGACTCTTTTCAAGGGCAGGGTCCGTCGACCCCACCCCACGCGAGGTTACGAAATTGTAACCATCATTCCCTTTGCAGTGGATGGATTTTTTAAGAACTCAACGCCTGCGAATCAAAAAAACAATTCTGATTTGCCAATTTCCACACCATGAAAAAAACAACCATCTTTAAGTTTCTCGCCGCATGTGTGGTTTTATCATCCGAGGCCTCCTATGCACAGTTGAGCCTCTTGAGCAACTTCAGTGCGAACTACGGCAACGGCACAAGCGCTGGCGAAATTGTGGGCTTCGACAAGGTGTCAAAAAACCTCTTTGTTACGAGTTCCAGTTCTGCCGCCTACCAGATCAATATTTTTGATCTTTCGAATCCTTCCAGCTCAGTCGGCGTTGGAGCGATCGATTTCTCATTATCTTTCGGAAGCAAGGCGAACATGAGCGCTCTCAGCAGCGTTGCAATCAACTCCGCCAAGGGATTTGGTGTCGCCTCCCTGATTCCCACGGCCAATACCACCACGCTCGGCAAAGTGGGTTTCTTCGATCTTGCCAGCAGAACTTCCCTGGGAACGATCGACGTCGGATACCACCCAGACAGCGTTTCTTTTTCGCCTGATGGATCAAAACTCATTGTCGTGAATGAAGGGGAATTCAGCTCGAACAGCACAACCAATCCTACAGGGGCCAATGCTCCGGGCTCGATTTCGATTTTCGATATCTCCAGCATTACCAGCAGCAACCTTGCCAACCTTGCGTCTCTCACGCCTGTCACCAGAGATTTTTCCTCCCCCAATCTTGCCTCTGGAGTCTCTCTGAGCGGCATTCGCAATTCCAATGTCGCGGCCATTGGCACCAGCGGGAACTTCATTGCCTCGGTTCCTGATTTTACTCAAGCCGCAAACCAAGACCCCAATGCGATCGAGCCTGAGTATGCCTCGGTCATCGGAGATAAAGTGTATGTATCCCTTCAGGATAACAATGCCATTGGTGAATATGATCTCACTCAGAACCAGTGGACGAAGGTGACCAACCTGGGGACGATCACTCAAACAATCGATGCTACAGATTCAGGTTCAACCATATCCATTACGCAAACAGTTAAAGGTCTGCCTATGCCGGATACGGTCGCCACATACTCCAAGAACGGAAAAACCTATGTCGTTACTGCAAACGAAGGCGATGCGCGCGTGGATGATCGCGATATCAGCCGATTTGGTGACATAGCCGGCAGCGATAGTATGAACACGATCCTCGATAGCAACTACCCAACCAGCAATAATAGCACCCGAGCCGACACCCAGCTTGGCAAGCTGTATGTTTCCCGCATTGATGGCGACACGGATGGCAATGGTAAAATCGATGAAATCAGGATGATCGGAACCCGAAGCTTCACCATTTGGGAGGTCACCGGCGCTGGGTTGCAACAAGTCTATGACTCGGGCAGTTATTTTGAAACATACATCCGCGATAACGATGCTTCTGGCTGGGTGGACGGCCGAAGCGATGACAAGGGTCCCGAACCAGAAGGCCTGACTTTGGGTGAAATAGATGGCAAGACATTTGCATTCATCGGTATGGAGCGAAATAATGGTATCTTCATGTTCGATATCACTGATCCGAATGCTCCATCGTTTTTTGGCTACACCCGCACATCGGATGGATCCAACACGCCACTGCGTCCAGAGGGAATGAGCTTCATTTCAGCTGCCGATAGTCCGAATGGACAAAATCTTCTTATTGTTGGCTACGAAGGTGATGGGACAACGGCCAGTGAGCGCATTGGCGTGTATTCCGTCGTTCCCGAGCCTCAGACATATATCCTCCTCGGCATCGCAGCCGCTTTCCTCCTCTGGCGTGCGCGCCGTCGGGCTTGCTGAAAAGTTTTAAAAACCCTGATTATCAAAGAGAAAAACTACAAACTACAAAATGAAAAAGAACACCCGACTATCAATTCTTGCTGGAATCTCGCTGAGCATTCTGGCGACTCTCACAGCGCAAGCGCAAATCAGCACACTCCGCATCACCGAAGCCATGTCGAGTGGCAATGGAACTGTTGACTGGTTCGAAGTAACAAATTATGGGCTATCCGATGTGTCTATCACAGGCTGGAAGATGGACGATAACAGTTTCTCATCTGCCGTCTCTGTGGCGCTAAACGGGGTATCGTCCATCAGCTCCGGGCAGTCTGTGATATTTTTGGAATCAGCTTCTGCGGCGAGTGATATTTCCACATTTCGAACGATTTGGGGCTCCAATGTCACCTCTCTAATCATTGGATCATACACGGGAGGAGCTGTTGGCTTAAGCAGCGGCGGTGATGGATTAGTCCTCTTCGATTCCACTGGAGCTGAAATGACTCCACGAGTAACCTTCGGGACGGCAACTACGGGAAGCTCGTTTTATTACTCCTACGACTCGACAGGCAGTCCAAGCACGAGTCCAAATGCCAGCGCTATTCTTAGCACTGCATCATTAAGCAACGGCCAAAATACCTACACCTCAAGTGGCAACACTGGTTCCCCCGGCACGGCCATGAATGCAGTGCCAGAGCCGCAGACATACCTTCTCCTCGGCATTGGTGCCGCCTTCCTACTCTGGCGCGCGCGCCGTCGGGCTTGAGTGATCCAAGCAGCGCCGCGTGGAAGACCGCGGCGCCAGAATGCGAAGTGCCAGTGAGTGCGCCTGACTCCTCTTTGCACACCGCTGTTCGATTGCAACTCCGCGTGGTATTGCATCCTCCGGTTTGCGATCAGTCGGATACCTGTGTGTAAACCAAATCAATGCTTGGCACATACAAGATCAAGGAAGCTCAGGCCAATCTCACAAAGCGCTGCCGCTCCGGCAGGAAGTTTGTGATCTCCAATCGCAATCGTCCGGTTGTTGTCGCCCTGCCCGTCGAGGATTTCGAGGCCCTGCTGGAAACGCTGGATGTTCTCGAGGATCCCGCTGCGATGAAGGCGGTGCGCGCAGTGAAGGCTGGAACGGCAAAATACCGCGCTCTGAATCTCTCGGATGAAAATTTCGGCCTCTGAGCAAGTTTCAAATTGGCTCTGCACCTTGCCAACGCCAAGCAAGCGACGCGTGAGCACTACTCCCCGCGTCCGCCGAAGTCCACTTTCGGATAAGTCTGCAGGTAGGCGGCGACTTCGTTTGTGAAGATGCCGCCGAACTCGGCGAGTTTCTTTTCGCCCATGCCGCCGATCACGCGCAGGGCGTCGATGTGGGTCGGGTATTCGCGGGCCATTTGGCGGAGGGTGTTGTCGCCGAAGATCACATAGGCCGGCACGCTGCGCTCGTCGGCGAGGCGCTTGCGGAGTTTGCGAAGGCGGTCGAAGAGTGTCTCGTCGCACTCAATTTCGCCGGTGCGTGGAACGCTGATTTTTTTTAGCTCCACTGGCTTTGAGAGCATGATGACGCGGCGGGATTTCAGGGCGTCGAGGCCGAGGTCGGTGAGGGCGATGGTGGGAAATTGTCCGGCATCCTGCGCGAGGTAGCCGAGGCGCAGGAGATCGCGCCCGATCGCGCTCCACTGCGGGCGGGTGAGGTCTTTGCCGATGCCATAGGTGGTGAGCTTGTCATGCCCCCAGCGTTGGATTTTTTCATTAGCGGAGCCGGTGAGAATTTCGATGAGGTGGTTCATGCCGACGCCGAAGCGCCCGCCTTGCCGGACACGGTAAACGCAGGAAAGCAGTTTCTGCGCTTGGGTGGTGGCGTTGTAATTCTCACGGGGTTGGAGGCAGTTGTCGCACGAGCCGCAATTCGGCTCCGTGTAGGCCTCCGCGAAGTAATTCAGAAGCTCTCGGCGACGGCAGGTTGGGCAGTCGGCATAACCCAGCATGAGACGCAATTGCTCACGAGCGATCCTCTGCTCGTGGGCGTCGCTCATTTCATCGATGAAGTGCGTCTGCTTTGCGGCATCACCCGCGCTGAAGAGCAGGAGGCAGTCGCCGGGGAGTCCATCTCGGCCGGCTCGACCAGTTTCCTGATAGTAGCCCTCAATGTTTTTCGGCAGGTCGTGGTGAATGACCCAGCGCACATTGGGTTTGTTGATGCCCATCCCGAAGGCGATGGTGGCACAAACGATGCGCGTCTCGTCGCGAATGAAGAGTTCCTGATTTTGCGCCCGTTCGTTGTTTGTGAGGCCCGCGTGATAAGGCACGGCGGGGAATCCGCGCTCCGAGAGGCTCTCCGCCACACGGTCGGCCGAGGCGCGCGTGGCGCAATACACGATGCCGCTGTCCATCGGCCGCGATTTGATAAAGTCCAGAATCTGCTTTGTCGGCTGTTCCTTCGGAATAACGCGGTAGGAGAGGTTTGGACGGTTGAAGCTGGCCACAAAAACCTCCGGCTCGCGAAGGCGCAGGTGCTTGACGATGTCATCCCTCACCCGCTCGGTGGCCGTCGCCGTGAGTGCCATGAGCGGAATGTCGGGAAGCCAGTCGCGAAGCCGGGCGATCTGACGATACTCGGGGCGAAAATCATGACCCCACTCGGATATGCAGTGGGCCTCGTCAATCGCGATCGCGGCGACATTCCAGGCACGGAGGTTCTCCTGCCAATGGTCGAGCATGAGGCGCTCCGGCGCCGCGTAGAGGAGCTTGTAGCGGCCCTGGTGCAGGCCCGCGAGGCGTGCTTTCGTTTCCTTCACGCCAAGCGAGGAATTCAAAAATGTCGCCTCCACGCCCGCTGCCTCCAGTTGGTTCACCTGATCCTTCATCAGAGCAATCAGAGGCGAAACAACAAGCGTCAAACCCTCCCTCAACAGTGCCGGCAACTGGAAGCACAGCGACTTGCCGCCGCCTGTGGGCAACAGCGCAAACGTATCCCTCCCGCCAAGATTCGCCTCCATGATCTCGCGCTGGAGTGGGCGAAATCCATCGTAGCCGAATGTGGCTTTGAGCGTTTTTTGAAGTTTATCCATGCGAGACAAGGGCCTGAAGACTCCGCGAGAGAGCCCGATGAATCGAGTGCAATTTTTAAAATCCAAGACAAAAAATCTCCGACTTTAGTCACCTGTCAGGAGATTCAAGCCGAGGTCGGCTCTTGATAATGTCCCAGCCGGTTTGAACCCCGCGATGGCAAGAAACTGGTCGCCGTTCGCTTAGCTTGTAGCAACATGCCGCCACCCAAAGTCTCACGCACTCAAAAGCCAGTCAGGGAGGAGATCGTCGAACTGGCATTCCGGACGCAAATTAGTTATTTCATTTTTTATGTCCCCGCCGGTTCAAAAGTGAACTGAGACGGTTCAAAAGTGGAAAACTGCATTTTGCG
>Ga0209087_1002655_pt1 | contig 9993 bp, 11 predicted proteins | sample S_130805_EF_Meta_FD_187321 | JGI IMG/M metagenome (GOLD analysis project Ga0209087, IMG submission 187321) | Freshwater microbial communities from Lake Simoncouche, Canada to study carbon cycling - S_130805_EF_MetaG (SPAdes) (version 2) | ecosystem: Environmental > Aquatic > Freshwater > Lake ...
ATGGCAAAGACATGCGATGATTTCTTGAGTAAAACGCAAAAACATTGAATGACCTATGGGACGCCGACCAAACACCGCAATCCTTGCTCAAGCCGCTGCCACCGGCGTCGGTTTGCGGCAGGCACGGCGCCAGCTTGAAAAAAAGCAAGGCGTGCCCAACGCAAAACCGATGAAGCCGATCGAGGGCATAGGGTTAGACGGCGAGATCGACAGGCTAGAATCCTTGGCCGCCACCCTTGGCGAAGCCGCCAAGGAGGCCAATGGCGCGGAGCGGTCTAGCCTTATCGGCGACTACACTAGAGTGGTGGAAGCTCTGCGAAAAATGAAAGGCGATCGCCCTGATATCAATGAAGCAGAGGGCAAAATGGTGCCGATCGATGAGGCCGACAAGATCCTAGCCCGACGCGATAACGCCCTTATCCCGCTCCTGATGGGCATGGCAAAGCGACTGGCACCGATCTGTGCCCACCGCACGGCCGCCGAGATCCAGATCGAGGTGCAGAATGAGGTGGGGCAGGTGATGCGGCAAGTGCAGGCGGCGCTGTGAAGGCGGCCGAGCAATTACTAAAACGCGAGCGTAGCCGGTGGAACTTTGAGCCACCACCAAGCGTAATCGAGTGGGCCGAGAAGTACGTGCAGCTGGACAGCCGAATTACGGCACGCCCAGGACTGTACTCAACCAGCTACACACCCTACGTGGCCGGAGTGCTAGAGGCGTTGGCCGATCCGGGCGTGCATACGGTAACGCTTTGCTGGGGTAGTCAGACAGGCAAGACGCTGACGCTAGCGGTCTGGCTGGCATACCGAATCGCTAACGACCCAGCGCCAGCGTTACTGGTCATGCCTAACGCCGATCTGGCTAGGTCGTACAGCGAGACGCGACTGACTCCTATCTTTGAAAAATGCAAACCGGTGCGGGCACTGTTCCCATACGATAGCGACGACTTTAAAATTTTAGAAATGCAGTTTACTACCATGACCCTAAGTCTGGTCGGATCAAACTCGCCAGCAAACATCAGCTCCCGGCCGGTGTGCATTGCGGTGCTGGATGAGCTGGACAAGTTTGCCCCGCCGACAGAAAAGGAGGCGGCCGCATATAACCTAGCGCTAGAGCGCACCAAAGCCTTTCCTAGTCGCAAGCACGTACTGACCAGTACGCCGACGCTTAGCACCGGCGATATCTGGCAGAACTACCAAGCAGGCACGCAAGAAACCTACCATGTGCCCTGCCATAAGTGCGGTGAGTTTCAGGCCATGGAGTTTGGGCAAGTGCGATGGGCTGACAGCGCTAGGCAAGAGGATGGTCGATGGGATCTGCAGAAGGTGGCCGAGACAGCTTTCTATCACTGCACCAAATGTGACGAGCCGTGGAGTGAAGGAAACCGCAGGACGGCGGTCGAGCAAGGCAAGTGGGTGGCAGCAAATACAAACGCAGAGCGCGGCCGGCGTAGCATGCGCCTGCCCAGCTGGTACTCGCCGACCGTCACCTTCGCGGATTGCGCAAAACAATTCCTAACGCAGAAACATTATCTGCATGGCTTGCAGGGATTCGTAAACGGATGGAGCGCGATGCCTTGGGAAGATCAATTCGACGACGATAAATCTATCGACATCCCCGCAGGTGCCTTTGCCAAAAAGCAGGAATGGGAAGTGGAGCATATAAAACTGGCGGCCATAGACCGACAGATCGACGGCTACTGGTATGTCGTGCGGGCGTTCACTAGGGACGGCCAGAGCCGTTTGATCGATGAGGGCAGGGCAAGGACGATCGAGGACGTGGCGCAGCACCTAAATGCTTTGGGTGTACAGCCACAGCACACGGCGATGGACAGCGGATACGAGGCGCAGGATTCATACCGAATCTGCGCGAGGTATAAATTTAAAGCATTGAAGGGCGAGGAGCGGCCAAACTACTGGATCGATACGCCGAAGGGGAGGTTAAAATCGGTGCACTCATCGGAGCAACCGACCGACGCGGGCTGTATGCTTCTGCTCCTCAGCTCACCGGCCTGCCAAGATCTGCTGGCATGGTTACGCCGGGGGCAGGGGCCGAGGTGGGAGGTGGCGCATGACGTGTCGCCTGATTACAAAGAGCACATGAGTAGCCATAAAAAGGTTCATCGGATTAACCGAAAAACTGGCAGGGATCTCTACGAGTGGGTGCGAATAAAATCTAGGCAGGATCATTTATATGACTGTGAAACTTACCTAGCTGGCTTTGCGGTCTACGGCAAAGTGATCAAGCCGACAGCCTCAATGGCGGAAACGTTGACACCTTCAGAGGCGTAATGGCTATTTCCCGCAGACTTACGCGGGCCGTTGCTGTAAATTACCTGGCACAAGCCTCTGGTGTTACCGCAAGCGCCCTAGTCCAACTCGCTACTGACCGCAATGCGGCAATGACGGGCGCAGCATCAGGCCGTGCGCTGGTAGGATCTTCAGCAGGCGGGCAATCGGCCAGCTTCCAGATCGATCTAAAACCCACTGAACGGGTTGAACTATTTCAGGCCGCCATCGATTACCTAAACGGCGTACAGGTCACACGCACCAGCGCCTCATTTTCTTATATTCTGGATAGCTGATTATGGCTCAGAAACTTTCACTCGTGGCTAGGATGGGCGCAGGCATTAAAGCGTTTGGCGCTGGATTCGGTGCAGGCATCAGCACGTTCCAACCCTACGAGGGCGCAGGCTTTTCACGCAAACGGCCCGTAATCTACGGAGCACATGCACGCGATTCACGGCTGGATCTCAACGAAGCCACACGGGTCGAACTGCTCAAGCTCGCCCGGCACATGTACCGCAACGTCGGGCTGATCAAAGGGGCAGTGGATTCGATCGCCACCTATTCGATCGGGCCAGGGCTGCGGCCGCAGTATCGTGGAGCAGACCAAGACTTTGGCAGGCTGTGCGAGGAATACTGGCGGGACGTAATAGTGCCATCGCCCGAAGTTACGGGCCGGATGACCTGGACAGACATGCTGCTAGCGTTATCCCGATCGATCGACGTGGACGGCGACGTGTTCGTCATTATGACTGAGAAGGGGAAGCTGCAAATTGTCGAAGGTCACCGAGTTTGCGAGGGTGACGATTACGGAACATCGGATGGCGTATTCCTCGGCAAGCTCGGCGAACCTACGGGATACCTAGTTCAAACTGGTGAGCTGTACCGCAAGCTGGGCGCAGAGACTGTAATTCATTTAATGGAGCTGGAACGGCCCGATCAGATCCGTGGAGGCTCCTCGCTAGCTCGCGCACTTAACCACGTTCGTGATTTAAAGATGCTCGGCGAGTTCGAGAAGGATGCGTTAAAATTGCAGGGATCGATTGCGGCCGTCATCACAACCGATCAGGGCGACGAGCTGGCCGGTCAGGGTGGATTCTTTGGAACCGTGCAAGCGCAGGACAGCGGAGAAAGCACCATCGCCCGCGAGGAGATCACATCGTCTGCCACCATCCCACGCCTTTCACCTGGCGAAAAGATTGAGATGATTGGGCCGAACCGACCGCACGCTGGCTTTGAGCCGTTCGCCAAGTTCCTGATTCGTGACGTTGCGATGGGACTCGGCTTGCCCGTTGAATTTGTTTACGACCCAGCAAGCGTCGGCGGAGCAGGGATGCGGTTTATTGTAGCCAAGGCGCAACGCAGATTTGAACAACGGCAACGCCTACTCATCGATAGATTCTGTAACCGCGCATGGCGCTACTTCATCGGCGGCGCAATCGCTAACGGTGACCTGCCAGCCGTGGAAGATTATTCAAAGGTTACGTGGCAAACCCCCAAGTCGCTGACTGTGGACGCTGGGCGCGAGGCAATGCAGGCACGCGAGGATTACAAGGCTGGGCTGTCCAGCTTGCAGGATTACTTTGGCGAGCTCGGTCAGGATTGGGAAGAGCAGGTCAGACAGATCGCAAAGGAGCGTGAATTTATCGCATCGATCGGAACCGTCACCCCGCAGACCGACGTGGCGGAGCCAGTGGAAGTAGTTAAAGAAGCACCCGCAATCGACGAACCCACGCCAGTTAATCCAGAAAAAGATCCAAACGCCGGGCCAGATGCGGAGCTGTCGGCCAACGGGCCAGAAACAGTCAAAGAGCTAGAACAAGAAATCAAGGTTTTGTCCGAATCTTTCACAATGAAAGACGATCCAGACTTCAACCTTTCCTCTAAAGAGCTGGATATGGTGGCCAAGGCAGTCGGGTTAAAAGACAAGAAGCCAAAAACTACCCGTAAAAAGTAGTTGTACGCACACTAGCCGCCCATACGATTAGGGCGTGGACGATAATTCATCGGATGCCATTTACTACGATGACGGCACGATTAGCGTAGTCGGCAAAGTCGTTTCAGTAGGTGCCCCCTACAATCAAACTTATAATCTTAGATCTATAATTGGCACTAGCTACGGCAAGGACAAGAGCGGCCAAGCATCAAAGTTCTTGTGGATATTCCTATCAGCATTTGGCCTTTTGTTTGGCATTTCTTGCATGTCTATAAATAGCCCCATTCTTGGTGGGACTTTCTTTTTGGGTTCGGCCGCAATCTTGTGGAAAACACTGCAAAGCTACGGCCGCCCCTACGTTGAACTGAAGTTTGGTGGCCTAAACAATCAGATGCTATACATGAAGAAACTTGAAGAAGCCGAAGGTTTGGCGGCAGCCATCAATATGGCAATCCAAGACATGCACACCCCGCCTGAACCTGGGCAACCCGTCTACAACCCAATCTTTCCAGAGCCTGAAAATCCCGTTTCTCAAAGACCCATCTTTAGCCGGAACTGATTTGACACCTGTTGGCCAGCATGGCCAACAAACTCTCTGACGTATCCATTTTAACAGTAGGCGAGGCCAAGGGGCACAACCTACTGATCGATCAAACTTCACTCGAACAAGCGCTGGCAGTGGCGTTGTCCATGAAGCGCATCAAAGTAACTATGGGCCACGGCGCGGAAGTGTCTGGAATCTTGGGTTATATCGATGGATTTAAGATTGAAGGCGATCGCCTCATGGGCGACCTCACTCTGTTTAACACCAACGAGGCACAATTCGTTCAGCACCTTGCGAACGTACTGCCTGAAGGGTTTGGCCTGTCTCTTACCTTTAGCGGAGTACCGGAACAAGTAGCAGGCGATCGGTTCGCTAGGGTAGATGAGATATTTGATATTTCAGTAGTTAGCACGCCCGCAGCAAACAGCGCGGGATTATTTTCTGCCTTCACAGCAGTTGACATGAAAAAACTTCAAATGAACGAAGCACCCGTCGAAGTCAAAAAAGAGCTGAGCGAACCTGCCGTTGTGGCAGTTCCCGCACCCGAAGCTCCTGTCGTTGAAACTCCCGCAGTTGTCGAAGCACCGAAAGCCGAACTGGCCGAAATGCCCGCCGACAAGCCTGCTGAAAAAATGGCAGAACCTACCTTGACCGACATCGCTGGGATGCTCTCTGAACTGCTCGGCCTAATGAAAGCCGACGCAGTTTCTGACGTTGTCGAAGCGCCTGAGATGGCTGCCGAACTCAGCGCAAAGACTGAAGAAAAGGCCGACGAAAAGGCCGTGACCACTTTGGAAAAAGCCAAGGCCGACGCTGCTGGCGCAGTGGCGGTTCCCGCTGAATCGAGCCAACCGCTCGGCCGGGCAGAAATCCTCAATCAATTCAACGCGGAAAAGAATCCGACCCGTCGGTCGGAACTGCTCCGCAAACTCGGACTGTAATCCAGTCCACTAGGAGAACAATACAATGGCCAACTCAATCGGAACAACGAATGCCAATGTAATCGCTCAGAGGGCTCTTGAGATCCTCGTGGCAGATTACAGCTTCCTCAGAAACTCCGTCACGGATTTCAGCAGCGAAGCGGCTAAATACAACGCATCAGTCTACACCCACCGCATCTCTGCGACCACAGCTCAGGACTACTCGCAGGCCAACGGCTACGTAGCGACTGCGACAACCCAGACGGACGTGCAAATCACTCTCAACAAGTTTAAGCACGTTTCCTACTCTGTGGACGATCAAGAGCGCACGAGCTCCAACATCAACCTCATCGAGCGTTTTGCCGGCGCAGCCGCGCACGCCCTCGGGTTGCAAATGGTTGGGGATCTGTTGGCCCTTGTGACTTCCTCCACCTTCACCAGCGCATTGACGGTTGCTTCCAGCGCCTTCTCCTACCGCTCGGTAGTTTCGGCCGGAATCACCCTCAACAATAACAACAGCCCGGTCAACGGCCGCTACGCTGTTCTTAACCCCAGCTTCTACGGCGCGCTCTTGAATGACACGACCGTCGTGGCCAATCCCCAGATCTCGGGCGACCTCGTTCGCACGGCTGGCATCGGCAACGTGGCTGGGTTCAACATTAATCAGTACAGCGCAGTCCCCGGAAACAGCATCACTCTGGGCGGATTCTTTGCCCAGCAGGAAGCCTTGTTGATCGCGGCCCGCGTTCCTGAAGTTCCAACTTCAGTGCTCATACCCGGAGACATCTCGGTTGTGACGGAACCCCGCACCGGCCTATCCGTCCAAGTTCGTGAGAACTACGACGTGGTCAAGGGCCAGCTGCAACGCACCTACGCTCTGATCTACGGCGTGAAAGCCGGAGAGCCGAACAGCCTCGTACGTATCAACGGTAGCTAATTCACTCGGGGAGGGCGGTGGGCCAATCGGCTCACCGCCCTTTCCACTTTAAGAAATCCTCTCATGTCTGAATTTACAGAATGCCTCAAAGAAAGTTTGACCGCCCTTTACGACCAGACGGGCACGGCGGCGACCATTGGATCAACAAGCGTCACGGGCATTCTTTCTACGATTACACGAAAACAGGCAGTCGAGCTAGGCGGGTTCGACCTAGATCTTAACAGCACTTTTACCATCGATATCACAGCGATCACTACGGCCCCCACGATCGGCTCAGTTATAGTGGCTAACTCAGTCAGTTTCCGCATCGTTACCCTGGATACTTCAATCGGATCTTACGTCTTGGGCTTGCGAGAGTTTTAGCATGGCCGCTCGAAATCCTAAAATTTCCCTTTACCTGATCGCCGGCCATGAGGCCCAGTTTATTGACCGCTGCCTCAAGGCGTTTCAGTTTTGTGATGAGATAGTCGTGTGCATGGCTCAGGGTGGCCGGCCTGATGACGGCACTAGGGCCATAGTAGAAAAGTCAGGTGCCAAAATAGTTGAGTATCACAACGCACCGGCCGCAGCCTCATGGCAACACATCGACAACTTTGCCGCTGCTAGGAACTGCGCATTGAATGCGTGTACTGGCGACTACGCATTCTGGGTGGATTGCGATGACCTACCTCATAAAGAACTCAAAAACGCTCTTAAAAGGGCCGTAGAAGCATTTGAACAGAATCCTAAGCTCGGCATCTACGCAGGCGTTTATGACGTTTTAAACGCCAAATTACGGCCAGTAAGGGAAAGGATGGTGCGGCGTATAGACGGCGCATGGTCTGGAAGGTGGCATTATGCCGTTCACGAGGCGCTGTTGCCTAATGCTGGGCTGGAATCTGTGGGCGAGCAGGCGGTATGGGTGGAGCATCACCCCGGCGGATATAAAGCAGGTAGCGCCGACCGCAATCTACGCATCTTGCAGGGCCAGCTTAGTGAGGCGGGCAAGTATGCTTACTACTTTCAGCAGGAGCTTTTTCTGGGCAATAAGCGGAACGAGTCTCTGCCATGGTCGCACGTGGCCGCGATCTGGCCCGGGCAAGAGGCGACCTTGGCTTACGAAGCCGCCTGTAATGAGGCCACCGCAACTCAGGATCGCACCGTTAGGATTGGCCTGTACCACAAGGCGCATCAGATGAATCCTGGGCGAAGAGAGGCGATTTACTTTTTAGCCAGGGAAGAAGCCAGCGTGGGCGCATGGCTACAGGCCTATCACTTGCTAAAGTCGGCCATGGTTCAGCCCGATCCGGGCCTAAAGATCTGGAACGCCCAACGCACCGTCTATGACTTTGAGTGCATCGATCTTTATCTGGCGGCCTGCCGAGCTGTGGGCGATACCACCGAAGCCGACAAGATCGAGAAAATGTGGCGATCGCAGAAGCCGGTAAAGATTAGCGTCTGCCACGCCACCCGCGGTCGACCCCAAGAAGCAATCAACGCCCGCATCTTATGGATGAAAAAGGCAGCTGATCCTGCCTCAGTCGAGTGGATCTTTTCGTGCGACAATAACGACCCCAGCTCTGAGCCGTTAAAAAATTGGAACTTAGTTAAGGGTGAGGGCGGTTGCGTTGCCGCTTGGAATCGAGCCGCAGCCATGGCCCGGGGCGAAATCATCATACAAGGATCTGACGATTGGGATCCTCCTCTGCACTGGGACGCAATCATCACCGAACGCTTGGGCGATACCAGCAAGCCCGCAGTGCTCGCAATTTCTGACGGCCATCGTAAGGACGATCTGCTTTGCATGGCGATCCTAACAAAAGCAAGACTGGCACAGCAGGGCACGCTCTTCGCGCCGGAGTACGACGCATGCTCAGGTATTTTCAGCGATAACGAGTACAGTTTACGAGGGGCGAAGGACGGCGTCATCATTCCTGCTAAGGACATCGTATTCACCCACAATAATCCGCTGTTCACCGGGGCAACTCAGGACGGGGAATTTAAGCGCCACAACGCCAAGGAAAATTACGAGCTAGGCGAGAAAATATTTAAGGAACGGAATCCGTGATTCACACCCACAACGCACTGCGTTTGGGCGACAACCTAGTGCAGTTAAATTTTCTACGTCGGCTATGCCTGCAAAATCCAGATATTGAGATCACGCACTACCACAATCCAGAGCTGTGCAAGTTTGAGGAGATTGATGCCTTGCGAAGCGACATATCTTTACGGCTACGCATTCGACCCATCAGCGAAGCACCAGCTAACAGCATTGATTCTTGGCGGAACACGGGCGGATATTGGGAGCGGCACACCGATAAATTAAACTTTGCAAAATTTCATTTAGATTGGTTTGAGGAACTGGCGAGCAGGATGTGCGTCAAGAATCCGATCCAGAAAGTCGATGATCTCCTGTTTGATTATCCAGCCCTAGATTCCTTTATTCAGATGGCGCCAGACTTCGACATCGTCGTGATAAATTCGCCAGGGCTGTCTGGTCAATTTACAAACTTCAATCCTGACGATTTCCGCGTCCTGGTGTCTAAGCTAGTTAGCAAGGGTCATCGCGTAATTAGCACAGTCGCTACTGGATTATGCCCGGCATTTGATGGCAAGAATGTGACTTGGATCGGAGCCACTGCCGCCAAGGCAAAAGCCGTCATTGGAACTTCGACCGGGCCGAGCTGGCCATGCCTTAACATTCATAACAAGGACGCCTTTCATTTGCTCTGTGCGGATGCCGAAACAGTCATATTTACCAAACGCGGTCAGATGGCTAGGAGCGCATTCCACGCTGTTCATATTTTAGAAGAGGAAGGCTTGCTGTGAGGAAGAAGCTGACTCAGGCGATGGATTTACTAGCGGCCGATCCGGCCGTTAGGTTTATAGGCTACGGGGTGAAGATAGGCGGCCGGGCAGCAGGCACGCTCAATAATGTTTCGGATTCACAACTGATCGAAACGCCTGTCGCTGAAAATCTGATGGTAGGACTAGCCACGGGCCTGAGTTTAGCTGGGCTAAAACCCGTCGTATTTATTGAGCGGATGGATTTTATTCTTAACGCACTCGACGCCATTGTGAATCACCTAGGCGCAGCCCAGCATATTAGCTGCAATCAATTTAAGCCGGCCGCCATCTTGCGGGTAGTCATCGGAAACAAAAGCAAGCCGCTCTACACGGGGCCGACTCACACGCAGGACTTCACCAAAGCTCTCAGGAAAATGATTGATTTCCCAATCGTCGAACTAAAAAAAGAAAGCGTAGTCAGCGAATATCAAAGCGCATTGGATAGATTAAGCGTCGGAACTTCCACCATGCTAGTCGAGCGGAAGGATGAGTGGTGAAACAGAACAAGTACAGCGACCTCAAAATCTTTTCCTTCCCAGAAAAGATC
>Ga0209087_1002656_pt1 | contig 9990 bp, 6 predicted proteins | sample S_130805_EF_Meta_FD_187321 | JGI IMG/M metagenome (GOLD analysis project Ga0209087, IMG submission 187321) | Freshwater microbial communities from Lake Simoncouche, Canada to study carbon cycling - S_130805_EF_MetaG (SPAdes) (version 2) | ecosystem: Environmental > Aquatic > Freshwater > Lake ...
TCCATCAATAATTTCAACATTAGTGACATTAAAATTCTTAAAAATTATATTAAAAATATTAATATTAAGATTTATTTTATAAATATTGCCAATATAAACGTCTTCTTTTTTATTAGTTTGGAAAATATCTACTGAAAACAGTTCTATATGAGGTCTTAAAAATGGTTTATATGAAATCTTTTCATTAATCTTTACTTTGACAAAAAACTTCTCCTGAATCTGATTTTCTATGTCAGATTTATATGAATCAAGATCACTCAAAAATGGTAATAATAAAATAATAAAAAATATGACCACAAAAGTGACCATCGCCCTGCTATAGATTTTATGATTATAAAAAGTCCCTAAAGACTTTGAAAAATTTTTTTTCCTAAGAATCATTTAATTTTTGATATATTATGTTAACTACTTGATCTATTTGATTTTATGAATTTCACTAGCCAAAGTTACTTATTAAACCTTAATAATCAACAAAAAGAAGCTGTTATTCATACTGATGGACCATTGTTAATTTTGGCAGGCGCAGGTTCTGGAAAAACTAAAGTTTTGACAACTCGTGTTGTTCATCTCATTGAAACAAAAAAATGTTGGGCCAATCAAATTCTTTGCGTAACTTTTACTAATAAAGCCGCAAATGAAATGAGAGAAAGAATACTTAAAATTCTTAGCGCACAATCTTCTTCTTTGCCTTGGCTTGGAACTTTTCACTCAATTAGTAATAAAATTTTAAGACGTCATGCTGAAGCTGTAGAGTTAAAGTCTAATTTTACGATTTTAGATACTCTTGATCAATTAAGACTTATAAAAAATATAATTGAATCGGAAAACATTGATATAAAAAAAATTCCACCCAAATTGGTTGCTGCTTTTATAGATGATTGGAAAAATAAAGGTCTTATTCCAAGTGAAATTAAAGTTAATAATGAAAACTATATTAAAGATACTGCATTAAAAATATATAGAATTTACCAGCAGCGATTGAAGATTATGAACTGTGTAGATTTTGGAGATCTAATCTTGCATTGCGTAACAATATTCAAAACTATGCCTGAAATACTAGAATTATATCATAATAATTTTAAATATATTCTTGTAGATGAATATCAGGATACAAATTTTATTCAAAATATTTGGTTAAATTTATTATCAAAAAAAAATAATAATTTATGCTGCGTAGGAGATGATGATCAATCTATCTATAGTTGGCGTGGTGCTGAAGTTAAAAATATTTTAAATTTTGATAAACTAAATGCTAATACAAAAGTTATTAAGTTAGAACAAAACTATAGATCAACACAAAATATTTTAGATACTGCTTCTTCTTTAATTTCCAATAATGAAGGTAGGCTAGGTAAAAAACTTTGGTCTGAAAATTCTAAAGGAGATTTAATAAATGTAAATTGCTACAATAATGGATATGACGAAGCAGTTGCGCTTGCGGATGAAATCGAAAAGAATTTATCAAAAGAATATTCACTTAATCAAGTATCTATATTAGTTCGAGCTGCTTTTCAAACAAGAGAGTTTGAAGACCGATTTATAAAAATCAATTTACCTTATAGAGTTATTGGAGGATTAAAATTTTATGATCGTGCAGAAATTAAAGATGCCATTTGTTATATTAGAATTATTTATCAAGAAAATGATGATCTAGCCTTTGAGAGAATTATCAATACACCAAAACGTTCGATTGGAGATGCCACTCTAAAAGAAATTCATAAAATTGCTAAGGAGAAAAATATTAATTTAGAACAAGCATCACTTATATATTGCGAACAAGAAAATCCAACTGGCAAAACTATTTTAAATTTGAAAAAAATTATTACTGATATTCAGTTATGGAGAAAATTATCAAAAGAAATAACTCATTATGAACTAACGGAAAGAGTCTTGGATGAATCTGGCTATTCCCAAATGCTTATGAATGAGAAAACGCCAGAAGCCGACAGTAAATTAGAAAACTTAAAGGAATTAATATTATCAATGAAAAACTATAGTAGCCTTCAAGATTTTCTTGAAAATATTTCATTACAAACCTCAATAGATGAAGATTGGAACGGTGAAAAAATAAATTTAATGACTATGCATGCTGCTAAAGGACTTGAATTTGATGTGGTTTTTTTGCCAGGGTGGGAGGAAGGATTATTTCCTCACCAAAAATCAATTGATGAAAAAGGGCATCAAGCAATAGAGGAGGAAAGAAGACTGGCTTATGTTGCAATTACTAGAGCTAAGAAGAAATTATTTATCTCTTTTGTAAATAATAGAAGAATTTATGGTGGCAAGAGAGATAGGGACATAGACTGGATGCCGACACTTCCTTCCCGTTTTATTGAGGAACTTCCTAAAGATAATATCAACATGAAAAATCATTTTTCAGAATACCAAAAAAATGATTTTGATTTTAATCAGGAGATTGACTACGACAAACCATCGAGAAGTCCTGGCTGGGAAAGATTAAAACAAGCAAAAAAGAATAATAGTTTTAATAAAATCAGCTACAGCAATAATAATACAATTTTTAAAGTTGGGGAAAGTGTAACTCATGATGGTTTTGGCAATGGAAAAGTAATTCATATTGAAGATAATAAACTTATTATTAGTTTTAAAAAATATGGTGAGAAAAAAATAATTGATAAATTTATAAAAAAAAGTAATGGACAAAATTAATCAATTAAGAAATATTTTAAATAAACAAAACTGTGATGCTTATTTAATTCCAAAGAATGATGAATATTTTGGAGAGTACGTTCCTAAAAATAAAGATAGATTAAAATTTATATCTGGGTTTACTGGCTCAACAGGAGTAGCTTTAATTTTAAAAAATAAATCTTATTTATTTGTTGATGGTCGCTACACACTGCAAGCAAAAAATGAAATTAATAAAGATTTCAAAATTTGCGACGTTTCGAAAATTAAACCTCATTATATTCTTAAAAATCTAAATAGAAAAATTACCTTAGGATTTGATCCAAAACTTTTTACTTCAAGTATGTTAAAAAATATTATTTCAAATAATCCAATTAATCTAAAACCAATAAATTATAATCTAATTGATATAATTTGGAAAAATAAAGAAAAAATTAACAATAATAAATTTTATCTTTTAGAAAAAAAATATCATGGAGAAAACTATTTAAATAAAATTAATAAAGTTAGTAAATTTCTTAAGTTAAAGGATATTCAATATTTACTTTCTACAGCAGTTGAAAATATTACATGGTTATTAAATATCAGAGGATCTGATGCTTCATATAGCCCACTTACGAATGGAAAAGTTTTATTTAATAAAAATGGTAAAATAATATTTTTTACCAACATTAATAAAATTACACCTCAAATTAAAAAATCTTTCGGAAATAAAGTAATTTTTATAAAAGAACAATTTTTTGTTAACTATTTAAGAAAGATTAAAAATTCAAAAATTTTGATAGATAAAAAGACACTCAGTTTTTATTATGAAAAAAATATCTCTTCTTCAAACAAACTTATTAATATCGAAGATCCTATTTATTTATTAAAATCTATTAAAAATAAAACAGAGATTAATAATACAAAAATTGCTCATTTGTTTGATGGAATTGCTTTAACTAAATTTATTTTTTGGTTAAAAAACAATTACAAAAAAACTAAGATAACCGAAATATCTGCGCAAAATAAATTAGAAATTTATAAAAAACATTGCAAAGACTATTTATATCCAAGTTTTAGTACCATTTCAGGATTTTCATCAAATGGTGCGATTGTTCATTACAGATCAAATAATAAAACCAACCAAACAATAAAAGGTAATGATTTATATCTTTTAGATTGTGGTAGTCAGTATTTTTACGGAACTACTGACGTAACTCGAACAATAGGTATTGGCAAAATATCTAATTTTCAAAAAAAAATTTATTCGACTGTTCTCAAAGGACATATTGCGGTTGCCACATATAAATTAAAAAAATCTACACTAGGAAAGCATATAGATAAAGTTGCAAGAGCGCCTTTATCAAAAATTGACTACAACTATTCACATGGGACAGGTCATGGAGTTGGTTATTTTTTAAATGTGCATGAAGGACCACAAGGATTGTCTCCTTTTAATAATCATAAAATATTGCCAGGAATGATCCTGTCAAATGAACCTGGATTTTATAAAGAAAATAATTTTGGAGTAAGAATTGAAAATTTAATTTATTGTGAAAAAATTAATAACAACCATTCAAAATTTACAAATCTTACAATGGTTCCAATTGATAAGGACTGTATTAATAAGAAGCTTTTAAATAAAAAGGAAATAAATTGGATTAATAAGTATCATCAAAAAATTTTCTGCATCCTAAAACCTTTTATGAATAGTATTGAACTTAAATTACTAGCTAAAGCTTGTTCAGCTATTTCTTGATAATTTTAGCCAGTCTTTTTCCTCTATAATTTTAACCCCTAAATCTTTCGCTTTCTCAACTTTATTCTTTGTTGGCTTAGATAAACCAATAACTAAATAATCTAATTTTTTATTAACAGAACTTAGAATTTTTGCTCCCAGAATTTCCGCTAAAGACTTAGCTTCAGATCTGCTCATGGTAGAAAATCCTCCTGTAAACATAATATTCTTGCCTGAAAAAAAACTATCAATTTTCTTTTCTATAAAGTCTTGGATATTCAAAATCCTACTTAATTCATAAACAACTTTATTATTTTTCTTATCTTTAAAAAAATATGTTAGCGATTCAACTTGAGTTTCTCCAATTCCATCGATTTCATCTAAACTATTAATTTCATTCATTAAAAGATCTGGTTTACAAAGTTTAAGAAAATTTTTAATTGAAACAAAGTAACGTGATAAATTTTTAGCATTTTCTTGACCGATATGACGTATGCCAAGACTATATATAAATTTTGCAAGCCCAATATCTTTGCTTTTCTCAATTGCTGTCTTTAAATTACTAACCGATAATTCTCCCCAACCTTCTAATTTTTCTATTTTTTTATAATCAAGTGTAAAAATATCTTGAGGCAAACGAATAAAATTTAAAGACCAGAAATCTTCAACAATTTTTTTTCCAAAACCATCTATATTAAGAGCTTCTTTTGAGACAAAATGTTTAATTTTTTCTCTTGCCATAAATTCACAATTAAAACCTGTGTCTGTACATCTTTTTACTACGTCTAATTTTTTTGAAGTTTCATTGTAATCCTTAACTGCAGCTCGCCCGCATAGACATTTGTCTGGAAAAAAAAATTTTTTACTATTTTTTCCTCTTTTAGATTTTATAACTTCAACTACTTGAGGAATAACATCGCCTGCTCTTTGAATGATAACCGTATCATTTAACCTGATATCTTTTCTAATAATTTCATCTTCATTATGTAATGTTGCATTAGATACTAGAACACCACCCACATTCACTGAATCCAATTTTGCAACTGGGGTTAGCGCTCCTGTTCTTCCAACTTGTATTTCGATTTTACGAATAACTGTTGTAGCTTTTTCAGATGAAAATTTATGAGCAATAGCCCATCTCGGTGATGATGATAAACTTCCAAGTCTTTTTTGTAATGTTAAGTCATTAACTTTATAAACAATACCGTCAATATCGTAATCTAATGACGCTCTTATTTCTTCAACATGAAGATAACCTTTAATCAGTTCGTCAGTTGAACTGAAAGTTTTTGTAAGCGGATTTATTTTGAAACCAATTTTTTTACAAAAATTTAAAAAATTTAGATGCGTTTTAAATTTTTTTTCATCAATATCACCAATGCTATGAGCAAAAAACTTCAATGGTATTAAAGCTGTTTTTTTTGAATCTTTTTGCCTTAATGAACCCCCTGCCGCGTTTCTAGGATTTGCAAAGTCATTTTTAATTTTTTCAAAATCTTTTTTTCCAATATAAACTTCACCTCTAATCTCAAATTCTTTATCTATATTCTCACCATGAAGAATTTGTGGAATATCTTTAATAGTTAATAAATTTTCTGTTATATCTTCTCCATACTCACCATCTCCTCTCGAAAGTCCTCGAATAATCTTATTATTTTTATAAATTAAAGACGCAGAAATACCATCAATCTTGGGTTCTGCTGTTAACTCTATAGGGGTATCTTTTTCAAAATTTAGATAGTTTCTAATTTTTTTTAAAAAATCTTCTACATCTTCTTTTGTAAAAGCATTATCCAAGGATAACATTGGCACAAGATGTTTAACTTTAGAAAATTTTTCTGAAGGTGCAAAACCTACTTTTTTTGTTGGGGAATTTTTATCTGTAATTTCAGGATTTTTTTTCTCAAAATTTAAAATATCTTTTTTAATTTCATCATACTGAGCATCTGAAACTAATGGTTTATCGTTATGATAATAGGCTTTATTTAGTTTTTCAATTAAAGCAATTTTTTCTTTGTACTCTTTTAAAGATAAAGCATTCATTAAAAGTTAATTAAGTATTTTTTTAAAACTATCTAAAAGAGATTTATCTTTTTTAGGTAAAGTTGTCTGATTTGTTGAAACTAATAAATAACTTTTTTTATACCACTCGCTAGAATTAAAATTATAACCTAAAATTGCTGCAGCTTTGCTAGCATCTTCTTCTAGTCCTAATTTGTGATAAATTTCAACTAATCTATATAACGCCTCTTCGATATAAATTGTGGTTTGATATTTATCTACAATTGTTTTTAATCTATTGATAGCGGCCGCCCATTTTTGTTTATTCATATAATATCTTGCAACATACATTTCTTTTCCGGCCATTAAATCGTTCAATAGATCTAATTTATATTTTGCGTCATCTGCGTAAGTAGTATTTGGATAATTATTTATTAAAGATTTAAATTGAGTAATTGCTTTAACGGTTTTTTCTTGATCTTTAGAAAATTCACTTACTTCTTCAAAATAACAAACACCTTTTAAATACTCTACATAAACTCTTTCAGGATTATTCGGATAAAATTTTACATAACGTTCAAGTACAGAAAGTGCATCAACGCAACGATTTGCCTCATAATAAACGTATGCCATCATTAATAAAGATTTTGGAGCCCATTCTGTGTAGGAATAATCTTTTTCTACCATCTTAAACTTTTCAATTGCTCCTTCTGCTTTGCCTTCGTTAAAATCATCCATGGCATAACCCCATAACTTAGGCAGACTAACTTTTTCTTTTGGAGGAGCAACTAAAGGCTTATCGTCGGACGAAGAACAACTTAGAACAAAGAAAAAAATTAATAAAAGATGGAATATTATTTTTAGTTTAAACATTAAAATTAAAAGTTTTATTATTTCTTTTAATTAAGTTTTACCACTAAAATTATAAATTCACTACAAGTTGATTTGGTGAATAAGAACTAACAGAAGAGAAATTTTTTGTTTTTTGCGTTACTAAATTCCATGCGTTTTTATTTTTGATTAACGCATCTAATAATTTACGCGTCATATCATGCCCACCTTGATAGCAATTTACTTTTCCAATAAGTGAGTAACCAGCTAAATATAGATCTCCGATGCAGTCTAAAATTTTATGTCTTACAAACTCGTCTTTATATCTCAAACCATCTTGGTTTAGAACTTTATCTTCAGAAACAACAATTGCATTTTCTAAGGAACCTCCTTTTGCAAGTCCCATCTTAAAAATATTTTCAAGATCTTTTTGCAGACAAAACGTTCTTGAGTCATGAACTTCCATAAATCCGTTTTTTTCTAGATCTATTTTTTTACTTTGTTTTTTTATAACGCGATCGTGGAAATCAATTTCATAATCAATTTCTAATTTATTTTTATTTGTCGGTTCAATTGAAATAGATTTGTCTTTATCTTTAACAATAATTTTTTTTAAAATTTTAATATATTTTTTTTCAGAACTTTGAACTGTGGTTCCAATGTCTTGAATGGCAATCGCGAACTCTTTTGAACTTCCGTCTAATATTGGTAATTCTTGGCTATCAACTTCTACTGTAGCATTATCAATACCCAATCCTGATAAAGCAGACATTAAATGTTCAATAGTTGAAATTGAAACATGTTTATTAGAAATAGTAGTGCATAATTTGGCTGGCAAAGCATTACTAATATGAGCTTGGATAATTTTTTCTTTTCCTTTGTAGTCGACTCTAACAAAAGTTATTCCTGAATTAGGAGCTGATGGTTTAACAACAAGATTGGCAACTAATCCGCTATGTAGTCCCACTCCTTTGAAATTGATTTTTGACTTTAAAGTCTTTTGATACATAGCTTTGATGAAATAGATATTTAGTAAAATTCATAACAATAGCTAATCACCTTTTGTTACAATTTCTACTTTTGAAAAATAGATAAAAGTCTTGAAAAAAAGCCTGTATTTCTAAATTTAATTGGTAATGCCTCAGATGGAAATCCGTAAAAATAATTTTTAACTATTCCATAACAAACCAAAAAATCTTGCGATAAATTATTAACTAAATTTTGGTCATCATGTTTTTTTTGTAAAACAAGCTCTGTTCTTTGTGAAAAGTACCTTTTTATTAAATTTGTTAAACCTACTAAGTTTGATCCTCTTCCAGAAAGGTAAATTTTTTTAGTTTTTATATCTATTAAATTATAAGATTTAATTTTTCTATAAATTAACTGCAAAATTTCTTCAATCCTAGAATTAATAATAGTATTAACCATTGTTTTAGAAATTTTTCTAAAATCATCATCTGGAAATAAATGGACTGGTAAATATTCAATCTTATCTTTTATACTCTCATTTAATATGCATTCTCCAGCCTCAACTTTAATTCTTTCTGCAACCTCTATTTTAATATCTAAAACTTTAGCCAAGTCTTTTGAAACCTGATTTGAGCCATAAGGAATGACACCTACATATGAAAGTGTACTATTTTCAAATACGGCAAAACTTGTCTTATCTTTTCCAAAATCAATACAAATAGCACCATCATTTAAATCCTCTTTGTTTAAAAAAGATAAACCTAAGGCATATGTGCCGAAAATATAATTCTCAACAGACAATTCGCAGGAATTGATAATATTTTTTAAATTATTAATAGCAGAATGCTCCGCTAAAACTGCATGAATATCAGCTGAAAAAATATTTGCTTTAAAGCCAACCGGATTTTCAACATTAATTTTTTTATCAATTTTATAACTAGACGAAAATATATGTAAAATTGCTTTATCTTTATTATTTTTAACAATCTCATCTACAGCAATATGTATCAATCCTTGAATATCTTTTTCATGTTCTATTTGATCACCATGAACACTTTTGTATTCTGTTAATAAGTTACTGGAGATATTTTCAAATTCTGCGCTTACAATAATATTATCTAAGGAGGAACCAGCTTGCTTTTCTGCAATTTCCAAACATTCACGTACCGCTAAATTTGCTTCATGAAAATTTGTAACAATCCCTTTTGTAATGCCTTTTGATGCAACAATTGATTTTCCTAAAATTTCAATTTTATTATTATTTAATTTTACAATTAAACACTTAATTTTTGAGGAACCTATATCAATAGATGCGATTAATTCATTTTTTTGAATCATTATCTATTTTACAAAAATTTTGTTCTTAAGTCTTAAATCAATATATGTAAATTTTTCATCTTTAGACTGAACAAGTACTTTGTTTAGATTAATAATCTGCTGACTATAATCATGTCTGCCAAGCATAATTTTTTTATTACCTTTTAAGAACAAATCCCATCTTTCAGAATTTATAAATTCAAAACTAGTGATATTGGATAGGTCAAAATTATTACTATTTAATGCTTTATAAAGTTTTTTCAGATCTTCAATGTCAAAATTGCCTCTAGCTTGAGTTTGATTAGAAAAATTATTTAAATTAAATTTTTCTATTAATGTAAATTCCTTGGTAATTATTAAATTATTATTGCCTTTTTTCCAAAACACTAAAGGTTCGTGTTCAACTACTACTACATTAATTGTTGATGGAAATTTTTTATTAATATTTACAAAATGTATCCATTCATTTTGTAAGATTACTTCATTCATTTTTTTATGGTCTA
>Ga0209087_1002658_pt1 | contig 9983 bp, 8 predicted proteins | sample S_130805_EF_Meta_FD_187321 | JGI IMG/M metagenome (GOLD analysis project Ga0209087, IMG submission 187321) | Freshwater microbial communities from Lake Simoncouche, Canada to study carbon cycling - S_130805_EF_MetaG (SPAdes) (version 2) | ecosystem: Environmental > Aquatic > Freshwater > Lake ...
AGTATAAATACATAATTATTGATTGTCCGCCACTACTTCCAGTAACAGATGCTGCAATAGTTTCAGCCAGAGTTGATGGCTCAATTTTAGTAATCCATGCAGGTGTTACTAAGAAGCCACAATTTACAGGTGCAAGGGATGCAATGCTCAGCGTTGGTTCTACAGTACTTGGAGTTATATTAAATATGATTCCAGAGAGCTCACTTGAGTATGAGTATGGTTATCGATATGGCTACCCTCGTTACTATGGAAATCATTACCTGCCATACGGCAGTAAAAAAGAAGCGGTTACTGGCTATGAACCACGAGCAGAAGATCTATCTCGAATTGAGCGAGAGGATAGTTTTCAGCATATAAAGGGTAAGAGGTTTAAGGAAGAATTAATGAAAGATGCTAATCCTGGAATTAAATTAGGAAAAAAGAAAATTTAGTAAGCACCTTTTCCCCTGAAAACTGCCCCAATTGTGGCAATAATAATCCAGAGATCTCTAGTAAAGCTCCAATTAGTTAAATAATTTAAATCCAGTGAGATGCTTGTTTGTAAATCTAAATCAGATCGACCAGATATTTGCCATGGTCCTGTAATGCCTGGTTTTGCATTTAAGCGGCGCTCATAAGTTGAGTTATAAAGGCTTACCTCTCTAGTCAAAGCTGGACGAGGCCCAACCACTGACATAGAGTTGTTAATAACATTAAAGAATTGAGGCAATTCATCTAGTGAGTATTTGCGAAGAATTCTACCGAACGGGGTAATTCTAGGATCGTCTTTGCTTTTAAAAATAACATGATCACGTTTATGCACATTCTCAACTTCAGATAGCCTTTGATCTGCATCTTTAATCATGGAACGGAATTTATAAAATTTAAATGTTCTACCATTTAATCCCACTCGAGTTTGAGAGTAGAAGATTGGCCAACCACTTGAGATCAAAACTAAAAGAGCAATCAGGAGTAGTACTGGACTAAATACGAGTAAAAATATAGTTGCAAATAGTAAATCAAATCCCCTCTTTACAAAACGCCAAGGTATTGAGATTGCAGATTTTTCAAATGTTAGAAAAGGAATACCTTCTTGAGCCCTAGGAATTAACCAATACCCAAGATTTCCTGAGTCTAATGGGATCCAGTTTATATTTATTTCTAGATCTTCGCAGTAGTGAATGAACTTAGAAAAATTTTTGTCAGACTCCATCCCTGGCAGAAATAGAACTTCATCGATTTTTTTGTATCGAAGTATCCGATCAAACTCTTCAATCCATGCGCTTGTAATTTGATTACACTCAACCCTGGAAACTACCGAGTACCCTAAGGTTCTATTTTGAATAATCCATTCGCTATGATTTTTAAGTTCTTTGCTAGATCTTCCAACAATCATCATTTTTGAAATTATTTTCTTTTTTAAAATCAATGGCTTTAAAAATATGAAGTAAGTGACCAGTCTTCCCAAAAGCAAATAAACTAAACCTGAACCTAACATGATAGCGAAGACTATTCGTGAAAAAGATGCCTTAAGAATGAAAGAGATAAATCCTAGAAAGAAAAAAAAGTATATTGATCTTTTGATCACTAACTGCAAGTTTAATACAAACAAATTTGCATGTTTAAATCTATATATTCCACTGACTATAAATATAAAGATCCAGCTTAGAATAATTACAAGTAAAATTCCCCGATAATCAAATTGAGCAATCGCTGGCCTTGAATCTGTTTGTAAATTTGTGTCAGGAAATCGGAACTGGAATGCAGTAATTGCTGAAAGAGTAATGCATATAAAATCTGAAAGAATTAATATACTAGCAACTGCAAGCTTATTGTTATCTTTCAGACGTGTAGTGAGATCTGTTAACAAATTTGGCATAAGCTCCTTTGACAGGAAATATTATCGCTAACAAAGGCAATTAGGTACGCAATTCAGTTAAGTTCGTGCTTATAGGGTTATATCAAACGTATAAATGAAGGTACTGTTGAAAATAAGCAGTTATCTTCGGTCCTTATTGGGGTTAATCAAATCCTCAACCCACCGCAGATACTTTGCCCGGCCAACTTCGGGATCAAGATGTTTTCTTGCAAACTCACTACCTAGCCTTGCCAATTCATCAAGTCTGATTTGATGACGGCTTAATTCTTCAATCTTTTTAGCTAAAGCTTTCGGATCTGCTGCCTCTACTAACTCAGCCACACCATCTAAGAACTTCCATGTTGCACCGCCTCGGGGGACTGCAGCAAGTACTGGGCGCTGGCTATAAAGATAGGAAGTTAACTTGCTTGGCAGACTCATCTCCATCTGCGTGCTTCGCTCATTGACCAATAACAAATCCGCTGCTGATAGCAACGCTGAGTAATCTTCATCTGAGACAGCAGGCAAAACAGCAATATTTCTCTCGCCTTTACAGAGAGCCTTCAGAATGTTTTCCTGGTTTCCATGACCTACAAGATAAATCTTTATTTTAGATTCACCAGTAAGAGCATCTGCTGCTCTTACCACATTCTCAAGATCCTGCTTAGCGCCCATGTTGCCTGTGTGGATGACAACAAAATCTTCCGTTGCCCAGCCAAACTTACGCCGTGCATTGCTTTTATCTCCACTTGCTACTGTCCTAGCTGAGTAATTCAGTATCTGGTTGATTCGTTTTGACTCAACACCTAAACCAATAACCACATCTTGCATGGCAGGGGAGACCACAACCAAGCTATCTGCTGCATGCAAAGCTCTGCCTTCCACAGCATGAGCAATCTTTGAAATTAAAGCGCCACCGCGTAACCCTGATTGCTTTGCGCCAGCGCCAGACAAATCCTGCACAATCAAACCCAATGGCACATCCAGCCGCTTAGAAATTCTCTTTCCTACAATTCCAGCAGCCACCGTAGGCATGCATGCAATTACCACATCAAACTCTTTGCCAATCAATCCCTTAGATACTCTTCTTAAACTCCACCACAGGGATATTTCAAATCTCATCCGAAGCAGCACATTCATCTTTGGCGGTATCAGATGTTTGGCGCGAAAAATCTCAATACCATTACGTGAAGTAACGCCCTCACCAAGATGTGAAAATTCAACGGGAACTTTCCACCAGGGGTAGTGAGGCAAGCTAGTTAATACTGATACTTGATAATCTTTAGTTGTTAAAGTTTCTGCTAGATCGGTTGTGTAAACTGAGATACCCGTCGGCTCGGGCCAGTAGTTTGTTGTTACAAGAAGTAACTGCCGCACAACTCTCATTAGGCAAAATTTGTGTTTAGAGTGATCAAGTCTACTTGAAGTAGATTACCGTCTTTGCCTTTGATTCCTCTGAAAATATCGACCACTTTATGACCATGTAGATCTAAGAATTCCAATAACTCTTTAAGCGAGGGCTCTCCTACATAAAGGGGAATTAATGATGCCTCAATGAGTAAGCATCTCACGCCTTTTAAATCACCAATGGCGCCTCTTAAAACATCGAGCTCAAATCCTTGCACATCTATTTTGATCGCTAATTTTGATGCATCAATTCGAAAATTTTTTATTTGATCAGAAATAGTGGTAACTTGAACAGTTTCTGTACCGACGAATTTACTATGAGGGAAATTTTCTAGATGGCTCGCCTCCATATCCAAGAATGAGGTACTCAATCCAGAGTTAGCACTCAAATTTATAAGTAACTCGCCCTGTTTTTTCCCAACACCTTTTTGTAGCCCATGCCAATTATGGTCATTCCGAAAATTTTGCAAAAGCTTTGTATATGTTTCACTTACAGGTTCAAACGAAACAATATTCTTTTTGTAACCATGCCGTCGCAAATCTAGAACAAATTGGCCAACATTTGCTCCCACATCAAACACAACTTCTATATCGTTCGAATTGCACAATGCCGCAAATCTACGAGCAGCATTTTCACGAAACGCAGACAATCCAAGGAAATTTTCTCGCATCGAACGTGCAGTTGTGTTTGCTCTAAATAGAGCTTTAATTAATTTTATAATTCAGTTACCTCCATTGAAAGTGCTGAGATTCTTTGAATTTTTTATTTTGTGTAAAATATGGAGTAAGGACATTAGTAGCATAAACCATAAAACTCTAATCCATATTCGAGAGGAATATTGGAATAAGAGTGGAAACTGAAAAATATATGTTCCTACAGCAAGAATGGAATAGACGGATAATGAATTTGATTTTCTTGTTGTGAGAGTGCTGAGGGCAGCAATACTTGTTATAGAAAACATAACTACAACTAAAGCAAAAGCCCCAAAAGCACCATATATCTGTCCCAAACTGGATAATGGAATCCACGTGTACGGAAAAAGTCTTTCTAAGCCATCGCTTGAATAGGATAACGCATCAGATCCAGAACCAATTAGTGGGTTGGCGTTTCTAATTATCATTCTTGCAGAACCTTCCGGGATACTTGCGATAACCGTTGGGGCCCAAGAAGTAATTGAAGCTAGCAATCTACCGAAGGAAGCAATATAAGAATCCGTGTTTGACATTGACCCCAATGATTTAATGAACAGGTTGGGTAGATAGAGAATGCCAGAATTATTAGTTCTAGCTAGAAAAGTAATAGAAATTAATATTTGGCTAGCTAAAAGTAAAAAGGAGAATAGCAAAACCTTGTTTACTCTAGATTTTGTTTCAAAATATAGTAGTATAAAAATTGACACTGCAATTATCAATGTAGTACGCGAACCTTTACTGATCTGAATTAGAAAAATACAAAACAAAAGTGTTGCATTCAAATACTTGTGCTTAGACCTCACACACCCAATAGTTAGGGCTATGACTGCAGCTGGAACAATGGCACTTGCAGCTCTAAGAAGTATAGTCGAGCCTGAGTAATCAAGATATGAATCATTAATCAAAATAGATTTTCCTAGACCTCCAATAAGAAGTAAAACAGTAATAACTCCAAAGTATGGGATTAAATTAGATTTGCGTACAACCTCAAATGCATTCAATTTACTCGAGTTTAGAGTATCTAAGTTAGTTTTGTATTGAGAGAGTAAAAAAAATATCCCACTAAGAAATGCACCAAAGCTAATCAAGAAAAACAGATCAAAGAATTTTTGTTTCTCAATTTCATCTAAAAATCTGGATGGTAATAAACCTTCAGTACCATAGATTCTACTCCAATTCCATATAGACGGTACCGTCAATCCGATACCAGCAAGGGCCGCAGAGGATAGAAATCCCAAACGTGAGGCATAAAGTAATTTTGGATTCAATTTTATGATCATCAAGGGGATACTCACCGCAAAAATTAGTTTAAGCATGGATTTTTCTCAATTTAAGAATTAAAAGCAGGTAACTCATAGATTCAATTCCGAATAATGAAGCTGTAAGTAATAGAACTAGTTGACTTTGAGCAAAAATAGAGAAAACAGCAACGGAGATTACCAAGTAAATTACTAAGTTTCCAATCACATACTTTTCTTTTCCACTTGCCATTAGAGATAGATAAACAATATTTCTCTTAAATGCAAATTCAACGGCACTTGCCACTAGGATCGAGTTAGCCAGGTGCAGCATTGTAAAACCAATGATATTCAATGAGACCAATAGGCCGCAGATATAGAAAATCATTCTTAAATATCGTTGCTTGCGTAACCAGTTTCTAGATAATTCTCTATTGTCGCTTTTAAACATTTGAATTAAAGTTAAGCGATTTACATTGATCAAGAAGGCAACGGGTAAAAAACAAAGTTGATAGAATCTAAATGTTCCAAGCAAAAGTGCAGAAGTCGAAAATGTGATTATCCAGTTCGTTGTAATTGTGTTCAACTCTGAAATAAAGCCTGTCGCACCCATACGAATAATAAAGCGCTTAGAAACCCTGTCCTTAGTTGCCTTAACCGACTCAGCGAGACTGTTCCTCCGATTGAATAAAAGCAATAAAATTGAAGGCCCAGCGCCTAAAGACCATGATGCGATTAATAGGCTTATTAAATTGTAGCCCTGGAAGTTCAGAAAAATGCCACAGAGAATTGAACTTAATAGCCAAGTAAAATCCGAAGATAATGCAAATCCTGCCTTATCTCTACCAATACTCTCAAATCTAAGAACATCTTGAAGGATTGGCATCGTAAATACAAGTATTGCTGGAATAACATTCAAATCATCGAGAGTAACAAATAAACTGGATGTGTAACCTGCGATTAAAGAAAAAATACCTCCATAAGATAATAGGCGATACCCACGACTGAAACCTTGATTGATTATTTGAGATGTGCCAAGGGCCGCTCTAGAAATTCCAATATAAAAAATGTAAAAGCTTTGAAAAAAAGCGATTTCCCCTAAGGTTTCTAAATCATTTAGAATTAATGGGACAAATAGAGGAAAGTAGTTAGTAGATGCCGAGATAATCTGGTCGATAACTAGAATTTTTTTTTGATCTAGGTGCAAGCCATTATTTAGCCTAGACATTGTCACGAAGCGAAACTAGAGTCAATTAGAAGGACCAATCTCTCTGTCAAACCACTCCCCTTTGCGCTCAGCTTTAACTTTTCCTGGCACTCCAGCGATTAGGCTATGAGATGAGTAAACTTCGTTTATCAGAACCGTGCCCATCGCCACAATGGAGTTCGATCCGATATTGGCACCAGGGGCCACGTTAAGATTTGAACTGAGCATGCTTCTTTCACCGATTCGTATAGATTTACAAGTTTGTTTATTAGTTTGCGTATCGATGTAGTGCGTTATAAATGTGCTCCTCACTCCTGCTAGATCAGAGAGTTGCTCAAAAAATATTCCACCCGAGCAATCGAAATAGTTTCTCGAATTGACGCCGCACCCATTTCCAATTTTCAGCAAGCCTTCAAAATTTGGATAATCCTTGAGTGCTGGAGCTGCTGATATCCAATTCCAGCTTCCGAAAATTGATTGCTCTCCTATCGAAAAATGTACGTTTCGAAAAATATTAAATGGTCTTACTCGTGCTTCACTACCAATTGATAAATTACAAGCACCTAACACTAGGTTCGGTCCGAAATGTGCAGACCTTCTAATCTCATGGCCCAAGATACGTAAAAGAAAATTCTTTATGGTTGAAGCTGGAAGCAAACATATGACAAGAGTAAAAACTTTACGCATGCTTTTCATAGATAGAACACTTCTGAAATCTGTTTACTTGATAATTCTGCAAGTGAAACCATTTTCAATTGGATTTGTTGAGAATGTTTGATCAAGTCCATATTCTTATTTCTCAACATAGATACTAAATCGAAGACTGAAGTACTCCAAGAATCTATTTTTACCGCGCACCCTGGTGATAATACATCATAGGTCAGAGAACCCAGGTCGCTAGTTATGCAGATATTTCCTAACGCTTGTGCTTCTAGTACTACCAATGGCGAGGCTTCGTTTAGGTATCTGCTTGGGAACAAAAAATATGATGACGCGCTTAGTTTGGTTCGCAACACTTTCTCATCATAATTGCTTATATGCTCAAATCTATCTCCAAAGTCGCCTCTGAGATTTAAGATTTCTTTTGAGATTGGTATTTCGGTTATTGGCCCTAGAAAAGTTACACTCATATGTTTATGTTGACTAAGAATTTTTCGAGATACGGACGCTGCATCCCAAAATCCTTTTTCTGATGACATTCTTCCCGAGTAAGTTATGTTTCTTCCAGGAATTTTTTCTGTTTTTTCAACTCCATTAGTTCGTTTGAGGGCAACCTGATGATTCGTTACTACCCACAATTTTTTAGTTGGACTCCAGGTCCTGAAATACTGCTCCTTCATTTTGTCGGAGAGAAATATATGTTCAACTTTATTTTTAATTAGCGTGTGACAAATTAGATTTATAGGCTTTCTCGGTTGCGTAATTGGAAGATAAGTATGATGATGTGCAAGCACTCTGGATTTCTTAAATTTGGCCAAAAATATGATAACCATTTGTAAGTAAAGTGTTTGGCCATGCGACAGTGCTATGTAAATTGTGCTCTTCGGGGGCGCGGATAGGACTTTTGCAAAAGATACTAAAAACTTACTCAACCTACTTAAAGCATATAGTTTTCTTCGACTGGTGGAAGTGTTAACGACTTTCAATTTTAGTGGCTGATCTTTAAGAAACTCCACAACCCATGAGCTCACGATAGAAATGCCTTGAGCTGGCGGTGGAAGGTCAACAAATGCAATGATGGTAGAAGATGGACCTTTCATAAAATGATTTTAGGCCATGAACCATATTTCACCGTACCGTAACTGGCGGGGTACTGCAGACGAACCTACAAGTTTTTTGCACGGATATGTTGAAAACCGTTCCTCTACGTTGACGATTTAAGTGGGTTGTGAGGGACTCGAACCCCCGACCCGGTGATTAAGAGTCACCTGCTCTACCAACTGAGCTAACAACCCGGCTTTTTACTACTGGCAGACCCTATCAGCAGTTTTACCCGAGAGTTTGCTCTCAATTACCGCGGGCTTTACCCGCCAAGTTATCTATATTGGGCGAGATCATTTAGATTAGGAGTATGACAACGACGTCAGGTATTTCTGCCTTTGCTGAAGTTAATGAGTTAGTAGCCCAGGCCGGTTCGGTCTTAAATTTAAAAAAAGGTTTAGTAGATGCAATTAGCGCATGTGAGCGCGAGGTAACAATATCTATTCCACTTCATCGAGATAGTGGCATTGAGGTATTAACTGGTTACCGTGTGCAGCACTCAAGTGCAAGGGGACCACGAAAAGGTGGAATTAGATTTCACCAAGATGTTGATATTGATGAGGTTAGAGCACTTGCTTCTTTAATGACTTGGAAGACTGCATTAATTGATGTGCCGTTCGGTGGTGGCAAAGGTGGGGTAACAGTTGATGCCACAAAGTTAACACCACTTGAAAAAGAAGAGGTAATAAGGAGATGGACTAGAACATTGATAAATGTTTTAGGACCAAACCGAGATATTCCAGCTCCTGATTTAGGAACTGATGCGCAAACTATGGCATGGCTGATGGATGAGTTTCATAGATTAGAGGGTTTCCAACCAGCTTGTGTTACCGGTAAACCTGTTGGTTTATTTGGCGCACCTGGTAGGGAGGAGGCGACAGGAAGAGGTGTTGCCCAAATTACCGCTGCTACCTTGCAACAAAATGGTAGAAAAGTAGAAGGTGCAACTGTGGCTATTCAAGGCTTTGGAAATGTTGGCAGATATGCAGCGTTAGTGTGTCAAGAGTTAGGGATGAAGGTTATTGCCCTCTCTGATATGTCTGGTGGAATAGTGGATAAAAAAGGTATTGATATCAAGGCGATATTTAATGTGGGCTCCTTAGCTGATGTAAAAAGTGATAACCGAATTGGTTCAGCAGATGTGCTTGAGATTGAATGCGATGTATTAATCCCAGCAGCCTTAGGTAATGTTATTAATGATTCAAATGCCGGTAAGGTCAAAGCAGCCTTTATTGTAGAGGGTGCTAATCAGCCAATTATGGCAAGTGCGGATAAGAAGCTTCGTGCAAATAATATTGTTATCGTGCCTGATATCTTGGCAAATAGTGGTGGTGTAATGGGCTCCTACTTTGAGTGGACCCAAAATATTCAACAATTCTCCTGGCCAAAGGAAAAATTTAGAGCAGAGCTTGATGTGAGAATGCAGACCGCTTTTGTTAATGTAAATGAAACCGCTAAAAAGTATAAGACTGATCTACGCTCTGCTGCCTTTATTGTCTCTGTTGCCAGAGTGGCTGAGGCCTTTAGTGTTAGAGGATCTTTAGTTTAAAAATACCTTTTAAATAAGGTATAAATTAATAGGTAAGTATTGATAATGTGGGGTGAGCGACGGGGCTCGAACCCGCGACATCCCGGACCACAACCGGGTGCTCTACCAGCTGAGCTACGCCCACCATGTTTATTGCTTGGCTAATGATACGGTAAAAAAATACCTAAAGCATTTTCACCATATCTAAGGGTAATTAGGGAAGAAAGATTGCGCTGCGGTAGTAATCAAGCTCTGCAATGGAATCTCGGATATCACCTAACGCCCGGTGGTTGCCATCCTTGGCAGGGGCTG
>Ga0209087_1002660_pt1 | contig 9982 bp, 20 predicted proteins | sample S_130805_EF_Meta_FD_187321 | JGI IMG/M metagenome (GOLD analysis project Ga0209087, IMG submission 187321) | Freshwater microbial communities from Lake Simoncouche, Canada to study carbon cycling - S_130805_EF_MetaG (SPAdes) (version 2) | ecosystem: Environmental > Aquatic > Freshwater > Lake ...
CGTAACAGGTATCACAATATTCTATGGCTAGTCCCGCATGGACTCGCAAGGAAGGCAAGAACCCGAATGGCGGTTTAAACGCCAAGGGCCGAGCCTCTGCGAAGAGAGAAGGGCACAACTTGAAACCTCCTCAACCAGAGGGCGGCTCAAGGCGCGACTCTTTCTGCGCCCGTATGAGTGGGATGAAAAAGAAATTGACATCCGCAAAGACAGCGAACGACCCGAACTCTAGGATTAACAAGAGTCTTAGAGCATGGAACTGCGCTGAAGGTGGATATGTAAACTCAGCAGACGGGATTGCTCAAAAGGGCAAGACCAAAGGAAGGATGTGTTGATATGAATGGAACAGAAGTCAAAGCAATTACTGACGGGGCTGCATTGACAGTTACGTTATCTAGTGTGATGGGTTGGATGACTCCAGTAGCTGCGCTAATTGGTAGCCTTTTAGGTATTGTGTGGATGTGTATCCGCATATATGAGACCGACACTGTGCAAAAGTTGGTGCACAAGAATGCCGTCAACAAGTAAGAAACAGCACAATTTCATGGCAGCGGTAGCTAATAACGCATCGTTTGCCAAGAAAGCTGATGTCCCTCAGTCCGTCGGTAAAGACTTTACTGCGGCTGATAAAGGCATCAAATTTAAAGGTGGGACGCGTTCGCGTCCTGATTTGCAAAAGGTAAACAAGCCCGAAACTCTTCAGGGCAAGACCGAACTTTTTAAACAAGGTGGTAATACTATGGCTACAAAAATGAGCAAACCAACAATGAAGGCTGGCATGAGCATGGCTAAGGACGGCATGAAAAAGCCTACTCCTATGGCTAAAACCGACATGGCAGGCAGCATGATGGGTATGAAAAAGGGCGGTATGCCCATGAAAATGAAAGACGGCAAAAAAGTGCCTATCTTTGCAGCTAAAGGTGGTGGCATTGAGTCCAAGGGTAAAACCAAAGGCAAGATGATTACTATGAAAATGGGCGGCAAGAGCGGTAGAACCTGCTAAGGAACGGTCATGGCTGATATTAAATACCCCGATTCCACACCCGTGGGTGACCCCATCACTAAAGACTACAAACCTCCAGTTGCTGGTAGTGACATAAAGGTTGAAAAAGAACCCGTTCCTAAAACTGCCCCAAAGGTAGTTAAAAAAGCTAGTGGCGGCACCGCTTCTTCCCGTGCAGACGGATGCTGCGTTAAGGGTAAAACCCGTGGGAAGATGATGTAACTATGTTGGCAAGTCGCGGTATGGGCGCTATCAACCGCTCTAAGATGCCCAAAGGCAAGAAGACTGCCCGAAGGGATGACACCGACTTCACACAGTACGCTGAAGGTGGCAAGACCAAGTCCAAAGTAAATGAGGCTGGTAACTACACCAAGCCTGATTTACGCAAACGGATTTTTAACAGCGTCAAAGCTGCGGCAATCGTAGGTACTGGTGCAGGACAGTGGTCAGCACGTAAGGCTCAAGTTATGGCTAAACGCTATAAAGCCGCAGGTGGTGGGTACCGTGATTAAAAAGCCCCAGCAATCTCTCAAGGACTGGGGCAAACAAGATTGGACGACTAAAAGTGGTAAAAAATCTTCTGACACAGGTGAGCGATACCTTCCAAAAGCTGCGATCAAAAGTCTTAGCGCTAGTGAGTATGCTGCAACAACGCGTGCGAAACGCGCTGGCAAAAAAGCCGGAAAACAATTCGTAGCACAGCCAAAAGGCATAGCAAAGAAAACAGCAGGATTTAGATAATGGCAAATACCTCCGGAGCGTCCGCATTTAACCTTGACCTAACTGAGTTGGTCGAGGAGGCGTTTGAACGCGCTGGTAGTGAACTGCGCACTGGATATGACCTGCGTACTGCACGTCGTAGTCTCAACATCATGTTTGCTGATTGGGCAAACCGTGGTATCAATCTATGGACAATCGAGACAGGGTCTATTACCCTAGTTCAGGGGCAAAACACGTACCCACTACCAAACGACACGATTGACCTTCTTGAGCATTTAATTCGTACTGACGCAAACAGCACATCTAATCAGGCTGACCTGACAATTACACGGATTAGCGTTAGCACCTACGCTACGATTCCTAACAAGTTAACCCAAGCCAGACCTATTCAGGTTTGGATTCAGCGCTACAACGGGCAGGCTAGTCCCATCTCTGCTACGCTGACTACAACCATTACAAGCACATCAGACACAATCGTGTTGAGTGATGTTACGGGTTTACCCGCAGCAGGGTTTATAAAGATTGATAACGAGATTATCAATTATGGGTATATCACTCAAGATGCAAACGCCATTACGGGCACTCTATCTAGTTGCTTCCGTGGTCAGCAAAACACGATTGCTGTAGCGCACACGGCTGCGGCTACGGTGTACTGGCAACAAGTGCCAGCGGTAACCGTTTGGCCTACCCCTGATAACGTACAGCCATACACATTTGTTTACTGGCGTCTACGCCGCACTCAGGATGCTGGTGGTGGTGTGAACATCATGGACGTACCGTTTAGATTTATCCCTTGTATGGCGGCTGGTCTGTCGTACTACATCGCTGGCAAAGTACCGCAAGGTATGGAGCGTATTGGCATGTTGAAAGCTCAGTATGACGAGGCATGGGAACTGGCAGCATATGAGGATCACGAGAAAGCAGCATTACGTTTAGTTCCTAGACAGACCTACATTGGGAGGTAGTCGTGGGTAATCGTTTTGCTTCTGGTAAGAATGCAATTTCGGAGTGTGACCGTTGTGGTCAGCGGTTTAAGTTAAAGGTTCTTAAGACTGAGATCATCAAGACTAAGAACTACAACTTGTTGGTGTGCCCAGAGTGTTGGGACCCAGACCATCCGCAGTTGCAGTTAGGTATGTACCCCGTGGATGATCCGCAAGCGTTGCGTAATCCTCGCCCTGACAGAAGTTATGTGATTTCTGGTTTGCTAGCTGATGGGTATAGCGGCGGTGGTAGCCGAATCTTCCAATGGGGCTGGAACCCTGTTGGTGGGGCAAGCAGTTTTGATGCGGCGTTGACACCAAATAATTTGAATTTGGTTGTACAACTTGGTACAGTAACGGTTAGCGTAACTTAGGAGTTAAAAATGGACAAGAAAGACTTAAAGCAGGACAAAAAAATGATTGCTGGTGCAGTGCATAAGCATGAGAAAAAGTTGCATCCCGGCAAGCCAATGACTAAATTGGCTAAAGGCGGTGTAACAACCGACATGATGAAGTCTATGGGGCGTAACTTGGCTCGTGTTGCAAACCAAGGGAGCAAGTAATGGCTACATTTAGTAAAAAAATTATGGGTAAAGAAGTTGGCGATGCCAGCGTCTACGCCGAGCCGCACCATGCTACTGGAAAGAAGTTCACTATCTCTGGTAATCCCGGAAAAGAAGCTAACTCTAGCAAGTTAGACACGATGGATGTCAGCATTGGCGCTATTAGCAAGTCTGCTGGCAATGAGCCTGTTAAAACCGACGGCATCAGAATGCGCGGTACTGGCTGTGCCACTAAAGGCGTGATGGCAAGAGGACCAATGGGATGAACTATTCCGAGTTAGTAACGGCAATTCAGACCTATACGGAGAACAACTTTCCCACCACTACGTTGGCGGATAGCACAGTTGTGACTTCAACGACTCAGATTAACCGTCTGATTACGCAGGCTGAACAACGCATTTATAACTCGGTACAGTTTCCATCTATTCGCAAGAACCAATATTCAGCCATCACAGCCAACAACAAATACGTTTCTCTTCCTAGTGATTTCTTATCTGTGTATTCTCTAGCGTTGGTAACGGGGGCTACAGGTAGCCCTATTAATTTAGACACAGGCACGTTTGAGTACCTATTGAACAAAGACGTTAATTTCATACGTCAGGCATATCCAACTCCTAACAGCACGGGTGAGCCAAAATACTATGCTTTGTTTGGACCAACGGTTTCTGGTGCCACCATTACAAATGAGTTGTCACTAATTCTTGGGCCAACCCCAGATGCTTTGTATTACGTAGAACTGCATTATTACTATTACCCAGAATCAATCACCACAGCCGTAACTACATGGTTGGGCGATAACTTTGATACGGTTCTCTTGTATGGTTCGCTGGTTGAAGCGTATACGTACATGAAGGGTGAACCCGATTTGATTGCTTTGTACGACACTAAGTACAAGGAAGCATTGGCTCTGGCTAAACGCCTTGGGGATGGTATGGAGCGTCAGGATGCTTACCGTTCTGGTCAATATAGACAGGCGGTGACTTGATGGCTTTCACAGGAAACTTTACCTGCAATACGTTTAAGACGGGCTTGATGAATGGCTCGTTTAACTTTACGTCTGGTAGTTTTTATTTGGCGTTGTATACCAACTCAGCTACGTTGGATGCGACTACAACTGCATACACAGCTACGGGCGAAGCGTCTGGTGGCAACTATGTAGCAGGTGGAAACCTTTTGACCATAGCGCAAGCCCCTACGATTGGTAGCCAGACGGGTGCGGCTACTTCGTATATTTCCTTTTCAAACACATCATGGACAGGCGCAATAACTGCACGGGGTGCGTTGATATACAAGGCAGGGGCTGGTGGGGCAGTTTGTGTTCTAGATTTTGGCGCAGATAAGACCTCTACAGCCACATTCACCGTACAATTCCCAGCAGTCACTAATACGTCAGCAATCATAAGGATTTCATAATGTTAGTAACAACTACTAAAGGCGACATAGACGATTCTTTGCTTGAAAAGCGAGAAGGAACCGTGGACAACGACAACGAACTTACCACATGGGTGGAGTACTGGCTAGAGGGTGAACTTGTTCATCGTTCTGCACATGTAACCTTGAAAAAAATGCCCACCTTTGCTGGTGGCGAAACCGCTTCTTTAGCATAAAGGAAATATCATGGCAAATACTCAATCAATGTGTACCTCGTTCATGGGCGAGTTAATGACTGCGACTCATAATTTTGGTACTGCGCCAACCCGTGGAACAAGCGCAACCGACTCCTTTAAAGCGGCTTTGTATTTGGCATCTGCTACTTACAACGCATCTACTACGGCATATTCGGCAACTGGAGAAGTTTCTGGTACTGGGTACACCGCAGGGGGCATAGCGGTCACGGCGGCGACCCCTCCTACAGCGACCAACGCATCATCTACAGCGGGCGTGGCGTTTTTTACGCCTTCTGCTTCGCTTGTCTACACAACGGTGACTTTGTCTACAGCGTTTGATACGGTGTTGATATACAACTCTACTCAAAGTAATAAAGCGGTAAGTGTCCATACGTTTGGTAGTCAGACTATTACGGCTGGCACGTTTACTTTGACGATGCCAAGTAATACCACTACGACTGCTTTACTGCGTCTGGCAACAACCTAAGCGGAGGCGGCGCACGCCGTAAACCATGTTTGGTATATCCGCATACGCACAGGCCCCATATGCCTCGTTAGGAGCATCCGATGTAACACTTGCCCTGACGGGCGTAGCTGCGACTGGTGCGGTTGGCACGGTTGTCCCTAGTATTACAGTTGCTCTTACAGGGGTATCTGCTTCTGGGGCTGTAGGTACAGTAGTACCTAGTAGAACAGTAGCCATAACAGGTGTTCAAGCCGCAGGCGCAGTAGGCACGGTAACTAACGGCGGCGTAGTAGTTGCGCTTACAGGTGTATTGGCTTCTGGCGCGGTTGGGACGGTCATCTATAACGAGTCTGATGCAACTAGCGGTGACGAGGCTGTAGGCTCAGTAGGAACAGTAACCCCAAGCCTTACCATCGCTCTAACAGGGGTGGCTGCTTCTGGGGCTGTTGGTACGGTTACGCATGGTAAAGAAGTTGCCATAACAGGTGTTCAAGCTGTTGGCGCGGTAGGAACAGTTGGTGTTGTTAAATCTTTTGCGTTGACTGGCGTTGTTGCTACAGGCGCAGTTGGAACTGTAATAGCGGTGTACTGGATATTGGTAGATGACAGCGAGACTTCAAACTGGCAAAATGTGAACAATTCTCAAACGGCTGGCTGGGCATTGGTTGACGACACGGAAACGTCTAACTGGAATCTGGTTGAGACAGTTTAAAGGAACGACATGGCTTTTGTACTTGCAGATAGGGTAAAAGAAACCACCACAACGACGGGTACGGGAACAGTGACTCTGCTTGGCGCGTCAACAGGGTTTCAGTCTTTCTCCGCCATTGGCAACACAAACACCACCTACTACACCATAGCAGGTCAAACAGGCTCTGAGTGGGAAGTGGGTATTGGTACTTACACATCGTCAGGGACAACCCTAGCCCGTACAACTGTTATATCTTCCAGCAACGCAGGCGCATTGGTCAACTTTAGTGCGGGTACAAAGGATGTGTTTGTCACGTACCCAGCAGAATTCACGGCTAATGCTATTGGTGGTGGTATTGGCGCGGTGCTTCTTAACGCATCTACTGCCACAGTAAGTGGGTCAATCTCCACAGGGCAAAATGGCTTTACTGTTGGACCTTTAACAGTCAATAGCGGTGTGACAATAACGATTGCATCAGGACAAAGGCACGTAATCATATGAGTACGATTAGCGCATCAACAACGACAACAACTGCATATGTAGTAACTGCGGATACAACAGGCGCATTGGTTATTCAGACTGGTGCTACGCCTACAACGGCTATGACCATTGATACTAACCAAAATGTATTAGTTGGCACAACGACAACCACAAACAATATTAGAAATGGTGAAAAACTAGCCGTTGTTACAACTGGTAGCGGAACTCAAGGCGGCGCATCATTAACGACATATTCTGGCACTGGTGCGGGTAATGGTGTTATTTTAGATATACAGCGTAGCCGTGGGACTACTGATGGCTCTATGACTGCGGTTGCATCTGGTGACACGCTTGGGTATGTTTTGTTTCGTGGCTCAGATGGAACAAGTTTTCAAGATTCTTCGTACATTACTGCTCAAGTTGATGGCGCAGTAAGTGCTGGAACTGTACCCGGTAGATTAGGATTTATTACCTCTGGCACAGAGCGTATGCGCCTTAACTCATCTGGCACAGTAATTTTGCAAGGTGGCTCTACTTCAGCCACAGGCACAGGCATCACTTTCCCCGCAACCCAATCAGCATCATCTGACGCAAACACATTGGATGATTATGAGGAAGGGACTTGGACACCTAAACAGACAAATGGTACTAATTACACTGTTTCTTCAACTTGTCGATATACAAAAATAGGGGCATTGGTTTATTGGTGTGTTGATATTACTGCCGTTAATGATTCAACATCTATTATCAATATGCCATTTACCTCCGCTTCTGGTTCAAATTATGCTTGTTCTATTGGCTATACAGACACCACAGTCACAACTTGGTACGGACATACCAACCCTTCTTCAGTAAATACTGTTTTTTTTAATGGAAATGCCTCGTATACTTTTTCAGCGGGGAAAAGGGTAATCATGGCTGGTACATACATAGCATCTTAAAAGGAACAATCATGGCACTCACAGAAACCAAAATCATAGACCAAATCACAGTCACCGAAAACGGCATAGTGCTGTATCGGGAAGCAACACGCATCCTAAAAGATGGTGAGCAAATAGCACAGACATACCATCGGTCAAGCCTAACGCCAGCACAAGACTTAACAGGTCAACCAGCAAATGTAGTGGCTATCTGCAATGCCGCATGGACTGCTGAAGTGATTTCTGCTTATCAAGCGCAAATAGCACAACAAGGGGTCTAAAGTGGCATCTTCCATCCTCAGTGACAATGGCGTAACTAGCGGTAGTGCTGGACTAAAAACGAGTGCCGACAGTACGGGTGTATTAGCCTTACAGACTACTACTGCTGGTGGAGCAGCTACTACGGCAGTAACTATTGATACTTCACAGAATGTGGGGATTGGTGCTTCTAGTGGTTTAGATGGAAAATTAACTTTAAACCAATCTACGGGTGCTTATTTATCCGTTCAATATAACGGAACATCAAAAGGTTATTTTGGAACAGGAAATCAATTAGTTACTGGTGGTGGCACAAGTGATTTAGGAATTTCTACAACTGGTTCAGGCAATATGTTATTTGCCTCTGCTGGCACAGAGCGTATGCGTATCGACTCCTCTGGTAATGTAGGGATTGGTACTACTTCAATTAATGCCAAACTTAATGTAAAAGCAACTAATAATACTTATGCTGGCGGTGCATTGGCTTTGTTAGATGCCGCTGGAACTAGCAAAAGTTACATTACTGGGATTGCAAGCAGTATATATTTTGGTGACAATGCAACTAATGATTGCGCAGTCATAAATCAATATGGAGTTGGTCTTGGTGGCAACGCTCCAACTTCTGGTTTAGGCGTTCGTTTCCCCGCAACCCAATCAGCATCATCTGACGCAAACACATTGGATGATTATGAGGAAGGGACTTGGACACCAAGCCTTGGCGGTAACACTACATATGTAGCGCAGGTTGGGGCTTACACAAAGATAGGAAGATTTGTTTGTGCGACATTTGAGGTGAATGTAAGTAGTATTGGCACTGGTTCTTCAACAACTATTTCTGGTTTGCCTTTTACATCATTTAGCACTCCAACCAATGGTATGGGCGGCATGGTAGGTTATTTTACTGGTGGGGCAAATAGTGTCGTGATGATTACGCTTCGTATAGACCTTGGTTCAACAACTTTTGGTGTTGCCTCTATTGCTTCTGCGGCAACTGGAATGAATGCTGGTCTTGCATTTTTCGCAAACGGCACAAGGATTCTTGGCTCTATTTGCTATTTCACCGCATAAGGAAACACAATGTCAACATTCACAGAAACCAAAGTCATCGACCAAATCACAGTCACCGAAAACGGCATAGTGCTGTATCGGGAAGCAACATGCATCATAAAAGATGGTGAGCAGATAGCACAGACATACCACCGCTCGTCCCTCACACCCGGTCAAGATTTGACTGGTCAACCAGCCAATGTTGTTGCTATCTGTAATGCCGCATGGACAGCAGAAGTGATTTCTGCTTATCAAGCACAAGTAGCGGCGCTGGAGAGCAGAACATGACAGTCGTAATTGACGGAACAACGGGCATAAGCCCAGTAACAGCATCAGGCACATCAGCATCAGTAGACGGCATGACTGTAGGTCGTGGCGGTGGTGAGGTTGCTACTAACACGGCTGTGGGTGCAAGTGCTTTGGGAGGCGGTTCGCAAACTGGTGTTCAAAATACTTCAGTTGGCTATCAAACAATGCTTGCCAATACATCTGGTAGTTACAACTCTGCTTTTGGTCATCAAACAATGACTGCCAATACAACTGGCGAACAGAATGCGGCTTTTGGTCGTGAAGCACTTTTATCAAATACTACTGGAAACTTTAATGCGGCTTCTGGTATGGCGGCATTGAGAGTAAACACAACTGGCTCAAACAATACTGCCTTTGGATTTGCGTCTCTTTATCAAAGCACCACAGCATCTAACAACACCGCTGTGGGTTATCAAGCGGCATATAGCAACACTACTGGTTTTAGCAACACGGCAATAGGCTATCAAGCAGGATATACATTTACTACAGGCTCAACTCAAGAGCAAACTGCTATTGGGCATCAATCCCTTTATTCTGGCGGAGGTAGTGCCGATGTTGCAGTAGGATTTAAGTCTTTGTATTCAGCAAATACGAATAGTGGCGTAAATACGGCAATGGGCTGGAATGCTTTGACTGCCTTAACAACAGGGGCATATAGTGTTGCTGTAGGGGGGCAAGCGGGGGCTGGCATAACAACTGGCAGTTACAACACGGCAATAGGCAGAAGAGCCTTGCTTTCAAACACAACGGGCGGGTATAACACTGCGCTTGGTTCAGATGCACTTGGCTCCAACACCACAGCATCTAATAACACAGCAGTAGGTTATCAGGCGGCTTACAGCAATACCACAGCGCAATCAAATGTGGCTGTTGGTAGTGGTACTATGTACGCAAACACAACTGGCGGTGCTAATACTGCTGTTGGTCGTGATGCT
>Ga0209087_1002661_pt1 | contig 9979 bp, 12 predicted proteins | sample S_130805_EF_Meta_FD_187321 | JGI IMG/M metagenome (GOLD analysis project Ga0209087, IMG submission 187321) | Freshwater microbial communities from Lake Simoncouche, Canada to study carbon cycling - S_130805_EF_MetaG (SPAdes) (version 2) | ecosystem: Environmental > Aquatic > Freshwater > Lake ...
GGTTTTGGCGCAATGCCGTTGCTCCAAGCAATCCGGCGTTAGGCTTTACAATTACAAAAGAATCGATTGAAGAAGCTATTGCGACTAACCCAATCGAACAGACAAGAACAGAAACGCTCTGTCAATGGATCGATAGCCTTCAATCGCCGTGGCCTCATGGAATCTTGGAAGAAACCTCAGATAACACTCTTGAGATGGCTGCTGGCGCTTACACAGTCTTTGCATTCGATGTAAGCCCATCAAGGCGCAATGGATCATTGGTTGCAGGTCAGTTGATGCCAGACGGTCGAATCGGTATTGGGATTCTTGAAACCTACAGTTCACAAATGGCAATCGATGAACTCAAGATGGCAGCTAGCATTAAAGCCTGGTGCGATATCTACAAACCTCGATTAGTCTGCTACGACAAATACGCCACACAAACGATTGCAGACAGACTTTCTCAATCTGGTGTAATGACAGAGGATGTGTCAGGGCAACAGTTCTACAAAGCTTGTGGTGACTTATTAGAAGGCTTGGTAAATCATCGAGTGGTTCACAATGGACAGGCAGAATTGATCCAACAAATGAATAACTGTGCAGCTAAGGTCAATGACTCTGCATGGAGAATTATTAAGAGAAAGTCAGCCGGTGATATCTCAGCGCCTATTGGCTTGGCGATGGTCGTTTCAAAGCTCATGCTTCCTGCTCCAAAGCCTCAAATTATTGCCTAGACATAACACGCCGAAATTGTCAAATATTAGACAAAGTGTGCTAATATGTAAACATGGGTCGCTTACTGCAAACATTCGGACTACAAACTAAACCTTTACTCGAAGCACAGTCAGCACCCCAAGTCTTAGGCGAATACTCGCCGTATGCAATGCCGTTTCAATATGCTTATGTAAGTCGCTTAGATGCTGTCTCCGTTCCCGCGTTATTTAGATGCCGCAATTTATTAGCCGGCACAATCGGTGCTATTCCTCTCAACCTTTATAAGAAATCTACTGGTGAAGAACTCGGAAATCCCGTATGGCTCGACCAACCTTCTTACTCACAGCCACGATCAGTAACAATTTCCTGGACTGTTGATTCATTATTATTTTACGGACAAGCATTCTGGAAAGTTGTAGAAACTTATGCAGAAGATGGTCGCCCATCTCGCTTTGAATGGATTGCTAACAATCGAGTAACTGCAACTCTTGACAGCACAAATACTTTCGTAAAGTCTTATGCGGTTGATGGCGTTACTTTGCCGCAAGATGGACTTGGCTCTCTTGTCACATTCCAATCACTCAATGACGGAATCTTGACTACCGGAGTTCAAACAATTCGTGCAGCTATAGATGTGCAACGCGCAGCAACTGTCGCAGCTTCAACACCAATGGCTACCGGCTATATTAAGAACAACGGAGCAGACCTTGATCCAAAAGAAGTTCAGGGATTGCTTGCTTCTTGGAAAAATGCTCGCAACAATCGCTCTACTGCTTACTTGACATCTACTCTTGAATACAACCCAGTTTCTTATTCTCCAAAAGACATGATGTACGGAGAAGCCATCGAGCAACTCGCGACAGAATGTGCGCGCCTTTGCAATGTGCCTGCATATTATGTTTCAGCAGACCGCAATAACTCAATGACTTATGCAAATGTACAAGATGAGCGCAAGCAATTCTTGACATTATCTCTACAGCCATTTATTACAGCGATTGAAGATCGCCTATCTATGGATGACATTACTGCTCGTGGCAACGAAGTTCGATTCGACATCGATCATAACTTCTTGCGTACTGACCCAATGGAAGAGCTTGCGGTAATTGAAAAACTATTAGCCCTGAACTTAATCACACCAGAACAGGCTATGGAAATGACTGACCTAACACCTAATGGAAGCAATGGTATGGCATGACACAAATCGTAACCTTCTCAGCCGATTTAACTGCTGACTCTGCTAGCCGAACAATCTCTGGCAAAATTGTGCCATTGAATGTCGAGGCTGGCTCAACCAATTACGGCAAAGTTATCTTTGCTTCTGGCTCAATCGAAATCCCAGATGCTAAATCAATTAAATTGCTTAGCCAACACGATACAAAGAAGCCACTTGGTCGTGCAGTTAGCTTCTCAGAATCAGAAGATGCAATCAACGCCGTATTCTCAATTAGTCGTTCACAACGCGGCACAGAAGCTCTTATCTTAGCAGAAGAAGGCTTGCAGTCCGGACTTAGCATTGGCGCAGAAGTTTTGAAATCAAAGATTAAGGACGGCGTGACTTATGTATCCGCTGCTCGCTTAGTCGAAGTCAGTTTAGTAACAGAGCCAGCATTTAAGTCTGCTCAAGTTACTGATATCGCAGCTGAAGAAGCCGAAAAGGTAGAAGAAGCTGTAACCGAAACCCAACCAAAAGAAAGCGAGACAGTAGTGGAAGAAACCACAGCAGTCGAAGCAACACCATCAGTAGAAGCTGCGGCTGTCGAGGCTGCTCGTCCTACTGTTACAGCAATGGCTTACACAAAGCCACGCATTGAAATCACAGCTGCTAAGTATGCAGAAAACACAATCCGCGCAGCACTAGGTGATGAGTCAGCTCGTCAATACCTACGCGCAGCAGACGACACATCAGACAACGCTGGTCTTGTACCAACTCGTCAGTTGCAAGAAATCATCAACCCACTCGGTACTACTATTAGACCGAGCATAGAAGCGATCAGCCGTGGAATTTTGCCTGATGCCGGCATGACTTTTGAGATTCCAAAGATCACACAAATGCCAACAGTTGCACAAACAGCTGAAAACGCAGCATTCTCAGACACAGACCAGAACTCATCATTCTTGTCAGTAGATGTGAAGAAGTACGCTGGACAACAGACATTCTCTGTTGAACTTCTAGATCGTACATCTCCAGCATTCTTCGATGAACTCGTCCGCAACATGGGCGCAGCTTACGCAAAGGCAACAGATGCAGCAGTAAATGCAGCTCTTATCTCTGGTGCAACACTTGATAGCACAACAACAACAACTTACCCAACAGCAGCAGAACTTCTTGGAGTTGTTGCTCGTGGTTCAGCATCTGTTTACAACGCGACTCTTGGACTTTCAAATCCATTTGCTCGCAACATGATTGTAAACACATCACAATGGTCAAACATCATGACTCTTAACGATGCAGGTCGTCCAATCTACAACGCAGTAAACCCAATGAACGCTGGTGGATCAGCAGTACCAACAGCACTTCAAGGAAACGTTGCAGGACTCAACCTCTATGTAACACCAAACACAGCTTCTGGAACAGACACAGATGGTTCCATCATCATCGTTAACCCAGATGCTTACACATGGTACGAGTCACCAACATACCGCCTACGCGCAGAATCAACTGCAGCAGGTTCAGTAACAATCGGCTACTACGGCTTTGGCGCAATCGCGACAAAGGTAGGCGCTGGTGCGTTCAAGAACAACAAGGCGTAAGTAACACCCTAAGTCGCTTGCAGGGGGTCGCAGCCCTTGACCCCCTGCAAGTCTTTAGAAAGGATATGGAATGTCATTAACAACAGTTGCTGAACTTCGCTCAGCTCTAGGTGTCGGCTCTCTATATTCTGATGCAACGCTTCAAGAAGTCTGCGATGCTACAGATGCAGTTATTCTTCCAATGCTTTGGAGTCCAACTTGGTATGCAGTTGCTCATAGCAATATAGTTGGTTATGGAACTCTTTATTTCAATGAGCCAGTTCGAGACATTTTTTATGTCGGACAAAGCGTAACTATTGCCAATTCCGGTGCAAACTTTGCTGGCACTAAGACCATTACTAGCATGAATGATTATTCAATTACTGTAGCAACATCTCATAATGCCGTTGCACCAAGTCATCCAATACGTCCTTATGGCACAGTATCTACAACAACTTACACAGACTGGTCAGCAGACTCAGCAGTTCAAGAAGCTGCACTAATGATTTCAGTTGATATCTGGCAGGCTCGCCAAGTAAGCAACTCTGGCGGCGTATCACCAGACTTTACTCCTAGCCCATATCGCATGGGTAACACTCTCTTGGCTCGCGTTAGAGGATTAATTTCTCACGCTTTGAGCCCTGACTCGATGGTCGGATAATGCCAGTTGCTCTCACTACTCTTAGAACCACGATTGCGACAGCATTAGTCGATAACACTAAGTGGCAAACATTTGCATTCCCACCAGCCACAGTTCTTGCTAACTCTGTAATTGTTAGCCCTTCTGATCCATATTTAGAGCCAAACAACAATCAACACAATACGATTGCTCCAACTGCTAATTTTAAGATAATCATCACAGTTCCTTTGTTTGATAACGAAGGCAACCTAAATGGAATTGAAGATGCCTTAATTGGCGTGTTCAACAAACTCGCAGCATCCACCTTGACCTATAATGTGGGAGCAGTTAGCCAGCCAAGCGTATTGAGCGCAGCATCCGGCGACCTGCTTTCTTGCGAAATGTCACTATCCGTTCTAACAACCTGGAGCTAATATGTCCGAATGGGAAAAAGAAAACGAAGCCTTCCTGAAGAAAATCGGGCAGGTTACTTCAGCACCAAAGCCACCATCTACTAAGAAAGACGAGGAATAATCCGAATGGCTATATTTCTAAGTAATAACGTAGGCGTTAAGATTAACTCCGTTGATCTTTCTGACCACGTCACAGCAATAACAATTAACCGTTCATTTGATGAACTTGAAGTCACAGCAATGGGCGATACTGCTCATAAGTTCGTTAAGGGCTTAGAAGCATCTTCTGTAACTATTGACTTCCTAAATGACACAGCTTCTGCAAACGTTCTAGCAACGCTTCAAGCTGCATGGGGAACAACTGTTACAGCAGTATTCCTACAGACAAAGGGAACAGCAGTTTCTGCTACAAACCCACTTTACACAGTTTCATTGCTAGTCAATAACACAACAGACATCAATGGTGCTGTTGGCGATATTGGCACACAGTCAATTACCTTTACTGCTAACTCAACAGTTGCAGTAGCCACAACAGGTTCTTTCTAAACAACTAAACAAAGGGGCAAATCATGGCAAAGCTAAAAGTAACAAGGGCAGATGGATCAGTTGGCGAATACCCAATTACTCCATTGGTGCAATATGGCTTCGAGATTCACGCTAAGAAGGGCTTTCATAAAGCGTTTATCGAAGATCAGAAGCAGAGCGACATCTTCTGGTTAGCCTGGGAATGTATCCGCCGTTCGGGTGAAACTGTTAAGCCATTTGGAGAGGACTTCATTTCGACATTGACTTCGGTCGATGTTCTAGATGACGACCCTTTGGCTTAGGGCGCGACTCGATCACCTATCTGATTGCTAAATTAAGTGTCAGACTCGGGATCGCGCCACAACAATTATTAGATTTAGATGAAGTAATGCTGAAGAACTTAATCAAGGTTCTACAGGATGAAGCAAAGGAGATAGCCAATGCCAGCAACCGTCAGAGGCGGCGTTGAACTCCGTAAAGCACTTAAGAATTTTGCTCCTAATTTAGGTAAAGAAACACAAAGAGAAATTGCTAATGCTCTCAAACCAGTTGTGAAAGAAGCTAAAGGATTTGTTATAGAATCTCCTTTAAGCAACTGGGCTAGAGAAGGTGGCAAATTTCCTGTGTTTAACGCTTCAATTGTCAAGCGCGGCATTGGTTATAAGACAACACCATCCAAGCCTAATCGTAGAGGCTTTACATCATTAGCACAGATTCGCAATATGTCAGCAGCTGGAGCAATCTATGAAACAGCAGGCCGCCGCGCTCCAGGTACTAAACCTTCATCACGTCCTAACTTTGCAGAGGCTATGGGGCCGCTATACGGCTCAGGTAAAGATCGTGGTCGTTTAATCTTTCGTGCCTTTGAAAACGATTATGGCAATGCTACTAAAGCAGTTCTTAAAGCAATAGACAATGCAGGTAAGACTTTTAACGCCACAGTAGGGAAGCGATAATGGCCAATGTAGTCATAGATATTGCAACGCAATACACAGGCAACCCTGCTTTCAAGAAAGCAACTAACGATGCTCAAAAGTTAGAAAAGTCAGTTGCTAAATTAGGCAAGCAACTTGCCAGCGTATTTGCTGTTTCTAAATTATACGCATTTGGCAAGGCTTCTGTTAAGGCATTTGCAGAAGATGAGAAAGCTGCTCGATCACTAGCCCTAGCCTTAGCAAACACAGGCAACGCTTTTGCAGCAGTTGGTGTAGAAAAGTTTATTGGCGATTTACAACGCGCTACTGGCGTTCTTGATGACAACCTTAGACCAGCCTTTAGAACCCTTCTAACAGCCACAGGCGACGTTAAGAAGTCACAGGATGGCTTAGCACTAGCTTTAGATATTGCGGCAGGCACAGGCAAAGACTTAGGCGCTGTGTCTATGGCACTTGCAAAGGCTTATGGCGGTCAGACAACAGCCCTTAGCCGCTTAGGTGCAGGACTTGACAAGGCAACACTTAAAACAGGTGACATGGATGTCATTCTTGGACAACTTACAGAGAAGTTTCAAGGCCAAGCATTAGCAGCTGCTGAAGGTTATTCAGGATCAATAGCCAAACTGGCCGTTGCTTCTCAGAATGCTAAAGAGATTATTGGCAAAGATTTACTTGACTCAATGCGCATGATTGCTGGTCAAGACGGCATCGGTGGCGCTGCCACAGCAATGGAATCTTTTGCCACTCAGATTGGTAATGCCATCTACGGCATTGGCGTACTTACAACCAAAATTAAATCCTTACCAGGTGCAGACTTTATTGGACGATTCCTAAACGCAGCAACTCAGGTATCTGGATTGGGCGCTCTATCTAAGTTTGGTGCATCCAGCAAAGCAGCATCTGCCGGAACTCCAGCACAATCGCCTGGACAACGCAAGGCAATTGACAAAGCAAATGCAGAAGCAATTAAGGTTCAGAAGACTAAAAACTCTTTGACTACGATTGACAATAATAATACTGCTCGCAAAATTACTCTTACAGGCGATCAATTAGCCCTTGCAGAGCTAGAAAAGAAATTCAATGTAGAACGCATTGGTTTATATGCAGCTCTTAATGAATCAACTGATGGCGAAACGAAGATGCGCCTTTTATCTCTTATTGCCATACATGATCAAAATGCTGCTTTGGCTGGTCAAATCAAAAAGGCTGAAGAAACCACAACTGCTCTGGACGCTTTCAAGACTGCAATCATCAATGCAATTAAGGCATTGGTAGCAATGGCTAATTTAGAGTTGGCAAAATTGCAAACACAATTTGGTGGCACTTCAGGCGGTTATTCAGCTTTTAATACAAATGACCCAAATGCTATTTCAGGTGGAATGCCAGGTGCTATTGCTGATTCATTCGGCAGCACAGGTGCAGGTTCAGTAGCGGGCTGGAGAGCCGCGGAAGGTTTTGCAACAACAATCAATTACAACATAAATGCACAAGGTATAGGCGATCAACAAATTGCAGCAGTTGTTCAAGGAGCAATCCAAGACCTTAATAGATATGGAAATTCAACAACTTACGCTGGAGCAATCTAGTGGCAGTACCAACAGTCAAAGCAATAATTAACTTTTCCACTGGGCCATCCTTTGCCCAAGCAATGATTTTGGATACTGGTTTAATTGGAACAAATGCTTTAGCAGATAGCACTTCAATTATTGTTGATGTATCAAGTCAAATTGATTCAATTAATACTTCTCGCGGTCGCAATGCCCAAGCAGACCAATTCCAGACAGGTCAATTAAACCTTCGCATTGTAGATCAAAACGGCGATTTTAACCCTCAAAATACAGCAAGCCCTTATTATGGTTATCTAAATCCAATGCGTAAAGTCCAAATAACTGCAACTTACTCAGGGGTAACTTATCCAATTTTCTCAGGCTTTATTACAGGTTATTCGACTACAACTCCAAAATTCACAGGCGATGTGGTTTATACAACAATTACAGCTGTCGATGCTTTTAGACTTGCTCAGAACGCTCAGATTTCAACCGTAACGGGTGCTACTGCTGGACAGTATTCAGGAACTCGCATTGGCAAGATTTTAGATGCAATTTCATGGCCTGCATCTATGCGAGATATTGACACAGGATTGACCACCATGCAGGTTGATCCAGGCACTCCTAGAACAGCCCTAGAAGCCATGCAGACAGTTGAACTCTCTGAATATGGTTCTCTGTATGTAGATGCTTCTGGTTCTTTCGTATTTCAAGATAGAACCTTTACAACTAATAGCGTAAATGCCACAGCTACGGTATTTAATGACAACGGCACGGGAATATCTTATTTTAATGCTTTGTGGTTATTAAACGATGTGCTTATTTACAACTCCGCACAAATCACTCGCACAGGTGGAACAACTCAATCAACTTCCAATCAGGCTTCCATTGACAAGTATTTTGTGCATTCGTATAACCAGCAAAATTTGCTTATGGAAACAGATGCGACAGCTCTTGATTATGGCCGCGCTTATGTGGCTTCTAGGGCAGAAACAACAACTAGATGCGATGCAATTACTCTTGACCTTTATACAGCCAATTACAACACAGGAATTTTAGCTGCTTTAGGACTTGATTTCTTTGATCCAGTATCAATCACCACAACACAACCAGCTGTATCTGGGACATCAACTTTAAGCAAGACCCTTCAAGTCTTTGGCGTGGCTCATAACATCACCCCTAATTCTTGGAAAACAACCTTTACCACACTTGAACCAATCATCGATGGGTTCATACTCAACTCAACCCTATACGGTATCCTAGATACCTCAGTATTGGCCTACTAAGGAGAAATCATGGCAGCAGGACTCGGATTCAAAACATTTGTTACAGGTGAGGTGCTTACTGCCGCCGATACTAATGGCTACCTAATGCAAGGCGTTAATGTCTTTGCTAATGCGGCTGCTAGAACTGCTGCAATTACATCGCCCCAGGAAGGACAGTATTCGTATCTAAAAGACACAGATTCAACTGAATTCTATACTGGTGCAGCATGGAGCGCAGTCGGTTCAAGTGGCGGCATGACTTTACTTAGTACTACAACACTTAGTGGAACTAGCACAACAATTTCTAGCATTTCACAAAGTTATACACGTTTATATGGAGTTATGCTTAACGCTACTTTTGGCGGTGCAGCCACTCAATTTCGTTGCGCGCCAAATGCTGATACTGGCGGTTCTTGCATTTATATTATTGGCACTTCTACAACATTAACTAACAGCAATTTAAATTATTGGTTCATGTGTAATTCAAGCATAGATAGTGATAATAACGCTATTGCTTTTGAAATTGAAAATTATACAAATACAACAAAGAAACCCATTCGCTCATGGGGCGGGGCAGTTGTAGGCGGAAACTATGTTCAACAAAATGCCACTGGACTTTATCAAGGAAGCAGCGCGCTAACTTCACTAGTGTTCACTTTAACTTCAGGTGCTTCATTTACAGGCGGAACTATTAAATTATACGGAGTGAAATAATGACAAACACATCTCGTCCAATGGTTAGAATCCATAATTCTGAAACAGATGAACTCATAGATCGTGAAATGACTGATGCAGAGTTCAAAGAATTTGAAAAAGAACAAATGAAAGAAGCAGAACAGGAAACATTGCGCATCAAGGCTGCTGAAAACAAAGCTGCTTTATTGACTCGATTAGGTTTAACTGAGGCTGAACTTCAAACCATTCTCGGATAATGAAGCCATTACTTTGCAAAGCTGGTCAGCAACTTCGTGAACAAATCGATGATGCCTTTCCTGACCGCGATAGAAAGTCCGATGGTTGGATAGGCGATGCCGCTCACGCCAGTCGTCCAAGTGACCACAATCCCGATCCGTCTAAAGGCTTCGTCAGGGCTATTGATGTGGATAAGGATTTCGACTCACGCCCCAGCACAGGTGCTTATCTTGCCGACCAAATACGTCTATGCGCCAAAGCAGGAGATAAGCGAATTTCATATGTTATCTATGCAGGAAAAATCGCATCAGCTAAAAAGTCTTGGAATTGGCGTGCTTAC
>Ga0209087_1002664_pt1 | contig 9966 bp, 14 predicted proteins | sample S_130805_EF_Meta_FD_187321 | JGI IMG/M metagenome (GOLD analysis project Ga0209087, IMG submission 187321) | Freshwater microbial communities from Lake Simoncouche, Canada to study carbon cycling - S_130805_EF_MetaG (SPAdes) (version 2) | ecosystem: Environmental > Aquatic > Freshwater > Lake ...
TGACTGTTGTGGTTCCTGTTGCTGTCAGAGTGGTGCTATATGCTCCACTTGTTACCAATGTTGATCCATCTGCAAGGGTTAGTGTTGCTGATGTAGCTGGTGCAGTTAAAGCAACCTTATTTACACTTGTTGCTGTTGCGACTCCAATGGTAGGGGTTGTCAGTGTTGGACTTGTTGCAAGTACATTGCTGCCTGTCCCAGTGTTTGTAACCGATACCACATTCTTACTGGCATCGAGTGCCAGGGCAGTGGACGCTGTCAGTGCTGAAATAGTAGCAGTACCACCAATATTGATAGTCTTTCCAGTTCCAACATTCAATCCGACTGACGTTCCAGACCCAGCTGCAGCGAAGATTGCATCGACAGAATCTAAGTCAGTATTTATCTTAGTTCCCCAGGTATCTGTACTTGCACCTACCTCTGGCTTTGTAAGTAATAGGTTTGTTGTGGTTGTATCTGCCATTTAAATCACCTTATCTTTTAGTCCATGTTTCTGAATTATTCGTGATTGGAGTCCATGTCTCAGGTGTATTAGATAATGGAGTCCAAGTCTCAGCAGTGTTGCTCAACGCTGTCCACGTCTCAGCAGTATCACTTAATGCTGTCCACGTTTCTGGTGTATCTGGTTCATCCACCCATTTTAGAACACCATTTACTGTTATGGTAGACGTATCTGAAATTGCTATCTGAGCACGTTGTCTTCTAATTGCACTTACAGTCACCGTACTATAAGCAAGCAATGTGAATACATTATTGCAAACAATACTGGTGGATATTGATACAGTTGACGTATCAGAAACAGCAATTCTTCCAATTGCATATCTCTTTGCAGCAATCACCACCGTACTCGTTGAGCTGATTTCTACAGCACCAAATGCATACCTTTTGGCTGCAATGACCACCGTACTTGTATCTGAAACAGCAAAACCACCAATTGCAATACGTCCAGCATTGACAGTTACTGTACTGCTGTCACTTATTGCAATTGATGTTCTGATGACAGATATTGCATTGACTGACATCGAGCTTGTCGATGAAATTGCAATAGATCCTGTCTTGACCTTTGTGCCTGCCACCGTCATGGTGGATTGGTCAAAGATCTCGAATTGTGCTGACTGAATCCTCTTTGCTGCTACAGTAACCGTACTGTATGCAACAAAATTGATTGTGATCCCACTTATTCCATAAACACTAGAACCATATGGTCCAGACCCATATCCTGACCAAGTATTGGCATATGCACCAGACCCATAGTTACCTACGCCATAATATGCCATGACATATTAAGCCAGGGTGATGGTCAAACTAGATGCTGGAATTCTTAAAACGTCACCGTCATTGATTGTTCTTGCAGTTGTCAATGGAGCCCATGCGAGTAAGGTTCCTGTTGTGATTGCATCAAATATTCCAGCCCATCCTACAGATCCCCAGTTACCACCAGACGCTGCAGCAAACTCAATGGCTGCTGCATTTGTGAATGTGGTTGCAGTCCCTGATCCTGAGATGGTTCCAGTCACGACTCTTGCATATCCATTTCCAGATACCTCAGTTCCACCACCTGTATCACTTGGAGCAGCTGTAAAAAGTCCAACATACCAGGCAGTGGGTCTGGTTGCACTATTTGTCGTGAAAACCCAATTCAAGACTAGGTTTTCGGTGTAGTCGGTAAAACTAGACATATCTCACCCCAAAAGTATTTGTTCTTGCTAAAAGAGCACCACCAGACGTTGATCCACGATCATCAGCAATCTTCAGATCATTCAATCCACGCTCATACAGTGTTGCCCATGTTTGAATTCTCTCATCATTTTGTAAATATGGAGCACCTTGAAGTAAGGCACCATAGAGATAAATATCTGGGCTTGAAGTCAATAACCAGTTGGTTGCATTGCTACTTGATAACTTTGTCAACTTTCCATAATAAATTAGTTCTGCTGTATAGGTTGAATCTGGTACAGGAACGACTCTAATTTGAGTACCGACAATACCAAAATATTGTGGTCTGCCTGGTGCAGTGTATTGAGTTCTCAACGAGTCCAATGAATCGACAGTCTCAAACTGCAAAGGTTGTATTGGATTGGTGTTTAATTTAACTGTTCTAGTTTCTAAAAAGTCAGCAGGTACAGCAGAATATTCACCATCAATACTTGCAGTAGCCCTGACAATCATTTGAGTTGTTCTCAAAGTACGCTCGATCTGAGCCTCTGCAAGAGAGATAAAGTCAACAATTACAGATGTCAAGTCATCACGATTGATCCAGTCTGCAACCGATGCCTTCAGTTCTGTATAAGTGGTCAATGCCATTTAAGTTTCCTCTTTTTCTTTTGCTTTTTCTAGGTCACGCATCACCCATGTGTGGTCATGCTTGAATTCAAATGTTCCAATGTGACCAATCTCTTTGCTGACATCGTGATCGATGTAGACCTTAAAACCCAATTCTTGAGCCTTCTTACAAAAGAAGACATCCTCACCCATGTACCCTCTTTTACCAACCTGCCAAGGCATATCAAACCAAGGTTCACTCATGTTTTGAAATACTTCTTTCTTGATGAGCATAATCCCAGTGCCAATACTCCCAACTTCCTCCAGGCCAGTGGAGTCAGGCATCGTGTAGACCAATTGTCGAACACCATTCTCGTCATAGTTCTGAGCTGTGGGTCCAGTTGGCATCCTTCTCCTGGCACAGTTGGCTGCCACAATGTCAACGTCATGCTTTAAAAGACGTTGAACCATGTCCTGTGGGAATGTCATGTCTGAGTCAATAAACAGGATGTGGCTGCATCCTTCACGCATCGCATCAAGACATAAATCAGCACGTTGATTCTGAATGATTGTGCCTTGCATGATCTTTAGACTAATTGCGTCTGTCGTGTTGAGAGTATGGTAAGAGACCATATTCACCATGCAATATGTATAGTTCGTGTGGACCATGTCCCTTGCTGGTGTACAGACTGCAATATAGTTCATACTTGTCCTGGTCTCACTCTAAAGTATTTGTTGTCTGGATCATTCAGCCACCTCTTCATGTAAGCAGTATCTTCTAGCTTACCTTCGGCCTTCAATTGTGCATAAATGCTCATTGGAATACTTGCAACCTTGTGCCACTCACCATTCCAATTGGCCTTCTCATCAACTTGATTAAACTCTTGCTTGTTCTCTTCAATGATCCCTGTCACGTCCTGTTGAGTCTGAATGGTTGCCTCATCAGTCAAAGGATTGTAGTGCCAAGTCCTGGTGATACCAGATTCTTTGTCTTCACTAAATAATCTTTTTTCCATACCAAAGAGGCCAGATTTCTCTGGCCTCCCCCTTCATAGTTTAAGAAGTTATCAAGTCTGCAGCTAAGCCATGAGCTTTTTCTGTCATCACTTGTAAGCCCCACTCAACGATGAGCATACGCTTTTCAGCATCACCAGTTTTTGCTAGTTCCACTTGTTGATATGGACGCAATACGGTCATCTTTGCGTAATCAGGATCGATCACCCAAGCATCACGTTCACGTTGGAATCTATTCGGAATGACCGAAACTTGGCCAAAATCACTGACATAAATGTCTGCAGCACCGATGATTGTGGCTGGACGGTCACCACCATTGATGTTGTAACGCGCTGATGCAATACCAGAGAATCCTGAGACACGCTGTTTGTTGATTGGACCAACCATCAGAATTTTAGGTGTACCACCTGAAGTCCATACTTGCTGAATCACATTCTTCAAAATGGTTTCAGTGAAAGTACGCACATTTCCATCAGTACGCGCACTATTTGGTAGTGTTGTATAAGATGGATTTGCACCATTGGTCTGCATATCTACATTGGTCTTAACATATGCACCCAATGATGCTGTTACTCTAGCAGCTGATGTAGAACCTGCTACTGCAATACCACCATTCAACATGACAAATTCTTGGTCTCGCTTTAGCTCGCTGCCCCTTTTAGCCAGTTGATAACTTAATTCTGAGCGTCTGCCTGCCTTATTTACTACTTCTTCAGTGTTTGACAAGACGATGGTCTTTCTGGATATTTGAGCATAGTTGGTCAAACGTACAGTTGCTGTAACTGCATCATATGAACCTACGTCATCACCCTCAAGTTGAGCATTGGCAGCTGCTGTGTCCAATGTATCTGTCTGCCACTCAAACAAAGTGCTGGTAATGTTTGAACGTCCAATGTTGGATGTGAATGGAGTCTCTTCTGGAGCAATATTTGTGATGACGTTTGATAAGTCTTCACGAATACCTTTTGCACTGTACGTTGTGAACGTGTTTGTTACGATTGTCATGGTTTACTACCTTAATAAAAGTGAAATGGCATGGGCTGCATCATCGATGCGACCTGTTTTTGCAAGACGCTGCTTTGCGCGTGACGATTCACTTGTTGTAGAAACCCTTCCAGCTGCACCTGGCGTGGCTGGTCTGGGTCCATTGTTCACCACTGGCTTAATACCTTGACGTTTCCCCATCATGTTGTCGTACAGTGCTGCTTTACGCAACAAAACGACTAGACGATGATCTGAAATGCCCTTCATGTCTTCATCAGAGTAACCTGCATCAAGTGCAGATTTAATGAGCATTTCCTTTTCAGCCTTTGCTGTTTTAGGATCTTTCCACTGGGGAATGACCTTCAATAGTTCATCCTTTTGCTGATGCAAATGACTCTCCATTGCTCGGTCTTGCTCAATCTTTGAGAGTTGTGCGAGTCGTTGCTGTTCAGATTGGATTGCAGCATAACGCTCTTGTCTATCTCTCAAAACCTCTTTTTGTCTTACCCATTCAATCGGATCTTCATGGTAGAGTCTTTCCAAATCGATCTGGGGTTCAACAGACTGTTGAAGTTGGTTGTGTAATGCTCCCAACAATTGTGAATACTGTTCACGTTCTGCACGAACGGCATGAGTTTCTGATTCCACGGCTTTGCGGATCTCAGCAATCTGTTGCGTCTTTCGTGTGTAGTCCTGAGTCCTTGAGTAACCCTTTTGGAGTTCATCCAGTGACACTGCAACCTCTTTGCCGTCAATCTTGACGGTGAAGGTTTGTGGCTGGTCTTCCTCCTCGGTTTCACCCTCCTCCTCTGACTTTTCCTCGTTAGTTTCATTCTCCTCGGTAGCGTCTTGATCTTCCTCGGAATTCTCTAACTCAGTCGCTCCATCGGATTGCTCCTCTGGTTGCTGCGTCTCGTCACCTTTCTGTTGTCCCTCATCGGGCAGTATGGATTCAAGAGCATTGGCTGCTTCAGCCAAATTCATTGAGCCTGTAACACTCCCTTGTACGGTTGGTGTTGGATCTGGCATTTGTATTTCCTATATTAAATCAAATTCTTTTGTGCGCGTTCGATAGCTCTTTGAGCCACCTTGCCGTTATCAATCAACTTTTTGATCTCAGTCCTGAACGATTCAATGGCTTGCACCATCATCCAGGCTTGTTCCCTTTTTAAGGTATCTTCTGGCCTGGTGCTTTTCCAGATCCAGATTTGATCATTTTGGAGCTTTTCCAATGCCGATGAGAAAACCTCATCATCATGCAGTTGTTCGGCCTTTTTACCTTTGCGATACTCTACGTCACTCATTGGACCATTCCACTGTTAGGGTTGATGGGAGCACCAGGCTGCATGACAGGTGGAGCCTGTTGCATTCCTTGTGCAATAACTGCCTGTTGTTTCATCGCCTCACGATTGATCGCTTGCGCTGCAGCAATCTCTGCATTGCTGATATTTGTCTGGTATTTTAGCTCTAACTCGTATTTCTTGATAAAGAAGTCCTGATTCATTTGATCTCTTTGCAAGTCATCGTTTCTCATCATCTCTTCACGTTTCAATTCGAGTTCTGCAGCCTTCTTCTGAATGTCTGCCTGAATAGACTCGGCCTGAACCTGAGCCAGAACCTGCTCTGGTGTTGGTTTCTGACTGGGTTGTGGTGGCTGGTAACTGTCAGGGATCTGATTAAAGAAGATACCTGGGTCTTTAAACCCAGACAATTCCACAATCTTTCTCAATGTATTTGAATACTGTTGAGCTGTCACCAGTGGATTGTTTGCACCCAACTGTTGAAGAATCTGCTCTTGCTTGGCCACGACCATTGTGAGCATTTGCATTTTTTGCTGTACGTCACCATTACCCAGAGCAATGTTGATGGCCATGTCCATCGAGCTGTCCCATGCCCTTGGATCGATCTGAGTCCACTCGTTCCTGAGTCTGATCATCCTTGGCTTGTCCTGGTGGGTGGTGGCTAAGAACAATATACCCTTGAAGAGTTTCTTCATGCCCTCGGCCATCAAACGCGCAGTCATCTCAATTCTGCCTTGAGACGCACCAATGGTTGCTTGGACAGCTGCTTTGGTGCTCGACTGCAATGCATCGGCATTCAGTCCCATTGCAGCCTTGCTCATGCCAGTTCGATCTTCTTTGATCTGGTCAATGTAGTCAAGCATTGGGAATGCTGCCTGACCGACAAATGGACTGGAAAATGGTTGCACCATCCCAGGTGCTCTCATCCTGATAATTGCACCAGTTTCATTGTTGAGTACGTCATCAATATTAACCTGTCCTTCGACAATTGCAGTCCTTGGGTGGATTGCCTGAGCCAGAGAATCTAGAGTGTTTCTGAGAATTTCTGACTTAATCTCTTGGATATCGTGCGTAATATCAAAGATTGACATGGCCTCCAATGGGCTTGTATGTGGTTCAGGATCGCAGGGAAAGTCAACGAATGGGATATAAGATGCAGGTAAATTCCTGACCATCTTGTAACCAGATCCCATGCAGCAGATCTTTCTCAGCTCAGGAATACCGTCCTTGTCATAATCAATTCGGACATAGGACTCAATATAGAGTACACGTCTCAACATTGGATTCATCGAGTCCGCTGCACCCATTGTTGTGCCAAATGGATTACGCGCCAGGTATTCATCATTGGAGTCCAGATCTGTACTGGATATGTTCTCCTCAATCTCATCCTGGTCATATCCCATCTCGATCAATTGACCGACAGTGGCCATCTGACGATGGGCAATGATCCCTGCATCGTCAAACGATCTGGCACGTCTATCAATCAACAATTCTTCAGGAGGGACGGCCATCACCTTGATCTGTCCACCCTTAACGACTCGCTTGATCTCCACGTCATGCAACATGGGTGGAGGTGGCATTGGCATCATCTGGCCAGTCATTGGGTCCATTTGTGGCTGCATCGGTGGGACAGACTCGTCTGGATAAGATACGCTGATCTTGACCTCGGCATCTCCTTCTTGCATCAAGATCTGCAAAGTCTGGTCATCGAGTCCAGAATACTGCTCGATCCTGACCTTCTCGGTCTCTTCCCACCAGTATTTGGCAATTCCACACTTACGCACCAATGAGTCCTTGAATAACGAATAGGTGGTCATAAACCCATTGTTGTCATTCTGGAATACATAATTACAGTAGTCTGTGGCTTGTTGAGCATTCTTCACGTCCTCTGGACCGTGAGGGACAAACTCCACGACATTCTCTGTACTAAAGAAGATACGCATCAGACTTGGCATCATTGCAGAGACCGTATCCCTGACCTCCATTGCCACCACCTGAGACCGTCCATCCTCCTCATTGCCAAATGGATCTCCCCTGTAATACTCGGTTCCCTTTGCGCGTACTGGAGACACGTCAGAGTCAATGTAACTGATGGCATCGGACAGTTCTGCACCAATGATGCTCTCTAACTCACCATCGTCCATCGGTTCAACTGATGCAATATCAGTATTAGGTACTTGATTCATTTCCATTTGGAGCTTTCTTTAAGATCAAAAACATTGAGTCCACAGCTCTAGGCATTCGGACTAATTCATCTTCAGGCAATTTTAAACTCGATCCATACTCACTCAATCTGTACTCTAAGTGTTCCATGTGAAACCGATCTTCCCATCCAAGATACCAGCTCCATGCACAGTAATAGACCCAAGATCTTTCATTGAATGCCCTGACATGGGTGGGATCAGACCATGCACCTATACCTAAGTCATAAGGCACAATAATCTTCATCTCTCCACCTGGAGCCAATAAATCTAAGCAGTTTCTCATGCACTTCACCAGATCTGGGACGTGTTCTAGTACATCAAGGGCTAAGATCTCAGTAAACATTCCTGGTTGAATGATCATCTTGCCAAACCGAGTGACGATTTCTTGACCCATTTTCAGATCACAGATATCGACTAACCAGTCAGGTTCAACTCGACTCTGAATGTCTGCATTCAGGTAGTCTTCTTTAAAATCTTTGCCAGACCCCAGATTAAGTTTCAAACCAGTCTCTTGCATACTCAGGACGATTGGCTTCAATCCACGGACGCGCCTGTGCGTTTAACTTGTCTATGTCGTTGCCCACTGTCTGAGAGCCAACATGGTGGACATAACTCACAGACACATAATGCTCAAACCCAGCTCTGGCCAGATCCAAACAATGCACGTCATCTGAGTACCAGTTCAAAGGTGGGAATTTACTCACTCTCCAGGCACCAGATCCAATCCATGCAAAGATGGGTGCAATGATGCTTGCTGGCCTAATCGATCCCTCAGACGCAAAACGATTCCACTGTATAACGTCTTCATCAGGGTTGTACCTGATATTCTGAACCTGTCTCACTGAGTCAGATCTAGACGCAACCCACCCCATCTTTCTATCCAAACTCTTGATGATCTCAACGTCATCCATCAATAATCTGTAACTGCTTGGAGTGAGCACAATGTCATCATTGGCCACAATGACCGAGTCATAGTCCTTCATCGCACAGTCAATGACCGAATTGTAATCATCACCAAAGTTATTGACTGCACCAAAGATCTTCACGTCCACGTCATACTTGTCAACCACTGACGATGGACCTCGCAGATAAATCGGAACTTCTGGGGCATATTGCTTGATCGACTCTAATAAGACTGGCAATCCTTTGCCATTGACCGTACTGATCACAATGGGACAGATCATTTGGCCTTGTTCCTGGCACTGATCGCCTTGGCCTTGGATCTTGCATCCTCTTTGCTGCTCGCGCCCCACGCTTTCAAAGACAATAGTAACCTGGTGGGTTCACCAGACTTGTACTCAGGACCAGGCATATTGCCCATTCTGGCCAAGAAACTAGCACGTCTGGGATTGTCACCAGACTTGACTGGTGCTTTCAGGTTCATCCCCTCGGCCTTGGCACTCGCACGTCCCTTGGCATTGAGTCCACCAGTGGGACTCTTACCCTCTTTCCGTTGCCAAGCAGGTGTTTTCATTTCTTCGGTTTCTTTGCAGTCTTCGCTGCAGCCTTAAAGTCAGCTGCACTTGGAGCACCCTTTGCTCCAGGTTTACGCATCTTCTCTTTTGAACCAGCTGCGATCCGCGCTTGCTTTGCGTTGATATTGGCATAAAGTCCAGGTTTCATGTTAATCCTTAGTATGTAAATTGATTGTGATCAAAGAGTCAGGTGATTCATCTTCCATGTCTCCCATATCTTGATTATCTTGACCGTTTTGGCCATCTCCCTCACCAGTATTGGGTCCACCGACTACCCATGCATCGCAAGTTCTAGTACCTGCACACTTAAAGTCAAAGATCTCACAATATCCCATGTCTGCCAACTTGATCGATCCCCACGGATCGGCCTCATTACCTATACCATTCGATATACAGTCCCTGATCTCAACAGAGACATTGAACACTGCACAGTTGCCACATCTACTTTTCTTGGCATCATTCACAGACACGTCCCAAGTATCAGCCTTCTTCTTCCAAAAGGGTACATTTGGCAGATCTGGATTCTCAGGACCGTAAGCAGCCTGAGTAATCGCATGACCACGATTCTTCAAGTTCAGCGTGATGTCTTGTGTGGCCACAGGACACTTCTTGACAGCTGCTTGGTCAACTTGCATCTGACGCATCGCGTTTTCCATTGGTTTAGTGGCCATTACTTCATCCCCTTCTTGGCTGGCATCTTCTGCTTAACTTTGGCCTCGGACAGAG
>Ga0209087_1002677_pt1 | contig 9950 bp, 10 predicted proteins | sample S_130805_EF_Meta_FD_187321 | JGI IMG/M metagenome (GOLD analysis project Ga0209087, IMG submission 187321) | Freshwater microbial communities from Lake Simoncouche, Canada to study carbon cycling - S_130805_EF_MetaG (SPAdes) (version 2) | ecosystem: Environmental > Aquatic > Freshwater > Lake ...
GTGCTGATTTTCCTATCCTTCGTGAAGCACTGGATAAGTTGCAGTTAAATGATGCAGCACTTGTCTATGAACCAGAAAGCTCTGCCGCCCTTGGCTTTGGTTTCCGTTGTGGCTTCCTTGGACTACTTCACATGGAAATCGTGCGCGAGCGATTAGAGCGCGAACATAAACTAAACCTTATTTCCACAGCACCTAACGTTGTGTATAACGTGACCATGGATGATGGAAAGTCAGTACGTGTTACCAACCCATCAGAGTTTCCAGATGGCAAGGTAGCAACAGTGTTTGAACCTATTGTTAAATCAACAATTCTGGCACCTTCTGATTACATCGGAACGATCATGGAGCTTTGCCAAGATCGCCGCGGAGTATTGCTCGGCATGGATTACATCTCTGAAGATCGTGTTGAAATCAGATATGACTTGCCGTTAGCTGAAATTGTTTTCGACTTCTTTGATCAACTAAAGAGCCGCACAAAAGGTTATGCATCCCTAGATTATGAAGAAAAGGGTGAAGCCGAAGGCAACCTAGTTAAGGTCGACATCTTGTTGCAGGGAGAGGCAGTTGATGCTTTCAGCGCAATTGTTCACCGCGATAAGGCATATGCCTATGGCGTGATGATGACCGGCAAGTTGCGCGAGCTAATCCCGCGTCAGCAGTTCGAAGTTCCTATTCAGGCAGCAATTGGTGCACGCATCATTGCTCGCGAAAGTATTCGAGCAATCCGTAAGGATGTTTTGGCTAAGTGTTATGGCGGAGATATTTCACGTAAACGTAAGCTGCTTGAAAAGCAAAAAGAAGGTAAGAAGCGCATGAAGATGGTGGGACGTGTTGAAGTTCCACAAGAAGCCTTCGTTGCTGCACTTGCAACTGATGCCGACATTGAACAGATTAAGGCTGCCCGTAAAGCAGGGCAATGATGCTCTCTTTCTACGTTCATATCCCGTACTGCATTAAGCGCTGCGGCTACTGCGACTTCAACACTTACACACCGTCAGAGCTACAAGATGGTGCAACTCTAGAAATCGTAAGTAACGATTACATCGATGCTGTGCTGCGCGAGTTAGAGGCAGCACCAAAAGATCTTGTCCCAACAATCTTTTTCGGTGGCGGAACTCCTTCGTTATTGCCAGCAGATGATTTAGGTCGAGTAATTAGTGCAATAAAGGCACGCCATGGCTTAACCCCGGATTGTGAAATAACCCTTGAGGCAAACCCTGATTCAGTAACGCAAGAAAAACTTGCCCGATACCTGGAAGTTGGTTTTAATCGCATTTCCTTTGGTATGCAATCGGCAAAGCCACATGTTTTAGCTGCCCTTGATCGAACACACAACCCAGCTAATGTTGAAAAAGCGATCACGATGGCGCGCAGTGCGGGCTTTAAATCAATTAGCGTTGATTTGATTTATGGAACACCCGGTGAGTCATTAGATGATTGGCAAGAAACCGTAAGTGCAGCATTGGCTCTAGACATCGACCACATCAGTGCCTACGCCCTCATTGTTGAAACTGGCACAAAGCTTGCCGCCCAGATAAAGCGCGGTGAATTAACAATGCCTAATGATGATTTGATGGCAGATATGTATTTGTTGGTGGATCAGATGTGTGAAAGTGCAGGACTTACTTGGTATGAACTTTCAAACTGGTCTAAGCCAGGTCATGAGTGCCGGCACAACATTGCCTACTGGGAGAACAAAAACTGGTGGGGACTTGGACCTGGTGCACATTCACATATTGATAAAAAGCGTTTCTGGAATCTAAAGCACCCAACAACCTATAAACAAAAGTTGTTTGCAGGGGAGTCTCCGATTGCAGATAGTGAATTGCTAACGCCAGAGCAGATCAAGGATGAAGCAATTTTGCTTGGCATCAGAATGCGCGAAGGCTTGGAGATAGAGCTGCTGGAGCCGCATCAGATGGAGGTTTTGGCCATCTATCGCGAGAATGGTTTTGTTCAATTACACGATGATCGCGTTCTCTTGACCCCTGCGGGCCGCTTGATCGCAGATCGAATCGTGCGAGAAATCAGTATCTAGTACCCTTGGAACAAATGTCATCACGTCGTCTTGAAATCCTGCGCGCAATTGTCGATGAGTACGTTGCGACCCAAGAACCTGTCGGCTCTAAATCTATTGCCGATCATCATGGTCTTGGGATTTCACCTGCCACGATTCGAAATGAGATGGCGGTTCTAGAAGATGAAGGCTTGATCACACAGCCTCACACAAGTGCTGGACGTATTCCCACAGATCTTGGATATCGAGTATTTGTGGACAAGTTGGCAACTGTTAAGCAGCTCTCAACGGCAGAGCGCAGAGCAATTGAAACATTTTTGCAAGGCTCCAATGATCTAGAAGAATTGTTGAAAAGATCAGCAAAATTATTAGCAGACATTACAAAGCAGGTTGCTGTTATTACCTATCCAATTATTGGCGAGAACAGCGAGAAAATGGCAATCTCAGGCACAGCCAACTTGGCTCGTTCTGGTGAAGATCTAGGACTAACGCTCTCACCAATTCTTGAAGCACTGGAAGAACAGGTAGTTATTTTGCGTTTACTAGATGAGGCACGATCAACTGTTCATGTGCGAATCGGTAGTGAGCAAAATGAGAGAAATCTTCAAACCACATCTCTTGTCACAGTCGGTTATGGCGTTGAGTCTTCCCACCACGGCGCAGTTGGTGTCATCGGGCCTACACGTATGGATTACGCAGGTTCAATTGCAGCAGTTGATGCAGTTGCCCGTTATGTTGAACGCTTTATTACAGAGGGTCCATAAGTGGCAGATCATTACCAAACCTTAGGTGTTACTAAGGGTGCTAGCGCAGATGAGATTAAAAAGGCTTATCGCAAGCTAGCCCGCGAACTACACCCAGATGTGAATCCTGATCCACAAACGCAGGAAAAGTTTAAAGAAATAACTGAGGCCTACGATGTTTTAAGTGATCCACAAAAGCGTCAGTCCTATGACATGGGCGGCAGCAATCCATTTGGAGGAGCAAATTTTGGTGGCGGCTTCAGCGACATCATGGATGCATTCTTTGGTGGTGGTGGATCACGTGGACCACGTCCGCGCACACGCGCAGGACAAGATTCACTCATTCGAATTCAAGTTGACCTGAATGAAGCATGCTTTGGAACAGAGCGTGAAATAACAGTTGAATCAGCTGTTGTGTGTCCTAAGTGCACAGGTACTGGTTGTTTAGATGGCCAACATCCAGAAACTTGCATGACGTGTAAGGGACGCGGAGAAACACAACAAGTTGTCCGCTCTGTTATTGGTCAAGTAATGACTTCTCGTCCATGTAATGCGTGTCAGGGATATGGAAGTGTGATTAAGAGTCCATGTCGCGAATGTGCTGGCGAAGGACGAGTACGTAGTCGACAGACTATTGATGTGAAAATTCCTGCAGGTGTTGAAACAGGTAACAGAATTCAGATGTCAGGCCGCGGTGAAGTTGGCGCTGGCGGCGGACCTGCTGGTGATCTCTATGTTGAAATCGTAGAAGAGCGCCACGAATATCTTGTGCGCGAAGGCGACACATTACATATGGCACTTGAAGTAACAATGATTGCCGCAGCACTTGGCACCACAGTTACCGTTGATTCTCTCGATGGTCCAGTAGAAGTAAACATCAAGCCCGGTACCCAAAGTGGCACACCAATTGTTATCAAGGGTAAGGGCATGACCCGTTTGCGCCGAGGCGATCGCGGAGACTTAATTGTTCATGTTGAGGTAATGACTCCAACAAAGTTGAGTAAGGATGAAGAAAAGATCTTGCGCTCCTTTGCTGATGCGCGTGGTGAAAAAGCTAATGAAGCCCAAGTAAAGGGCCAGGATGGATCAATTTTTAGCAAGCTCAAGGGAGTGTTCCACAAGTAATGTTCACACTCTTTTTCGTAGATGACTTGCCAACAACAGTTGGTAGTTCCTACGAGTTTGCCAATGATGATGCCAACCATGCTATTCGGGTTTTGCGCATGCAAGAGGGCGCAGAATTTATGCTCAGCGATGGCAAAGGTGCTTGGTCACAGGTAGTTGCAACAGAAGTTAAGAAAAAGTCCATGCAAGTTCAAATTTTGGATTCAGGTTTTCAAGATCCTCTTGCAACAACAATTACTGTTGTTCAGGCAATCCCTAAGGGTGATCGTGCAAAAGAGGCAATTGAGTTATTAACTGAAGCCGGTGTTGATCGCATTGTTCCGTGGCTGTCCACGCGCAGCATTGGCAAGGGCTCAGAGAAGTTTGCTGTCACAGCGCGTGAGGCCAGCAAGCAATCTCGCAGATTTAGAATCCCAGAAGTAACAGATATGGCAACAACAGCCCAGATTTGTGAAGCAATAAAGATCAGTGATCTGGCAATTGCTTTTCATGAAAGTGCAACAACTAAGTTGTCTGATCAAGTCTCTTCCCACAACGTTGAGCATTTGTTAATCATCATCGGGCCAGAAGGTGGTTTAACCGATGAAGAGATTGACGCGTTTACCCAAGCTGGTGCAAAGGTTGCCCTCATGGGCCGTCCTATTCTTCGTTCGGCACATGCTGGTATTGCCGCAGTTTCGGCCGTCTCTGCACTTTTAAAGGTATGGTAATTACGTGGCCTTAGATCCCAACTGCATCTTTTGCAAAATCATTGAGGGAGAGATCCCAGCAGATATTGTGTTGCGCAATGAAAACGTTGTTGCTTTCAATGACTTAAACCCACAAGCACCAACTCATGTTTTGCTTGTTCCAACTTTGCACACCGAAAATGCTGCAGGCATCGCACGCAATAGCGCCAGAATCACCGCAGACCTTTTCTTGGCTGCCGATGAGATAGCTAAAGAGCGTGGCCTTAACGGCTACCGAACTGTTTTTAACACCGGGGAAGAGGCAGGTCAGAGTGTTTTCCACGCTCACCTGCACCTGCTGGGTGGGCGCGCCATGGCATGGCCACCCGGTTAAAGATAGATTTACACCTATATGGAGCGAACGCTGATCACCGTACCTAACGCCATTTCAATGGTTGCTGTTGTGGGTCCGCATGATGACAACTTACGAGTTATTGAAGCAGCATTTCCATCTGTAAACATCACTGTGCGTGGCAATGAGATTACTTTGCGTGGTCCTCACATTGATTGTGCGCGGTTAGAAAACTTGTTCAACGAGATGATGGTTGTGATTCGCAGCGGCAACATTCTTAATGTCGATGCGATTAACCGCGCCATTGCCATGTTGGAAAATGATCCAGTTGATCATCCCGCAGAGGTCATGTCGCTTAACATTGTGAGCAATCGTGGCCGCACCATCCGCCCAAAGACAGCTAATCAAAAGCGCTATGTGGATGCAATCGAAGATCACACAATTACTTTTGGTATCGGCCCTGCCGGTACCGGAAAGACTTATCTAGCAATGGCGATGGCAGTTGCTGCCTTGCAAGCAAAGAAAATAAACAGAATTGTCTTAACCCGCCCAGCTGTAGAAGCTGGTGAAAGTTTAGGTTTCTTGCCAGGCACACTGAGTGAAAAGATTGATCCTTATTTGCGTCCTTTGTTTGACGCACTCCATGACATGATCGATATTGATTCAATCCCACGCTTAATGCAATCAGGCATCATCGAAGTTGCGCCATTGGCATATATGCGTGGTCGCACCTTAAATGATGCCTTCGTCATCTTAGATGAGGCTCAAAACACCACACCTGAACAGATGAAGATGTTTTTAACTCGCCTTGGCTTTGGTTCAAAGATGGTTGTAACAGGTGATGTGACTCAGATCGATCTGCCTAATGGACAAAACTCAGGACTAAAGGTTGTTAGAGATATCTTGAAAGATATCGATGATATTGCCTTCCTTGAACTAACAGCAGAGGATGTGGTTCGACACCGCCTTATTGGTGACATTGTTAAGGCATATGACAAGTTTGATGTTGCGCGCCAAGAATTGCGACAAATTCGCCAACAATGACAATTGAAGTAACAAACACTTCAGGGCAGTTAGTTCCGGCCACTGAAATACAGTCCCTACTCACCTTTGCCTTGTTGGAGTTAGCGCTAAACCCTGAGTGTGAACTCAATGTCTCTTTTGTCGATGATGACTACATGACAGAGCTTCACATTAAGTGGATGGATGAGCCTGGCACAACAGATGTTCTTTCATTTCCGATGGATATGCCAGAGTCTGTAGGTGAGGCTGTAACACTAGGTGACATAGTTATTAGTCCAGTTGTTGCAGCAGAACAGGCAAAAACACAGGGACATTCCAGAGAGCACGAGATCTATATTTTGGCGGTCCATGGCTTGTTACATATCATTGGTCACGACCATGCTGATAAGGCAGAAGAAAAAGTTATGTTTGATCTTCAAGAAAAAATAGTAAGAGATTGGCAGAAAGGTTTATGAGCCCCATAGCGATAGTCAGCATCATTGCCTTGCTTATTTTTGCAGGCTTCTTAGCTGCATCTGAGTCTGCACTTACCTCTATTTCACGCGTGGTCATTGAAGAGATTGAGGGCAAGCGCGGGGCAGCGCTGCTGCGCAAATACACCGCCCAACCTGCCCGCTACCTGAACGTGATTTTGCTGGTTCGAAAGCTCTGTGAGTTCACAGCCACTGTTTTATTAGCAGTTATCTTGCTGCGCAATTACTCAAGTGCCCAAGCAATGGCGCTAACAGTTGTCATCATGGTTGTGCTTTCCTACGTTGTTGTTGGTGTTGGTCCTCGCACCTTAGGTAGGCAACAACCTCACAAATACGCCAGATACGGAATCATCGTTGCCTACGGCTTGGCATTCTTGCTGGGTCCTGTAACAACACTGCTGATTGCAGTGGGTAATGCACTGACACCAGGTAAGGGATTTAGATCAGGGCCTTTCACATCAGAGGCAGAGCTTAGAGATCTAGTAGATCAAGCACACGAGCGTGGCCTAGTGGAATCTGATGAGCACGAGATGATCCACTCAGTATTTGAATTAGGTGACACCTTGGTTCGCGAATTAATGGTTCCTCGCACCGACATGGTGTGGGTGGAAAAGGATAAGAGTTTGCGCCAAGGGTTATCACTTGCGCTTCGAAGTGGTTACTCACGCATCCCAGTTATTGGCGATGGCATCGACAATATTGTCGGAATTGTTTATGTCAAAGACTTAGCAAAGCGCGCCCTTGATCACCACGAATCTGAGCAAACTGAAACTATTGAAAAGCATATGCGTCCTGCCAACTTTGTTCCTGAAATCAAGATGGCTGATGATCTCTTAAAAGAGATGCAGAAGAATCAGATCCACCTTGCAATCGTGGTTGATGAGTACGGTGGCACCGCAGGAATCATCACGATTGAAGACATCATCGAAGAAATTGTGGGTGAAATTGAAGATGAGTTTGATGATGGTGAAGAAGATTTCACCTGGCTTACTCCTGATAAGGGACGAGCAAAGGCCACCCTGCATATTGAAGATTTAGCTGATGAGTTAAAGATCGAGATTGAAAAAGAAGAGTATGAAGATATCGACAGTATTGGTGGATTAATGGCGCAAAAACTTGGCCGTGTTCCAATTGCTGGATCGACAATTTCATGGCATGGCTTCTCAATCACATCAGAGCGCCCACTGGGCCGTCGTCGCAGAATTTCATCAGTTCTTGTCGAGCGTCTTGTTGAAGAGATTGAGGACGCTGAGTAACGATAGAATGCGCTCATGCGTATCGTTCGATTCACCCCAGGTCCAGATGCTGGCTTAGGCCAAGACCCACTATTTGGTGTTCTAGAAGATGATGGCGTTATCAGCATCATCAGTGGTGATCCGATTTACTCAGGAATCCAAAAAACTGCAGCAACTATCGAGCTGAGCAAGGTTCGCTTGCTAGCACCGATCATCCCTCGCTCAAAGGTTGTGTGCGTGGGCAAGAACTACGCCGACCACGCCGCTGAAATGGGCGGGGTTGTTCCGGATGAACCAATTATTTTCCTAAAGCCAAACACATCTGTGATTGGCCCTAACGACACAATCGTCTGGCCAGAGATGTCAGAGCGCATTGACCACGAAGCAGAACTTGCAATTGTGATTGGTCGTATTTGCAAAGATGTTCCTAAAGAGCGCGTCAATGATGTGATCTTTGGCTACACAATCGCCAATGATGTCACTGCCCGTGATTTGCAGAAGAAAGATGGACAGTGGACCAGAGCAAAAAGCTTTGACACTTTCTGTCCAATTGGCCCATGGGTTGATACTGACTTTGTCCCTGGCACACAAAAGATCACAGCAACCATTGCCGGTGAAGTAAAGCAATCTGCCCAGATCAGCGACATGATCTTTGATGTGCCAACAATTATTAACTTTATTTCACGTGTGATGACGCTGCTTCCTGGTGACATCATTTTGACCGGCACACCAGCTGGCATTGGCCCAATGGTTGCAGGGCAAAAGGCAACGATGGCAATTGAAGGACTTGGCGAACTAACTAACAAGGTGAGTGCACAGTAAATGGCTAACAAGGTAAAGGTTCGTTTTGCGCCATCTCCAACAGGTGATCTACATGTTGGAAACATCCGCACCGCACTATTTGATTGGGCCTATGCCCGTCACACTGGCGGCACATTCCTGTTTCGTATTGAAGATACTGACACCACTCGCGTTACAGATGAGTACATCAACGCAGCTATAGACACTCTTAAATGGCTTGGCCTTGATTGGGATGAGGGCCCAGAAGTTGGTGGCGACAACGGTCCCTACTTGCAATCACAGCGCTTAGATATTTATGCAACCTGGGCACAAAAGTTTCTCGATCAAAAAGATGCTTATCACTGCTACTGCTCACCAGATGAGTTAGAAGCAGTCAGAGAAGCACAGCGCAAAGCTAATGTGGCACCTGGCTATAACGGACATTGCCGTGAGCTAACAGCAGAGCAAATAGCAGCATATAAAGCTCAAGGACGCGAAGCCGTAGTCCGCATGCGCATGCCAGATGGCAGCACAACTTTTAACGATTTAATTCGCGGGGATGTTTCCTTTGATCACAACTTTGTTCCAGACTTTGTTTTGGTTCGCGGTGATGGCTCACCACTCTACACATTAGCTGTGGCAGTAGATGACATCCTGATGAAGGTGACCCACGTATTGCGCGGAGAAGACTTGCTGTCTTCAACACCACGTCAGATCCGTGTTTATCAGGCAATGGGTGTTGCACCAGAGGATTACCCAGTATTTGCACACCTGCCCTTTGTGATGGGCCAGGACAATGCAAAGCTTTCTAAGCGAAATGGTGAAGTATCAATCGCTTGGTATCGAGAGATGGGCTTTTTGCCAGAGGCTATCTGTAACTATCTTGCACTACTTGGTTGGTCACCAGGAGATGATCTGGAAAACATCACCATGAAGCAGCTAACAGAGATGTTTACAGTTGAAAAGGTCCACTCATCACCTGCCCGCTTTGATATGAAAAAGCTTGAGGCAATCAATGGGGACAAGATCCGCGCCCTTACCTTAGATGAGTTCCTAAAGTGGTCACTGCCGTTTCTAGTAAAGGGCGATGTCATTACCGGCACTGATGCTGAAATTGAGTTAGTAAAGAAGGCTCTGCCGTTGATTCAGGAGCGAATCATCATGCTCAATGAAGTGCCAAAGATGCTTAAGTTCTTGTTCACAAAGAGTTTTGCAGTAGATACTGACTCTGTTTCTAAGATTACAGATGAGGGATCAAAGGCGATCTTGAAGCGTTCAATAAGTGAGCTAGAAACAGTTTCTGAGTGGACCCACGAAAACATCGAAGCGGTGCTGCGTGCATCTCTGATTGAAGAGATGGCATTAAAGCCACGTATTGCATTTACCGCACTTCGCATTGCAACCACCGGCAGCACCATCTCGCCGCCACTATTTGAATCAATGGAATTACTCGGCAAAGAGGCCTGTTTACTGCGTATTAACGCGGGATTGGCACTATAAATCCGCTGGTATTCTTTGCTCTTGCAATACAAGG
>Ga0209087_1002679_pt1 | contig 9946 bp, 14 predicted proteins | sample S_130805_EF_Meta_FD_187321 | JGI IMG/M metagenome (GOLD analysis project Ga0209087, IMG submission 187321) | Freshwater microbial communities from Lake Simoncouche, Canada to study carbon cycling - S_130805_EF_MetaG (SPAdes) (version 2) | ecosystem: Environmental > Aquatic > Freshwater > Lake ...
GAGATTTTTGAGTACGCGTGTCTCGTCAAGCCCCCAGTACACAGCCACTTGATAGACGCCATCCTCATGACCAAGGACTTTGTGTTTGGGGATGATGCTGTACTTGTTTGGATTGCGCGTGCGTAGTATCAGCGCTTTGTTGTCAACAATTTCCATTACGCATCTTCCTTCAACCGCGCCCACGGCGTGTTGCTTTCTCTGAACTCAACCTCTTCCATCAGTTTGTTTCTGTGAAGTCTTGATGATGCGTCCAACCAAAACTCATCATCTAGTTCAGACACATCAATCCACAAGTCTCCAAACTTTACTCGCCACGCATTGACCAATGTTGATAGCGGGATGGAATACGCTTCACGTTTATTGGGGTCGTCTACTTTCATGGCGGTGTATGGTTTTTTTGGTCTTAGCGCTTCTCTTGCATAAACGGACAAGTCTTCTAAGTCTTCTGTCAGTTGTTGACCAAGTGTTTTCATTCTTCCCATTTGCTTCTCCTGTTTTATTCTGGCATTCGGCACACATAACGTGCCCTGTCTGTTAAAAAATGAACTTCAACTTCTCCGAGTTGTTTAAGTCTGTTAAAAACTAATCTAAAAAATTCTTCTTCTTCTATTGACTCCATCGGCACCCAATCGTTTCCAAAACGTGCTATCCAAAGATTGACCAACCTGTCAACTGGAATTTTGAATGCTTCATTTTCAAGCATTGCGCTTGTGATTTCACTTTCAACAACACGCTTTGCTTTTAACGTCCAGTCATTTGATGCTGTGGTCTGATTTACGTTTGAAGCTTCGATTGTCAGATGCTGATTTGACGCGTAGATTGCTTCTATTTGTTGCCCCGCCTTTTGAAAGGGGTTGTTTATGATCGACATCTTTTCCATCTCCTTTTTGTACGATACCTTCTTTCATAAGCATTGCGCGTGCTTTATTTCGAGCGGTTCTTTTTTTAATGATCTCAGGCTTCTGCTCATACTTTGCGTAAGAGGGGCGGTCTGCGGGGTTTTTGTAAGGCATGAGTTTTCCTTAATGTTTTGGATGAAATTCACACGTTTTTACAGCACACCAACCACACAGAGGCGTTTGGTTTGGGTTCCATACATCGTGCTCAAAGCATGACTCCAAGCGAGCGTAGCGTTCACGGTAGTCCCACCAGTGCTTAGACGCTTCGTCCGAGGTCATACTCATCTTGACCATATCATTTTTTACAATAAACATCAACGCTGAGTTGACTCTGCGGATGTGGGGGAAGTGGGCAAACAACATGATAGACATGAGAACAAGTTGGTCTCTGTCAGGATACTTGTTGTTGCCTGTTTTCCAGTCTGCCACCCACGCCGTCAGGTTCTCATCATCAATGATGATTAAGTCTGCAATGCCTCTGACCCACACGTTGTCATCTTCCCAAGACACAGGGTTTAGGTTTGCATCCAGCGCCATCTCATACTCAGGCAGTCTGCGCCCTGCCTTTTTCAGCAACGCGTCAACAACAGGTTGGAACTGAGAGTGCTCGGGCGGTATGGGTTTGCCGTCCTTGATATACAACTCCAAGCTCTCATGCACCTGTGTGCCGTACCGCGTAGCCTCAGTCTCTACAAATGGGTAGTTCTTCAAGACTTTGATTTCGTGGTAGCGGCGTTGACACCCCTCAAAGTCTTTGAGGGACGAGTGTGACCATGCGGGTTTTTTCATAGTTTGGCTGAGTTGATTGCTTGCGTTAATCTGTTGGCAAAAGCTGTGACGAAGTTCTCGTTGTCGGTCAAGTCGTTGCCCATGTCTTGCAGGATGATGTGCGTCAACTCATGCCAAAACGTGTCGTCGATTTCTTCTTGCTCAAACGGGTTGCCAAAGTCGTCGTACTTTGCTATCTCAACTAACTTCTTGTGGTAGTACGTGCGCCCCATTGCGGGCGGGTTTTGGATGGTGTGCCGCCACTCGACGTTGTATGTCTTCGGCCCCACCGTGAACTGCTTCGGTATCTTCACTTGCTTCTCCTTATGATTTTGCTAGTCCATATCTACGGTGCGCACCACCGTCAGCGGCCAAGGGTATCCCCGGCATGTAACTCGGCTCCATAGTCATCTGCGCCAAGACCCAAGTCTTCGCGTCAACAACTTCTGCGTCAGGCACCAACACGATCTGTTCATCGTGCACAGTACCAACCACAGGGTATCTCTTTGTCACCCTCAACATTCCATCGGTCATGACAATGCGTGCCAATGCCTGCGTAACATTGTTTGTTATTTTTCCTGCATACAACTTCGTTGCACGCTCTCCGTACACCCACTGCGTTTTGCCTTTATCGTCTAACTCAGGGCGCAGATTTGGGTACAGAAGTTTCATTCCGTTTGGTAATTCTATCTCGCCTTTGCGGAATGTCAAACACTTGTGCGTGTACTCTTTGCCCAAATACAGCGACTTGTATATAAGCTCACTGAACAACGCCCACAACGCCACGATAGGCCAAGCAGTCCGGCGGTATGAGTCAATGATTGCCTTGGCGGCAAGGGCATGAGTCAAGAGTTCCTTGTCAGAACAAGTGTGGGGGATGTCAAACAGCTTGTCGTCGTTGCCGTCCCACTCCACAAACTTCTGCGCGTACTCAGAACTCACCCCCAGTGCTTTGGCAAAGTCTTTGGAGTACCTGACTGGCGGTGCGCCAAGGAAGCCAGTTAGAAGTTGCGACGCAAAGGATGCCCAACCGAGGCCATACCCACAACCGAGTAGGGCACTCTTCGCAGATTGTCTAAGATCTGGATGGGAATCTTTGGTGAGGTTTGGTATGTTGAACATCTGAGCGCCGAACGCCGCATAAGGGTCACCGCCTGCCCTGAAGATGTCAAGCATATCTTGGTAGTCACCAAGCCACGCGAGTACTCGCGGTTCAATTTGCGATAAATCCCCAACGACAAGTTGATAGCCTTCGGGAGCCATAATTGCTTTGCGTAGGAAACTACCTCGCTTGAGGTTTTGCATGTTGATTGCACTGCCCTTTGCCGCCGTCCACCTGCCCGAGAGAGCACCGTAATACGATAAAGGTACAGGTAACTTGCCGCGCTGGGATATATCGAGGAAGCGCTGGGCTCTGGTTCGTTCGGTCGTAGACTTAACCCGAAGGCGTGCTTCGCAAAGGAGGGCAACGTCCTCACGTTCACCATTGAGCAACGCTTGGAAGAGGGCGTCGTTCTTTGCCAGCGCGAGCGTTTGCTTGCCGGTAGTTTTACTAATTTTTGTGGGGGCAACAACCCCGAGGCTTTTAAGTATGTCAGCAAACTTCGGGTTCGACGCAAGTTCAGTTTCTTGTATGCCGAGCTTTTGTAATAGACCTTCACGTGTTTCTCCTTCTTCTGTTAGTGCCTTGATAAGCATCTTGTGGTCAAGCTCAAGCGTTGGTCGTGTGTACATCTTGAGCGTCATGTCGATAAGCCTTAGCTCACTCTTGGGGTATCCTTTGACCAAGCGATCAAAGATTCGTTCGCATAGATATACGTCGTGTTTGCAATAGTCTGCAAGTTCAGATTCCACGAGCGCGTCCAGCTCGGCCATACCATCGGTACTATGCACGGCTGTCCCTTTTGGGGGAAGATTAAAATCTCCCGCAAGTTTGGCGAGACTGTTGCCAACTTCCACGCCGCGTAAAGCTCTCGCCATTGACAGGGTGTCGAAGATAAAGGCTGGTCTAGCGTTATATATCCACTCCATAATGGATACATCGAACTGTGCGTTGTGCGCAAGCACTGCGGTTCGTCCCCAGTCGATTCCAAAAAAGAATTCAGGTAGGTCTGATCCTCTAACCCATCTAATGTCGTCTGCGCTTCCGTACTCATGGACACAAGCGCCGAAAGATATGAACCTTTTATCACGTATGTACTCCTCAGTTGTCATCTTTGATAACGTGTAGTCACGCTTGTCCCACCGAGTTTCAAAGTCGATGGTCAGTATCCTGTCAAATGGTTTAGTCAATTAAATGCCTCCTTTGGCGGTGCGCCAGCCATATTTAGATAGCCGAAAAAATCATTTGCCTCGAGCAAAAGCTCCGCAGCTTCCATATCATCAGCGTTCATGGTGATGAGTCCTGCCATCTCCCCCTTCGACTTGATGAGCAGTACCGCTTGGTCTGGGTCATCGCCGTAGCACCTGACCAGTTGCAGTACGACCATCTTGAAGTGCTCACGCTCTTCCTCAGTCATTACTGTGAGTCGTTGTTCGATTGCGTCTTGTTCCATAGTAGCTCCTCTAGTTCGTTGATGTTGTCTTCGTTGATGACCATTGACACCCCCCCTGACCTGCGTATGCGGTACAGGTTGTCCTCTTGTAAAGTTGTTGGTTTATTCTTTCCTGCCTTTGCTTCAATGCCAACAAATCTGCCGTTGACGCAGACCAAGAAGTCAGGCACGCCTGAGTTTCCATAACCTGTGCCAATAGGCATAGCGTAGTACACGCCTGATGCTTCCAACAGTTTGCGTATCTGCTTCTTTACTTTTACTTCGGGTGTCGATGCCATACAGTTTCCTTTGAATTGGTGAGGGGGTCAAGTAGATTACACGCCCCCTCGGTCGTGTTGTGGAGTGAATGCAGAAGCTCACTTTCCAAAGGGCTAACACCCCCGCATCCAACAAAACGTGTTCGCATCTACTAGGCTTGCACGCGGTGTTCAATTAAATTGTTAGCCCTTTTGTTTTTTGTCTCTGATGTCTTGTAGCATTTTTCTCAGCCATGTTCCTCCTCCTAGTTTTATGTACTCCTCATACTCACTCTGTGTTACGCGTATGCCAATGGCTTTGCCACTTTTGGTTAACTCACTCTTTGGTCTCGGCATCTTTTCTCATCCTTACAATTGAATCTTGAAACCTGTACTCACAACTATGCTGTTCGCCAGCTTGTTTAGTTACGAATACCAATCTACACTCTGTGCAATACCACGCCGTCCCTTGTGCAACGACAGTCGTCTTGTCTTGATGTATCCCTTTCGTTCTCCCAAAGAACGTGCGTATCTTCTCAATCATGCGTCATCCTCTGCGTGTTCAAACAGACGTTGTTTCAGCCGTTCAATTCGGCGATTGTTGTATTTGATCGCCTCATCTGCATACTCAGCGGCAGTTTCTGCTTCAAGCTTGCGTAGGTGTGCCTGTCGTAGTTCTACTTTAATCACCTCGGAAATAGTCCTCACTCTGAGAATATCCTTGATGTATTTGATTGTGATTTCTCTAAAGTTCATGTGTTCTTCTCCTTGAGTTTGGCTTCAATAGCTCGGACAAAACTTCCTGTGTTGTGTGTACCCCTAACAATCTCTGAAATATCCTCATCCGTCAGCCCAACCCATTCCCGCTTGGCCCTCCACGCATCCCACTGCTTCATCTTTTCATCGTTCAATAGCTGTGCAAATCGGTATACCTCAGAAGTCATTTCTTTTATGCCAGCTTCAGCACCAAGCCTGTCCAGCTTTGCAATCAATCGCTCAGTCATCATCGCCTCCGTTCTGCGTTGTGTAAATCATCCAACCAATCATCGCGCATACAAAGACAAACATAATAGCGCCCAGTGCCAGCATCGTTGCCATTACAAGAATGCTCGTAATCATTTCTACCATGTCAACCTCCGAAGATTTTCTTTAGCTCGTCGTACAAGGCACGAGCTTGCATGATGCTCATGGTGTTGAGTACCGCATCAACATCCCACACCAGTCTTTGCGTAGGCTGAGCACTGAGGGCGGCGATGCCCTCACCGCGTGTAGCTTTGGCTTTCTGTATAACTTGCGTGGCTTTGATTTGCTTGCGTACCTTTATGGGCGTGTACTCGTTGGCTATCGCCGTGTAGTTGCTGTTCGCATCCCTTATGCACAACCCATTCTTAACAAACTGCGTGAGCAGTGAGCCAATAGATGATGGCTTGTATCCCTGCTTCTCCAACGCCGCGCAGATGGTCTTGCACGACTGGTGTGGGTTGTTCTTCACGAAGTCAAATGTTGCTCGTGTTACGTTGTTGCTAACTTTAAAATGTGGTACGTGTTTCACTTGTTTCTCCTGTTGTTGACTATCTAGCTCCCATTCGCTGAGTATTCCAGTCAGCGCAGTTTTTATATCAGGCATGAGTGTTCCCTCCTCTTAGAAATTAAACTTGTCGAGTATTGCATCGACATTCTTCTTGACATCCTGTCGGATGGTCTCGTCTTTACGCAACTCGCTAGGAGTCACGCCTACCAACAACTGCTCAAGCTCACGCCGCGCTGTCTCCAACGCAGGGTCATTGGTAATGTTGAGTGACTTAGCTAAGTCACACATCTCTAGCGCACCATCGACAAGGGTGTCGTGGAAGCGTCGAGTCTTAGCCTCACCCTGCACGTAGTCAGTAGTGAGTCTGTCAGAGATACGCTTGAGTCGTTCACCCAGTCGAGCACGAACATCTGCCATAGCGTAGTCGATGCGTTCCTGAGTTAGTGACTCAAGCTTAGCCTTGAGTTCTTCCTGCGCCTTGTTGCCCACATCCACTCGGAAGTCACCCGCTGTTGGCACGGGCATGTAGTTGACGCGGAATGAGAACTTGGTAACCAAGTCGTTGGGGGTTGGGAAGTCATCTCGTCTAAACATATCACCAAGAGCCATAGCCTGTGCTGTGATAAGCGAGGGGTAGATGGTGATGAATGCCTTGACCAATGCGGCAATCTCCTCATCGAACTCGTTCATGCGTTCAGCAAACTTAATGAAGCGCGTGTTGGGTAACAAGCGCAGACCAGAGTCAGACCAAGGCGATGTGTTGTCGTACACATACTGACGAGCACGACCGACTGCTTGTTGGATGACCTCCAACTCTGTGCGACCTGCGAGCAGGTGCTTGTTGACACGCGCCGCATCCTTGGCGGCGTGCTTGTTTGTTGTGACCTCATCGGTAGTGGACTTGTCCAGCTTGCGAGCCGTCCACACAGAGGCGTTGAATTCCACCAGCATTGCACAGGTGTCGATGTTGAAGCGAGGTGTTGTGTTCATATTGAATACTCCTTTTAGTTACTTACTTGGTTGAGAAAAAGATTTTGTGTTCAGCCAACATCTTGCCGAAGTCGGTCAAGGTGATGAACAAGTCCACACGCTGAGATGTAGCCACGGTGTTGCAGAAGATTGACTGCATCTCTGCACGCATACGCCACACGTATGTGACGATTGCTTCTGCTTCTGTTCTATCCTTGGCACGCGATACGAACTGGAAGACTTGAATCAACTGAGCAGTAGGGTTGGTAGACAAAGGTGCAGTCGCAGGGTCTTTGATGACACGCGCATAGTCACAAATCTCACGACCAAAGCGAACGAACGATGCCAACGACTCAGCAGTTGTGTAACCGACAGTACCAATCAATGCTTGCTCAATGGTTGTGTCGTCGAGTATGCCAAGACCCTCATCCAAGATGTCACCAGCGGCGGCAAGTGAACGAGGCGTTGCGTATGCTTGCTGTGTTGACTTGGGATTGAAGACGAAGCCATTGTCCTTAGACATATCCTTGCCCTCGTATGCACCACCCTTCTCGTAGTCAAGGAACGATGCCATGACGCGAGGCTCGTTGGATACGAACGCGATGACCATAGGATTGATACCGGCATCGGTTGCCCACTTGACCCACTCTTCAGCGGTAGGCTTACGCATCTTCACAAACACAAGACGATTACGCAAGTGAGCTTGGATGGAGTCGCCGAGACCCTCGATTGAAAGATTGGTAGCGGCAAAGATAACGCTACCCTCAACGAAGTGGAGGTTACCAACGCGTTGCTCGTAGACGATAGGCGCAAGCACATTCTTGATGAACTGCGGTGCCTTGGCTATCTCATCTAAGAACACCATGATTGGCTTGCCACCATTGACGCCACGCTGATTGGTCTTGCTAACACCGAAGCGTTCGTTGGGAAGCTCACGCGAGATGCCGTTCTCGCGGTCAAGGTCAGGCATCCATACAGAGCCATCGGACAACTGAGTGCAGTCGATGGGGTCAACGGCAATGTGATTGGCAAACTTGGGAAGACGCTTGAGTTGATGGAACAACGCGGTCTTGCCGATGCCGTTCTCGCCCTCGACGATTACTGTACGCTTGTGACCCACAGCGGCGATGAGGCTGATAACTTGAGAAGAAGAAAGATATTGATTCATGTTGATTACTCCAAAGGTTGATTGATTAAACAGAGATACGAACTAACTTGCCGTGAGTGGGAACGAAGTCTTCGTTCTCCACCACACCCCACAGAGACGGCATCGGGGTATTCGGGGTATCGCAACCGAGGTAGCCATCAGTCAGCCACACGATTGCTTTAGCATTGATTTTGTGGTGCAGTATGTAGTCAACAACTGCTTGCGGTGTAGTGCCGCCACCACCTTGAGGTTTGAGTAGTGTCGCAATCTGCTCGTAGTCAACAGGCTTGAACACTTGGTCACCGCACACACCATCGTCCCACCACAAGATGCGAACAGACTCGGGTCTTACTTGCGTGAGCATACGAGCAATCTCACCGAAGATGAGTCGATAGTATGGCGACATCGAACCTGATGTATCGGGTGCAAGGATAAGCTCACCGACTGTCTCGTTGAAGTGCGATGGCATGATGAAGCCCGATGCAAGCAAGCGCTTGTTGGGAGGACAGAAGCGTGAGTTCTCGTCGCCACTACACACAGACACAAGCCAGTCCTGCATAGCCTCGACATAGTTGGTTGTGCGTTCCTTGGCTGTACCGAAGATGTCACGACCACCCTTGCCCTTGCCTGCCAACTTACGTGCAAGCATCTCGCCTTGACGATTGGCATCGTCAACATTCTTGCTGTGTTCTTGCTCATCCTCTAAGTCATCGAACACAGGGTCTTCATGCACATCGATAGGTTCATCGAAGTCATCGCCACTACCATTGCCATCCTTGTCAGGTTCTTTGCGACCTTGCTTGATGAGGTCATTGAGCACCTGAGGGAATGACCAACCGAAGTACTTGCGGTCAATGCACAGCGTATCAGTAGGTCTCTCAACGAATGTGAAGTTAGGGTCAAGCTCTTCGATGAGAGCATTGACCACATAGTCCTGCGCGATGTTGGAAAGCCTCGGCATTGCTCTGGTCTCTCTCCTGTACAGGATGCAATGCTTGAGTGCCACATGAAAGTTCTCATGCAGTACAAGGTAGCGCAGTTGCTTGCGGTTGAGTGGTGCGATAAATTCCTCGCCATACTTCTTGTCACGCCCATTGGTTGCGGCTGTGGGTGTGGTCTTTGAGACCTCTGACTTGCCCATACATATCACACCGCTGAGCAGTGCATATTGTGGGTGCCGCATACAGTCAATGTTCGCGGCTTGTACACGCTGGTTGAGCGTCATCTTCTCGAATGTCATAGTGCTTCTCCTGTAGTGTTTGACATTATTCTAACATAGGTGTCCAAGATTAGACACCCTCGGGTTTCTACCAATTCACATTACTGCGGGGGTAGTCTTTCTCCACAACGAATTGTGGAATAGTCTGCTTGACGGACTTCTTTTCCAAGTCCAGCGCCTTGAGGATGCGGGTCGACACCGCCTTACGCACATCCCTTTCGGTGACTGGCTTGTCTAGCTTGTCTATGCCGTCGATTTGTTGGTTGGGTGCGTGCCAACGTGGGCTTAGCATGAAGTCTCTCTGCTTCCATGCACGCTTGGATGCGAGCACATTGAACGCGTCCTGACACATCTCAAAGAAAGCGTGGATGTCAGCTGATGTAGCTGAGTCATCCGCAATCTTTCCAACGCACTTGCGTGCATCCCACTCTGACACAGCACCGCCAGCCCAAGGACGACCCAAGCGGTCAGACAAAGCAACCTCAGCGGTGAACTCAGGCAGACGCATCTGCACAAGCATGAGGTAGTTGTCAAACTTCTTGAGTATCTCTGCGCGTGCCGTCTTGTCCTCGTTGCCCGACACCATTCTGTAGTGCGGTGTGTGGGATGACTTGGTTGTGTC
>Ga0209087_1002680_pt1 | contig 9944 bp, 18 predicted proteins | sample S_130805_EF_Meta_FD_187321 | JGI IMG/M metagenome (GOLD analysis project Ga0209087, IMG submission 187321) | Freshwater microbial communities from Lake Simoncouche, Canada to study carbon cycling - S_130805_EF_MetaG (SPAdes) (version 2) | ecosystem: Environmental > Aquatic > Freshwater > Lake ...
TTTCCTCCCTCCCTAGTGCATAACCATCTAAATTTAATCATGAAATAATATCATGGTTGAATTCATACCTAAAAATCTTACATCCTGTATAATCTCACTTTCTTTGCAATGCTTGCCGGCTGTTTTGAAAACTGTTCACCTTCTTTCATGGCTTCTCTTTTCAATCTACTTGTCCTGCTATATTCTGCACTGCTTAAGTTTTCAATTGCTTTCTTTGGAAGGTACCTCTCACCTGTTTCACTTGATGGCTTACCACTTTTAGTTCTCCAATCTTGTTTCGTCCATTCTACTAAACTGTTATTTTCCTTCTTACTTCCTTTATATCCCCCGCCTGCTTTCTTGTATTCTAAAACGGACATCTGTGCTTTTCTAGCGCTCCACTGCCCACGATTACCACCTTTATCTCCTTCTGTAATTCTTTTCTTTATTCTTTCCCACAATGCCGGATCTGTTCTCTCTGTCATTCTAATTTTATAATAGCTTTTAATTTAGCAGTAATTAAATCATCAATTATTTTAAATTGTGCATGTGATAAGACATCTTCTTTTACTTCTGGTTTGAACCAACTAATCAACCTTCTAAAACAATCAAACATATATACTATATGTTTTTAAATAAATCTTTAATTAAATTTGGAGGGATTCTATATCTTTGATTTAAATGACAATGAACCGAAACATCTATATTATGACTATATTTTTTATTTTTAATTGAACCATTACCGCATTTTTTATCACAAACTAAAGCATCAAAGTTCTCCTTATTCGTCCACACTCTAGTCCGTTTCCGATATCCCCAATCTGAATATCTGCAATAATCAACATCATAAAAAGGTTTATTAATATAATTTTTCATACAACCTGTCGCCGGATTCTCAATAAAATAAAACTTTGGTTTTAAATAATCTATTATCTCTAATGTCTTTTGAAGTATTGGTAGACCATTCTTATTTATATTATCTATTCTTTCTTCTTCTGATAATCTTGCATATTGTAAAATTGAAAATGAATTGCATGGAGGAGATGCCCAAATAATATCAAACGTCTCCGGTTCATAAATTTTATAATTCCATTTTAAAATATCAATATTAATATCTGCATTTTTCAAATCTAAACTTATAACTTCCCATCCTTTTTCTTTGCATACCTTTCCAACTGATCCCGTGCCACTAAATAACTCTAATACTTTCATATATATTATTGTAATCTAAAATGTTTTTTAAAATTCGATACACTTTCAGTTATAGTCGGTTTATTCCAAAGTATATATTTACTCAATGCACCTGCCGTCTTGGGGTCATCCCAGTCTTCATGTTTTTTATGTCTGTTTAAATATCTTTCTTTTCTTTCTTTGTCGTGGTTCTTTGTATAATCGCTCATTCCTTTTGCACCAAACGGAATTACTTTTTTATGTCCATCATCATCAATAAATATTCCATCATATTTTTTATCTTTCTTGTGAGAAACTTTCAATAAAAATTTCATGTATATCTTTTAAATAGATAATAATCATGTTGACCTTGTTTAAACTCTAAACTATCTTTTACTTTTTCATATCTTCTCTTTTGATTATTTTTCATGATGTCTTTATGATCTTCATAATATTTCTTAAAATACTCTTTTACATGATCTTTGTTCTGTGCCTTCCATTCCCTTTGATACTCTTTATTATAAGTCTTCTTTACTTTTTCTATTGGTTCTTCATCTTCTTTATACTTATTATTAAGACCATCTAAACCACCAAACAATTTTAAAACATATTCATTCATAATTTATTTTTTATTTTTTTTTTCTAATCTATATTGTTTGTTTCGTTCTGCATACTTTAATTTATTTTCTAAATAATATTGTCGTTTATATTCTCTCACCTCTTCTTCTTTCTTTTCTGCACTCTTTTCCGGTTTCTTTGGTCTTTTAAATGTTGTTATGGTTGGGACATCATCTTTATATTTTTTATCTAATTTATCTAATACTAAAAACACCTTGCAATATTTCATATAAACATTATCCATTTATAATATATAGAAATATAATTTATTATGAATCGTTGTATTAAAAAAGTTTGTAATTGTGTCAAACCTGATCAAGTCTTCAAATGCTTAAAAATAAATGTAGTCTCTATTGATTTTCATTCTGGTAATGTTGATTATTGTATAAATGATAATAAAAATAAAAAGAAATATATAGATAATGGAAAAAGAATCTCACAAATGTTTTCACCCCAAAAAAGTTTATGTAAATGATATCGTATGTTATGAACCAAAACAAAAACCAAATACCGAAATCGAATTATTAAGATCATCAACTCAATCTATTATAAACTTAAAAAATATGTCTAGTCAAAATTATAATATTTTACAAACCTTTAAAAAAAAATAAAATTATATTTATAGTATATATATAATGTTATTAAAATTCAACCAAACAAAAATCAGTAATCCCAGAACATGCAGTAAAGGACACAACAAAGAACATCCAGACTGTACCGTTTCACGTGAGGGCATTGAATATGACATGTCGCTCCCTATCATTAAAGGTCTTTATTATTCCGAAAGATTAAGAGAAGCCCAAGCAAGACACGAAACATTAAACAAATATGAATCCGAATTAGACAAAGACGCAAACTATCACCAACAAATCGCACCAAATCCAGCCTTAGAACATGCACGATCCGTTAAGATTGCAAGACACCGCACTCTCCTCCCCTCATTATTATTTTAATACATGAACACGTATTCAATACCACCTTTTATCTTCTTTGTATAATATCTTTTGTTTGAATCTGGTTCATGTTGTCTATACCTTAAAAAATGTTCTTTCTCATCGACTCCTTGATCTTTGAAATGATGCCTTAATAAATATTGATGAGCACTTGAAGTAGACCAAAACTTTTTATCAAATAAAATGGTTTGTATTGTCATATATTATAGTAAATATTATATTTTAGTATTATATAATGTATCATCAAAAGTTATTAATGATTAAACCAGATAGACCACAAGTTTCAAAATCTAAAGTCATTAGTCAATCAAAGAAACAAGCAAAAGAAACGGAGGCATTTTCAAAACATACAATGACTGATCCATTTGAAGGAAAAAGATTAAAAGAAGCACGTGAAGCCTCAAAACGTTTTCAAATGTTTTCTCATCATTAAAATTAATATATAATTTTTAAAATAATTATATATTAATAATATATATATATTTAATGTCTCTTGGAAATCGTTTTAGTTATCCCGAATTAGAAGAAAAATCATCCACCATTCAAAACCCTAAACAAGCTTTATTATTAATTGATTCCGATGATAGATACCCTTTTAATTCTGACGGCACTTATAATCTTGCATCAGAAAACGGCACCTATAACAATTATATAATCAATCACCAAAAATTAACCGGTTTTGGTCAAATAAAAAGAATTGGCGTATCCGAGGTTTTGTTTCCATGGATTACCCCCAATGTTAATATAAGAAATTATAATTTTGTTTTAGCTGGTGCAAGTGGATTGCCACCAGGCCAACCGCAATATATTGCATATTATTGTCAATTAACAGAGGGTTTTTATACTGCCCAATCTGTTTCAGATCCAGTAGCAAGCCCAGGAACCGGCCCACTCTCAACTCAATTAAACACATTTTTAAAAGTTGTTGGAACAAATGCCGCTTCACTTTTTGGGTCTGGTTTTTGGACTACAACATATAATGCAGACGGAACAATTACAATCGCAAATAGTTCAGTTCAATTTATCCCATGTTCTGTTCCTGAAATTTTATTACCATCTTTAAACATTTCATCTTATTTAAATTCTGTTGTTGGTGCAAAAGTTTCAATATTTGAAGATATAAACCCTAGTAAACTATTTAATTCTTTTAAGGGACAATATCCACCTATGACTTATACAAGCTATATTGATATTTGCAGTAATTCACTATGCAAATTTCAAAAATTAAGGGATTCATTAACTCAATTTACATATTCTAATATTTTATGTAGACTTTACCTATGCCCAACCGTAAATTTAACTAATCAACCTTTTGGGACTGAACCATGCCCAAGTTATTATAAAGAGTTTAAAAATCCAAAATGGATCGAATGGAATAATAATGAAATGATAGGACAAATAGATATACAATATTTTGACGATGCTGGAACCCCTTTGTACATACCAAATGGCGGTGCATTACCTCAATTTATAACAATTCTCATGTCAGACAGTTAAAAATTACTACTATCACTATCAGTATCTAATTTAATTTCTTCTTTCTTTGCTTTCTTAGATGGTTTAGTAATATTCATTTTAATTTTACTATCATTTTTTATTATTTTCTTTTTAGGTACTTCAACTTTATTATTTAGTTTAACATCTTTTACATCTTCTATTAATTGGTCTACATCTTCTTCTTTTGTTTGTTCAACTGGTTTTACAGTTTTATTGATTCTTTTCATAAACATATTATAGTATTATAATTTAATTATTATATTTAGATTATTTTTTTATTAACTAAGAATATATATATAAAATGGCTTTCAATCTAAATCAAGTTTCATCAATGTCAGTTCAAGAACTCGTCAGAGATGGTCAACATCATGATCTTTATTATTACGACTCATCCAACATGTTCACCCAATCTCGCCCAACTTTAACAAATAACAAATTTATTCAAAATTTTGTATCTCCCAACTCCGGAGTAAATCAACTTATTTTCTCACCTGATCAAGGTCTCTCCGATGTAATTGTTGGAATTGAACTCGTGTCCGGCCCAACTGTTGCCGCTCCCTTTGTCAATTATTCTCTCCCTCGTGGTTGGGGTTATGCAATGATCAATCAAATTGCCGTCAGATATGGTGGGAGTTCTCAATATTTTTGGTCTGGACAGCAAATGTTGATGGAAAACGTAATTGATATGCAAGATGCCGTATCACGTGATGCTCTATACCGTTTTGGTGGTGAAGCCTTAATGGGTACTAACCCTCTTAGAGGTGGGGCAAATGATTTTGCAATCCCCGGTCAATCTGCCTATTGCTATATAAATTTACCACACAACACACCTAACGGAGATGGTTTAAAAATGAATCCTCTTCCAACTGAACTTTTAAGACAACCCGTTTTAGTACAAGTTGAAATGAATGACACCCGTTCTGTTTTCTCTTCAAATGCATCTATTGTTCCCGGCAATCCTTCAGGCGCCGCAAATTTAGCCGCAATCTCTATCCCCCCTGTTGCAAATGCTTATTTCCAAGTAAAACAAGTAAGAATGATCAACAGTGAAGACCTCTTAACTTCTCACCATGAACCATCTAAAATCTCTTATACTCTCCCTCTCAAATACTTTGCTCAACAAGAATATGTATTACAACTTCCATCATCTGTCGTCAGTGGTCAAACTGCCCAACCTATAACCGTCAATTTAACCGGATTCAGAAATGGTGGTGTCCGTTCTATAATTCTTTGGTTAACCAATAGCTCTGATACTCCACCTCTCGGCACTGCATCTGCTGTTCAACCTGCAACACAAACTCAAGTTAGAAATTACAATCCAAATCAATGGTATCTCCCAGAAAACAACACCGTTTCTATCAATGGTGAAATCTTCTACACTAACAGAGGCAAAGGATCACTATTACTTGACTTAGTAAACAATAAACAACCTAACGAGCTATCCATTACAACTTATTCCGCAACAAGTACCGGTGCAACTATTCCCATAACTGGCGGTTCAACATCTCAATATTTAAAAGTTGATTTCTCACAGGTCAATGATGCTGTCTTCGGAGTAAATATGTTAGTTTCTGGTAAATCAATTACAAACTCTATTGTCAATTACCAATTCACTATTCCTGCCGCCTCTGTTAGTGCCCCCGCTACATCTTGGGTGCTTCATGCCGTCTATTTATATAATTCCTCTCTCGTTTTTGCTGGGGGAAATTGCGAATATGTTTTTTAATAATCATACCATTTATGGTATTACTTTTTATTTTACTAGCATAATGACTAAAATTATAAATAATTTATTTATAATTTAACATCTTTAATTTATAATCTGAATATATAATCTTAATTTTTTAAAAAAAATATCTAATTTTAATATATAATGAATAAAAATTTTGATTTAGAATCGGCCATCAATAATCTCTATCATATCTGTTTACAGTATTTCACTTTGCTCAGTAAAAAAGACCATGCCAAAAAATCAGATATTGCTTTAGTAATGGATAAATTAATCGATTACAAAAAAACTGAAAAGGAAAGAACCAAAGAAGAAAATACTGAGGTATACAACGGGATTCATAGTTTTGCGTATCAAACTATAGAAAATATTTTTGAATATGATAAGGAGGAAGACCTTAAAAATGGAATCAAAAATGAACCCCAAAAACTATCAGTTGGAATGAGAATTGAAAACAAAGAAGAAGAAGAAGTTTAATTTATTCATTCATCTCAGCATCATTGATCTCATTTAATCTATTTTGTAAATATTCAACAACAATCTTATTTTTAGGTTTATTGTCGATTATCTGTTGTATAACTGGGATATTTATTGTGTCGTTTTCTAGTTTCATTTGTTTATTTATCTTCTTATTTTTCTTTACATCTTCTTTTTTGTCATCAGAAGATGGTATGACACCTCTTAATTTTAAAAATTTATGCAGTATTGAGTCGGCCATTTTGTCTATTTATATAATACTATACAATATTTTTTTTAGTTTTAAAATGTATAGAATGTCTCAAATTAAAAATGACAACAATGTCGGCTACACCTATACATCGTCAAGGTTTTATGTTTATGACCCTATTTTACGTCATAATGTTTTTAAAACCTTTAATAACTCAAAAATGTCTCACGAAGAAATTCAAAAACAAGGAAAAGCATGGATAGAAGAAAAGAAAAAAGAATTCGAGATAGCAAAAGATGAACTTAAAAATCAAAGTCAATATAATGTATCAGAATTTAAATTTAGCGTTGATGATTATTCGGGTCAATCAATAATGATGATCGGTTCGACACGATCGGGGAAATCGACATGTTTAGATTACATTATGGAAAATTATTATTTTAAGAAAGAAAATAATTTTATAAATGTTTTGTTCTCAAATTCTTTGCAAGCTCCGGCCTATGATAATTTTAGAGATAGAAAGAACACCGCCACATCATTATTATATCAACCAAAGATAATTAAGGAATGTTATGATATAAACACTAACACTAAAAATCATTATAGATTTAATATGATATTAGATGATATAGTTGATAAAAAATTCGATAAAGAATTAATGAAACTATTAACAATATATAGAAACTCTCGAATCTCTTGTATCATATGTTCTCAAGCTGTTCAGATCATGAATAGTGTTGGAAGAACAAATATAAATCATATCTTCTTATTCAAATTAAATTCAGATGAACAGATTGAGAAGGCTATAAAATGTTATCTACAATCTTACTTCCCGTCAAAACTAAAAATGGTTGATAAAATAAAAAAGTATAAAGAATTAACAGATGATCATCATTTCATTTATATCAATAACATTGAATCAAAAATTATTAGAACCAAAATAAAAATTTAATTTATATATAGATTTAATTTTTTTATTAATCAATAATATATATATAAATGTCTTTAACCAACGATTCAAAATTCTCAAGCACATCATCTTATTTTGCCCCCCTTATCTCTTCAAATGGTGGCTCCCTTTTAGACTCAACCGTTTTAATAACTCCTAATCCTGGTTCCGGCACTGCTCGTATAAATTCAAATGTTTCCGGCGCTGGTGCATCAGGTCAAATAGAACTCGGCCCAACCTTAAACAATCCTAAAGCCTTAACCGTTTATGATAACGGAACCGGAACAGGTCTTAACATTGCATCTGATGACGCCGCAGTTTCTGGTTTAAACATTGTCGGCCCTTCTGTTGGTAATTCTGCCGCATATATCAGAGTTAACACCTCCAATGGTACTGAAACTTTAACTCTCGGAGCTAGTGCCACCGTAAACAATAACATTGTATGCACTGCACTTTCAACAAGTGTTAATGTTCAACTTAACATTGCTCCTGATGTTGACATTTTAATGGGTGGTGTTTTAAGAAGTGATAATGACTCCCCAAATAATGCCGCCCGCGTTCCTTCTCCTCCATGTGCCTCTGGTGATGTTGCAAATTTTATTCCTCCCGTTGGTTTAATTCCTGGTTTATATGCTCTCACAATAAGCCAAGGTGCCGACAATGGTTTGTACTGTGCTTACTATGGCTCCGGCTTTTTATATTGGGACGGCACAAATTGGACTTCAGGTGGATTCAATAGCAATCCCGGTGTATTGAATGGAATGGGAGTCCGTATCCCTGCAACTACTGCCGGAAATCTTCTTACTTTCGGTTTAGGTTCTCCTACCCCACCTGTACTAGGTCTCGGAGGTGTATTTATTAACTTTAGATTAATAATGGCCGGCCCATCTGGACAACAACTTGCCCCCTTCCTATAATTAATTAAAATTATTAAATTATTTTTTTATAATTTAATAATATACTATGTCGAATATTTTAAAAGATTTATTAAAAAAAAAATCAGTAATACAACCACCTGTACAGATAGCACCAAATGTTCAAGTTGTATCTTTGCCTCCTGCATATATTCCCCCACCAACAAAACCACAAATAACATATAAAGTAGCATCAGTTGAAGAAACAATTAAATTGATGACTCCAAAAATTACTCCTTCTTATACACCAGTTATTGAACCTCAATTAAAACAAATTCAAACAACACAAACAACTCAAAATTATAATTATACTATATCAACTATTGCAGATACAAATTTTAATGCAACATCATCATATTTAAATCAATCAAGCGGGGGCGGTACCGGTTCTATTGGCGCGACTGGTCCGGCTGGAATCGGTGCCTTTTATACTGCAACTTTCCAAGGGATAAATATTATACCTTCATATGGTGGATTTACTCAAGATAGTATAAATTATTCATACCTATTTTATAATACCCCACAAGTGAATGCCTATCTTACATATTTACAAACTATTGTCGGTTCTGGAATTAATATGACTTTTTATAATACAGGTCAACAACAATTCAATATAAATGTATTCATATTATCTGTTAATTTATTGAATAGTGTTTGGACTTTAAATTTTTTACCAATGGGGCTTCCTTCATTTCAAATAGGTGCAATTTTTAATTTTTTTATAACTTCACAGTCTCCATATGGTTCAACAGGTGAACAAGGATTACCAGGACAACCAGGAACAGAAGGTGCAACCGGCCCACAAGGTATTCAAGGGCCGACAGGAATGATCAGTGGGACAGGTTATACAGGAGCACAAGGAGCAACCGGCCCCGCTGGTGAAATTGGTGCAACAGGTGCAATCGGGCCGACTGGTCAAGCTGGTGCCTCTTCAAGCCCTACAGATTGGAGCACATATCCTGCTATTAGTGATATAGTATTAGATAATTTTAATATTAATTCTGGGCCAAATAATTCAATAGGAATTAACGCCGTTAATAATTTAAATACATCTTCTAAACAAGTCAATATCACGGCAGATAATGGAATAGACCCAATCTCAACACAAGCGATTAATTTACTAGCACAAAACGGCGGAGGTGGTAAAATAACCCTTACAGCTAATCCCGGAGCAATTGCACCAATACCCGGACAAATTAATTTACAAGCGAACGGAGGAACAATCATTATCGAAGGCACGAGCTATACCGTGGGAGGTGTGATCACCCTTGATGCCAACACCGGAAGTGGAGGTCTTTATACTTTAACAAGTGCAATCAAGATGAGTGCCGCCGGTGTGAATTCATATGCAGGGGCAATTCCTTCCGTTGGTTCTCTTGCAGGTTATAATTTTATTTATGGTACATCTGGGGTGTCTTTGTGTGCCGGTTTACCTTCTTCTGGTGTACAAATACCTGGTACAACTTAT